>Ga0310122_10000081_pt1 | contig 60854 bp, 58 predicted proteins | sample CB6_Bottom_1051__FD_203503 | JGI IMG/M metagenome (GOLD analysis project Ga0310122, IMG submission 203503) | Marine microbial communities from Western Arctic Ocean, Canada - CB6_Bottom_1051 | ecosystem: Environmental > Aquatic > Marine > Oceanic | place: Canada: Western Arctic Ocean | collected... | reverse complement strand
CGCATGTTGCTTGTTGTTCAGGACTTAATTGTGAAGAAATGCAACAGAAGGTTCCTGAGTCACAGTCACTCTGTGTCTGACAGGAAACTAGACTAGGTGGAGTTGAAATTACGGCAGGGAAGGAGTCTATGAGTTTATCGCTGCATTCTGATTCTGGAAAGCCTAAAAATATACCAGGACCTTCTGTAACGGCGACCTGTCCAAACTTTCCAAGAAGGCCTCCGCCAGCACCGAATAATATGTAGCCAATTACAAGAAAGAGTACGACGACAGCTCCGCCGGTGACTAGCTTGTTGACCATGAGGATGTATTAGGAGAAGTGATATAAATGTTAGTGGGTTATTGTGTTTCATGGAAGGAAATCCTTGTGAATCTTGTAATAGGCCGATGCATAGCGAAAAGACCCACGGTGGCGGCTTTGCGGGCAATCCATACTGCGATTTTTGTACAGATGGGGACGGGAATTTGAATAGTTTTGAGGAAATACGGAAAGGGATGGTAGATTTTGCTGTCAGCAGGGATGATATAGGAACTAGGGAAGCTCAAGAAGTGGCCAATCAACATTTGAGGAAGATGCCGGCTTGGAGGCATCTTTATGAAGCTGAGTAGAGTTTTTCGGATATTTTAAATCGCTATGCTGCGCTTGAAAAACTGACTTTCTTGGAAAAGGTCGGTTTAAGTCTCACATTTTTGTGAGATTCCTCTGTCAGAGCTTTTGGGAGCTGTATTTTTTCGGTCTTCTCTCACAAAGCGCTTTTCCGGCTTTTTCACCTCCGCTTTTCTGCTCCCTCACCCTTGCCCGGCTTCAGAGCTCTCCGGCTTCTTCGGCTCAGCGTATAAACTGCTTGACTTATGTCTCACATTTGGCTTTTTTAGGTATATAGGAGCGCTGTAGACGCTGTATTTTACTTGCTCTCAGGCTGTCGGTTTTACTAAATGTTTTTTAGTCGGACTCAGACTTTATTTGAAAATCTATTTTTTGATTAGGCTTTCTTTAATATAGTGTTTGAAAAGTATGTTCTGAAAATACATAAAGTATAATAGGAACCGAAACTTAAATCCTCACATGGGAACAGAAACGCTCGAGGAAAACCAGCATCAAGCGACGCTGGAGAACCTTTTTTTGAGGCCAAAGCCGGCAAGGCTTCTTGTCAGCGTCGGCTCAGGTGAGAAGCCTTATGCTCTTGCGCTCGCAAAAGAGATAGACTGCACCTATGCTCACACTGTAAAACTTCTTATGAAAATGGAGGAGCTCGGTTTAGTCACCTTCAACAAGAAAGGCAGGACTAAGTTTGTTGAGCTGACAGATCACGGTAAGGATCTGGCTGATGAATTTGAGATACTACTGACTAGGAGAATTCCGAAGAGAATGCTTCCGGCAGAGAGTGTTGTTGAAGGTTCTGAAGGAAAAGCAGAATAACACCATTATGGTGTTATATATTTTTTCGCTTTATTGGGTCTAGAGACCCTATATTTTTGTTAAAAACGCTGTTTTAGGCGCTTTTTTGGTACTTCAAGTGCCTGGGCAAGCCCCCAGCACTGAGATTTCCAGTAGCACATCATTACAATAGACCGCTGGTTTTTTAGAAAGCTGAATTTGGTTAAAGTTAAATAGTCCAAGGCATTAGGAGAGACTATGGCAGAAAAACATCATAGTGGTATGCAGCCTGCTTCAAGGGGGATTCCCAGTAAGGAAGCTCTCTGGCTGTCGGACATTAGAAAGCTCCGGGATCAGTGGAAGTACGGAAAGAATGTTCGGCTTGAGATGGAGCAGATACTGCAGATTGTGTTTCCAGACCAGTATCAAGCGAAGTATTATGAAGTTTCTAATGCCTTTATGGCCCTCCTTCTTGAAAAGCTCGAGCTTGAAGGGGACGATGTCGGAGCCTTTCTGAGGGATAATAATTTTTCGAAGGCGACATTTTATAATGTGATATTGCCTCGGCTAAGACGTGTTGGTATGGTGAAAACCGAGAGGCGGCGCTTCCATCATTCTAAGTCGACGCAAAAACACTATCAGAATATTATAAGGCCGAGCACTCAGTTTTCAAAGTTCTTTGGGCATCTTGCGAAGGAGTACGAGAGTATTGTGGAAACCGCAAAAGCGAGAGCAAGCGACGCATCTGAAGAAGAACGAGGTGAGGGATAATTTTAGGATTCTAAGAAGGTATTGTTTGAAAAATGGGGATTAAATAGTATGTTTTGAAGGTATATTATATGGAAGATTTGAAAAATACAAAAAGATATAAACGAGCATAGGGATAGGAGAGCATCGATGAAGAGCAAGCCAAGAAAATGGAAGAAAAAAGGTAGGCAGCGCTGGAAGTGGGTCAAAAAGAAGATTAGACGAAGGAAGAGAGCCCACAGAAAGCGTAAGATGGGAATCTAATCTTATTTGTGAGGCTTAGTTCTATTTTTAGAGATTTTCAGTGTTTATTTAGTGTATAGTATACACTTCTACCGCGCTTAGTGCGCTTTACGAAGCCTGAATCTATTAAGTGGGAGAGTCTTGAGGCCGTGTACTGTCGGGAGAGGTTTAATTCTTCGGAAATCGTTATGCTGCGAAGCTTTTTTTCATTGAGAGAATCAAGTATTTTCTGATCAATTTCAAGTATGTCCAGTTCATCTTCTATATTTTCTTTTTGCTGTTCAAGTTCGTGTTTGCGGTTTTCGAAGGCTTCGGCAACATTATCGGGCGTAACCTGCCGTTCTATGATTGTGTGATGATCGTCTCTGAGGCTCTGCATACCGCTTTGCATTGTGCTGTGGCTTTTTTCGAGGGCGTCCTGGATTTTTGTGAGTTGCCGAGAAATTGAGATAAGTGGGTCTTCTATTTCGGTTTTTGCCTCTATTCCGGGGTCTATTACGACCAGATTTGCTCTTTTTTTCGATAGCTGGCGAGACTGTAGTGGTTTTTGTGTCGCCTTTGATTGGAGACGCTTCTGACGTGACGGCTTACGGATCTTCCCTTTACCTGACGCTTTCCGTACGGATTTCTTCTTTTTTGGACGGAATAAATCTAAGAGTCCCATGCTTAAGCCTAGCGGTTTATCATATAAATATATTGGGGATATTATGTAAGATGACATGTAAGATGACATATTAATATTTTGAGTAAATCGATAGCTTGTGTCCTGTTTACATATATGACGGATAATTTTGAGGGATTTCGTGTAAAATTGGAGATTTGGCTTTGAATTTGGAGAAAAATTCTTAATGACCGGATTTTCAGGAGCTTTGAGGCGTTTTTGAGGGAAGGAGAGAGAGATTTTCAATTGAATTATCTTGAATGTGAGAGGTGTTTTTTCGCTTTTATTTTGATGTTTTTGGATTTTGAGGGCTTTGGGAGTAGATCTGCTGCCTGTGTGAGCTGTGAGGAGGAAGTATAGGTGTAAATGGTGCAAATGTGAGACATAAATTGATGTTTTTGGATTTTGAGACGGTGAGATATGGAGAATACTGGAGGAAAGCTGGAAATGTGAGAGGAGAATGAGAGAAATAGCTGAAATTTGTTGAAATTGGGAAAAGTGAGGGATGGGCGCATGTTATTGGTTTTCGATTGATGGGTTTTTGGGAAATATCTCTGCAAACCGCTATGCTGAGGCTGAATAGACCGACTTTCCTCAGGAAAGTCAGTTTAATCCTCACAAGAGCGTGAGAGTAAAGTGTTAATACCAGAAAGAACTAGGTCGATTATGAAGAAAATACTCGTTACCAATGATGACGGAATAGACGCTCCTGGCATCAAAGCGCTTGAAGAAAGTATGTCAGAGCTCGGAGAGGTTGTTGTTGTTGCTCCTTCGAGTCAGCAGAGCGCTACAGGACGTGGATTTACACTTGGGAGTCCTGTACGAGTCAATAAGAGAGATGATAATCATTTTTCAGTAGACGGTGTGCCAGTAGACTGTGTTTTTATAGGAATGACGAAGCTTGTGAAGGATGTTGATCTTGTAGTTTCAGGAATAAATATTGGTGCGAATTTGGGAATACACTCATTAATGCGTTCAGGGACCTGTGGCGCTGCGTTTGAAGCGGCGAATTTAGGAGTTCCTTCGATTGCAGTGAGTATTGAATCGACACCTGAGGAAGCGCACAATATGGAAGGAAACCATTTATTTGATGAAGCTCAGAAAATTATGAAGAAACTTGTTTCAGGCATTATTGAGAAGGGATTACCAGGAGATGTTAAAATGCTTAATGTTAATGTGCCAATTGGAGAGCCGAAAGGAGTGGAGGTTACCAGGCTTGGAGAAGAATATGTTACTCCACTTTTGAAGGAAGTTGAAGACAGTGTTTATGTTATTGGTGGAGTAATAGAACCAAAGGAGAAACCAGGAACAGATATTTACACTTTACATGATGAGAGAAAAATTTCGATAACACCGATTGCAATTGAGGGATTTGAGCACGGAATAATTGACTTCGGCGAGTGGTTGAAAAAGATATAAAGGGATGAGCCATATCTGGATTTATGAAGGTTAATGTTTCCAGTGAAGGCAGTGATAGAGTAAAGGCTGACCTTCTTGCGTTTGCAGTCTACGAAGGCTCTGGAATTTCGAAAGATTTGCAGAAAATTGACAGTAGTTTAGGAAGCGCTATCTCGAAAGCTATCAAGCTGAAGAGATTTTCAGGTAAGTGTGGAGAGACTTATATGTTCCAGACTTATGGAAAACTTTCTGTGGAATGTATTCTTCTTATTGGAATGGGGAAGAAAGAGGAATTTGAGCTCGATCATGTAAGAAAATATGCCGGAGCTTCTATATGCTCCGCGAAAGTTATGAAGGCAAAGTCGCTTGCAATTTCAATGCCCTCTTGCAAAGAAAAAGTAAGTGATGTTTCGCATGCTCTCGCTGAAGGATGCGTCCTTGCAGACTATGTTTTTGATGATTATGTTACTAAAACGGAAACAGAGAATAATCTGGCTGTTTCTATACTTTCTGGAGATAAGAAGAGTACTGATTATGGGGTTCTTGTAGCAGAGTCAATTAACTATACTAGGAAACTGCAGAATTTCCCGCCTGCGGTCGTTACACCTGCCTATCTTGCAAGCGAGGCTCAGAGAATGGGAAAAGAACTGAAATTAAAGGTTTCTGTTTTAGGAAATAAAGAACTTGAGAAGAAGGGAATGAATGGAATTCTCGCAGTTGGGAAAGGTAGTGTTAATGAGCCGCGACTGATTCAGCTTGATTATAATGGAGGAAAGACGGGAGAGAAACCTGTTATTTTGGTTGGGAAGGGAATTACATTTGATACAGGAGGAATATCCATAAAGCCGTCGAGAGCGATGGACGAGATGAAATTTGATATGTCAGGGGCGGCTGCAGTTCTTGGGATAATGAGAATTGCCGCCAAGAGTGGTTTGAAGAAAAATCTTATTGGATTGATGGCCTGTGCTGAGAACCGACCGAGTTCTTCTGCTTATTTGCCAGGGGATATCATAAAAACTTACAATAAGAAAACTATTGAGGTTCTTAATACAGATGCTGAAGGACGTGTTGTTCTTTCTGACGCTTTAGGATATGCTGCGGAAATGAAGTCTGAAATAATTGTAGATATTGCAACTTTGACTGGATCTGTTGTTGTAGCGCTTGGTTCGACATACAGTGGAATGGTTGGAAACTCTCAGAGACATATGGATCTTATGAGGAAGGCAGGAGAGAAAACAGGAGATAAAGTCTGGCAGATGCCACTTCATGAAGATTATAGAGAAATGGTGAAAAGCAAAATTGCGGATGTTAAAAATATTGGATCGGGCAAAGGAGAGGCAGGTTCTCTAAGTGCCGCTGCTTTTCTTGAGGCTTTTGTTGGAGACAGTAAATGGATTCATCTTGATATCGCTGGAACTGCCTGGACGACGGAACCGAAGCCATATTTCGGGCTTGGTGGAACCGGAGCAGGAGTTCATGTTATTTCAGAGTTTTTGAGAACTTTATAGGAGAGTTATGACAGAAGAAAATACTCAGGGTTCTGAAGAAGATATAGAAAAATTAGCCAAAGGCTTAGTCGAATTGTATGAAGTATTTCCTGAACTGAGGCCTGCATTTGATAGAATTGGCGAGGGGGATCTTTCTGGAGCCGCCGAGGAACTTGAAAAGGCTGAAGAGGAGCTGGCAAAAACCATTCTGGGAAGAAAGTTCTCGAAGGGAACGGGAAAACCCGAGGAATTTGTTGAAAATATTAGAAATCTTTTAAAGAGAATGAAAATTACATTGAAGGTACAATCTGCGGCTGCTGTAATTGTTGAGAGGGAAGGAGGGGACGCAGATCTTGAAAAGCAGAACGAGAAGATGACTAGGATGAGTGTCCAGGAAACGAAAGAGATTATGTCGCTGACGAATGAGTTAGAAGGGATGGATAAGAAGGACATTTTTGAGGATGTATTAGAGGAGTACCAAAGAATTATGAAGACAGAAGATTCAGAGCTTATTTCATCTGGAGAATTTCTTGAAAAGTTGAATGTCCTTCTTGAGGAAGTTGGAATGAGTCGCAAGGAAAGAACTGCTATAATGAATGTTTTAAAGAGTGGAAAGGGTAATTTGAAGCCGGGAACTTTTGGATGGTCCTCATTTACGATTGTTCTTGGCTCGTCAATAAGTGCAAGTGGGATATTAATGATGGATTTTCTTAGTAATTTTGAAGGAGGAGTTGCAGGACAGAGTATAAGAGCATCTTTTGGAGCGACACTTATGGGTTTGTTGCTTGTACAAGGTGGAATTTTCCAAATAATTAACGAAGTTGGCCAGGGCTATGACATCGAAACTTTGAAAAAAATCTTCAGGCGCTGATTATCTAGACTTTAGATATGTCGTGGCTCTTACTTTCTGCCTTTCCTGCACTCGTTACGCGGATGAATTTGGATTTTTTTTGCATTTCTTCTATATTGTGTGAGCCACAATAGCTTATTCCACTTTTAAGACCGCCGATAAGTTGGTTTAGTATATCGCTCGTGTGACCTCTGTAAGGGACGTAGCCTTCGACGCCCTCAGGAACTATATCAAGTGCATCAGAATGTATGTGATCGCGCTCGAGCTTGCTCATGTTTGAGATGTAGCCAGCCATTCCCCGGATTATTTTGACCTTTCTATTGTCCTTCATGAGGGTTTTTCCTGGACTTTCCTCTGTGCCAGCAAGAAGATTACCTACCATTACACTTGATGCACCTGCAGCAAGAGCTTTGGAAATATCACCTGAAGTTCTTATTCCGCCGTCAGCGATTATTGGGATTTTGCTCTTTACCGCCTCTTCTGCACAGTCAATTATAGCAGTTAGTTGAGGAACTCCTGAGCCTGTAACAACACGAGTTATGCAGATTGAGCCTGGACCTACACCGACTTTTATTGCATCTGCTCCGGCGTCTATGAGATCTTTAGTTCCTTCAGCAGTGGCGACGTTTCCTGCGATAATGTCGACAGAGGGGAATTTTTCTTTCACTGTGTTGACGGTGTCAATTGCAAGATCTGAATGACCATGTGCTACGTCGACTACTAGAGCATCTACTCCTGCCTCGACAAGAGTTGTGGCGCGGTCCAGATAGCCCTCCTTTACGCCGATGGCTGCCCCGACGAGGTATCGGCCTTTATCATCTGTTGAAGCGTGGGGTCTCTGAGTTATGTTCAGAATATCCTTTGCTGTTATGAGGCCTTTTAGAGTGTTGTTTGAATCGACCAGAGGCAGTTTCTCTATCCTGTTTTCCGAAAGGAGTCCTTTAGCTTTGTCTATTGAAATTTTAGGGTCACCACAAATGAGCTTTTCGCGAGGAGTCATTATTGAAGAAACCTTAGAGCCGTTCTCTATGAACCTCAGGTCACGGGAAGTTACTATTCCAAGAAGTTTGTTTTCAGAATCAACAACGAGAATACTGTGAACTCCTTTTTCTTTCATGAAAGATTGGAGTTCTGTTATTTTTGCGTCAGCACCTGTTGTATATGGTGTGTCAATTTTGTAACTGGCCGCCCGCTTTACTCGGCTGACCATTTTTGCCTGCTCTTCCGCAGGTAAAAATCTGTGGAGTATGCCTATGCCGCCGGATCTTGCCATGGAAATTGCCATTTCAACTTCAGTCACCGTATCCATATTGGAACTGACTATTGGATGGCTCAGAGATATTCGCCGGCTTAATTTTGTGCTGACATTAACGTCCTTCCGTGACTTGACCGCTGATCTTCTAGGAACCAGCAGAACATCGTCAAAAGTTAGGCCTGTTCTGGCGTCCATACCCCACAACAAGAGGCGGAAGTCTCTTATAAGGTTTTTCACTTTTGGAAAAGTTTAAGGTTTATTAGGACTAGAAAATTTCCTAAGCGCCGGTGGTCTAGTGGCTATGACTCGAGCTTCCCAAGCTCGCAACCCGGGTTCGACTCCCGGTCGGCGCATGCACAAAGCTTAATAAGATGAGAAATCAGTCATGATTTGTAAAGGGAACCTGATTGAACTGGAATCTGTCTTTTGGCATTTCTAACTAAAAATTAGTTTCCACACACGGAGGAAAAACAATGGTAGAATTCAAAACAATAAAATCAGAAGAAATACAGTTTGGAAATAACAACTTCATCGAAGTTGCAAGAAAGGAAGCTGTTGCCGAAGAAGGCAGCAATGAATTTGTGGCGATTTCGCGCGGATATTATGCTCCTGACGGAGGCAAGCGCTTCAAGAAAAGCTTTGCCGTTCCGCTCTCACCTGAGGTTGTAGATTTTATCTGCACCAAGGTAAAAGAGCTTGCAGGCGAGATTTCTGTAGCAGATACTGCACCCGCAGAAGAATCTGCAGCTGAAGAAGCACCTGTAGAGGAAGCTGAGGCAGAAGAGGCACCGGCTGAAGCAGTTGAAGAAGTTTCGGAAGAAACTACTGAGGCTGAGGAAGTCGTTCCTGAAGAGCCTGCAGCTGAACCAGTTGAAGAAGCTTCGGAAGAAGAAACTGCTGAGGCAGAAGAACCTGCTGAAGACGAAGAAGAAAAGGCAGAATAAATTTTTTTGGGGTGAAAGCTCCTAATTTGAGAAAAATCAGCGCTAGCGCTCTTTGCTGTAAAATAATCTAATTAATCTATTAGGCCTGGAATTGGAGACTCGTCGTGGTCTTCCTCTTCAGTCTGTTTTGGAACTATTTGTTTTGGTGCTGTTACTAGGACTATGTCTTTGCAGGCGAGGATTTCCTTGTAAGGGATTAGAACGCTTTTCTTTACGCCTTGGTCTCCTTGTGAAAGGGTTTTGTAAAGGAAACTTTCCCTGGACATGGAAATTGTGAAGCCAGATATACTTCCTTTTTCAGTGTCAAGCATTGCATCTTCAATCTTTCCGACGTATTCAGCACCTCTAGTGTAAACGTCCTTTCCTGTGAGGTTTGTCAAGTTTGTTACTGTCATTGTTTCTCCCATTTTTCACTAAGAGCTTCTTGTTTAAATAGTTTGTCGGAAAAAGTATAAGACATGAGAAATAATGGGAAATATGCAATTGCTTGAAAGCTTTACAAAAAAAGAGCTGCAAGATCTTGGTATTTCTGTTATTGTGATGTCAGTTGTTGTAGCGGTTTCAATGAGAATGCCTATGATGTTTATTTTTGCAATTCTTGCAATTGGACCAGGATTTATACTGCATGAACTTGGACACAAATTTATGGCGCAGAAAAAAGGCTACCAAGCGCACTATAAGATGTGGAAAAACGGACTTATCTTTGCCGCCTTCCTTTCTATTTTTGGGTGGACTTTTATAGCTCCTGGTGCTGTTTACTTTGGCGGACGAGTTAAACATTCTGACAGGAATGTTGGCATGGTTGCTGTTGTTGGTCCAATGATAAATGTCTTGCTCGCTGTCTTTTTTATGGCATTTATGTACACAGGAAATGCATTTTTAATAACTTTAGGTTGGATTGGGGCGTATGTAAACTCCTTCCTGGCGATTTTTAATCTTATTCCGATTTATCCGCTTGATGGGCAGAAAGTCTTCAAGTGGGACTGGAGAATTTGGGCAGGCGCAGTAGGCATCGCTTTCTGGATATTTAGCGGTGTAAAGATTTAAAAGCTACACGTGTCTATGTAAGTGTAGGTACCTTATTTGGGTTTTAAGACATGTTAGCACGCTATCTAGAAAATCAGCATACGACAGAGGAAATGGAGAAAATATTCTCCGATGAAAATATTCTTGAGAAATGGCTTTCTATAGAAGCAGCTCTTGCAAAAGCGCAGGCATCTGTGGGAAATATACCAAAAAAGGCTGCTGATACTATTGGGAAAAATGCGAATTTAAAAACCATAACGCTCGAAAGGGTTGAAGAGTTGGAAGAGGAGCTTCAGCATAGGATACTTGCTGTTTCAACGGCTCTTGCAGAGAAATCAGGTGAGTATGGGAAATATGTTCACCTTGGAGCAACATCTTATGATATAATTGATACTGGGTGGGCTCTTATTTTTGCAGAAGGTTTAGGTATAATTGAGAAGAGACTTAAGAACTTGAGATTAGTGCTTCTGGACATGGCAAAGCAGTACCGGGATTTGATCATAATAGGAAGAACGCATGGACAGCATGCTGTTCCGACTACATTGGGATTTAAATTTGCTATTTGGTCGTGTGAAATTGATAGGCAGCTAGATAGAGTAGAAAAATCCAGGAAGAACATATTATTTGGAAAGATGACTGGGGCTGTTGGAACGGGTGCAAGTTTCGGGAAAAACGCAACAAAAATCCAGGATTTGGTAATGAAGGATTTCGGGCTGAAAAGTCCTCGGGCAACGACACAAGTTATTCAGAGAGACCGGCATGCTGAGGTTATTTTCACATTAGTTATGATAGGCCAGACTCTTCAGAAAATTTCTACTGAAATACGAAATATGCAGAGAACTGAGGTTGGGGAATTGGAAGAGCCGTTTAAGAAAGGGAAGATTGCGAGCGCGGGAATGCCGCAAAAGAGAAATCCTTGGAGATCAGAGAGGATTGCAGGAATTGTCAGATACTTGAGGTCTAATATTATGCCGGCTCTTGAAAATATACCACTGGAGCATGAAAGGGATCTGACAAATTCCAGTTGCGAGAGTATAATTTTCCCTGAGACTTTTATTTTGACAGATTTTATTGTAGAAGAGACTATACAGATAATGCAAGGACTCAATGTCTATCCAGATAAGATACACCGGAATATAATGCTGACTAAGGGCCGTTTTATGTCTGAAGCAGTTATGTTGAAGCTTGTTGAAAAGGGTATGGAGAGAAGTAAAGCTCATGAGATTATGAAAGAAGCATCAATGGAAAGCTCAAAAAAAGATATTGAAATGATGGAAGTTCTGAAAAAGAAGCCCAAAATTCGGGAACTTCTTTCTGAGGATGAACTTTCCGAAGTTCTTGATCCGAAAAATTATATTGGCTCTGCAAAGACACAGATTGATAAAATAATCAGAACGCGCTGAATTACTGCAGAGTGAGAATGTATAGGAAAATTGGGTAGCCTATTTTTGATATTATTATGTAGTTAGCAAAGCTACCCATTGTATGTGTTATGATATTTTTTGGTAGTGGAACTGGAGCTGAGAATTTAACTATTATCGCGTCAACCCAGATTGCAAAAAGGACTGTTCCATAGGCAGACCAGAAGAACTGCATCTCTGTTATATTTGTCCCGAAATGTCCTGACAAAACACTTGCAATAGTGGCGATTATGGTAATTATTACGCTATGTATTACTATTCCATTTCCTTCAGATGGTTTTGTTTTTACTACGAAATAGAATGCTAAGAAAGAAATGGAAAGAGCTATGAAAAGATTGTAAGTATACGCTAGAAGGAATGGGGAAAAATAGAATACTTCTATACCAACTTTCCAGGAATCTGCCCGACGGGTTATCAAAATTGCCAAAAATGCAAATGGAAGAACAAGATATTTTCCGTGGGACGCCCAGTTGAAGGAGGGAATTATGAAAATAAATGTGATAATACTTACTACAGCCAGAAAGAATACTAAAAGGCTTCTCTTTGAGACTTTGATAGCTTCTTTATTGGTTTTTGGCATGTTTATTGACGGATGAGTCTTTCTAGTTCGGCATGCTCTCTCGCCAAGTTGTCAAGTTTGTCACTGATATATGTGAGATATTGCATATATCTATCAGCCTCTGATTTGTAAAGTGCTTCTTTGCTTTCTATATTTTGAAGATGGGACTCTAGTAAGTCTATTTTAGTCCTTATGGTTGCCAACTCCGTTGATATTTTTTCAGAATCATGTGGAGCAGGAGAGACCTTCTGAGCTTGTGGACTTGGAGTTAGAGGGCTTTCAGAAACAGGTGGTTTTGTAGGAGGAGGAGTTGGAGAGGGCTCTTGCTTTTCGTTTAAGTCATCTAAATCGTCTTCATCGTCTTCTTCATCTTCAGGTAAATCATCCTCAAGATCTTCATCTGAGCCAAGCTCGTCCTCTAAATCGTCTTCGTCAGAAAATCGATCTTTTATTTTTTTGAAAATTCCACTTAATAGAGCCCTGACTCCCATATTAAAGATTATTCTAGTGTGTTTATAAAGTTTTATAGAAGAAGAATGGTGAGATAAAAAGAGATTGTTGAGGAAGTTATTGAAAGTATTCCAAGATTAAGTTTGAGAATTTTCGTGCTTGCGAGGGGCATTAGGTGAAGAGTTAGAACCGCTAGGGAAAAGAAAAAGATAGGTGGAAGAATTTTATTTGAGAGTGTGGTCATCCAGGTTGGGAGTGGCTTTGTTTGTTTTTTTAGAGCCGATTTTTTCATTATATTGACCGACTACTGAAGTATTGGAGGTCTTATATACTTTTTGCCGGGGCGATGAAATATATAGAATGTGAACCAAGATATGAGGTATGGGAAGTGGGTTTTTGAAAGAAGGCGCAATAGAAAAAAGGCTCTACCAAGAGACTATTTTGGGGACTGCCGCTGATAATAATACTTTAGTTGTTTTACCGACAGGTTTAGGTAAGACCTTTGTTGCGGCTCTTCTTGCTGCGCAGAGGCTTGGGAAGCATCCAGAAGGTCGAGTTCTTTTCCTTGCTCCGACAAAGCCTCTTGTTGAGCAACATAGGCAGGTATGGGAAAATGCTTTTAAATTTGGAAAGGATGAGTTTGTGTCGCTGACGGGTGAAATTTCTCCAGAGAAACGAAAGATTCTTTACAATGATGCGCAATTTATTTTTGCAACGCCGCAAGTTATTCAAAATGATTTGCTGTCAAAAAACCTCGTATTTGAGGATTACTCTCTTTTGATTGTTGATGAAGCACATAGAACGGTTGGGGACTATCCTTATTCATTTATAGCTGAGAAATATATTGAGGAGTCCCGGTTTTCAAGGGTTCTTGGGCTAACTGCGTCTCCTGGGAGTAGAAAGGAGGATATTGAGAGAATTTGTAAAGAGCTTTTTTTGGAAAAGATAGAGTATAGAAATAGGAAACATGTAGATATTGCTCCTTATGTGAGAACGCGAAAAATGGAGTGGGTATATGTCGAACTTCCTAGGGAATTTATGCGAATGAAGGATGCCTTAGATAATGTTTTCAAAGAGAATATAAAAAGTTTGAGAGGAGCTGGTTTGTTAGGAAACAGTAAGTATGTGAGAAAGCTTGATTTGTTGAAGCTGCAAGGAAGTCTGGCAAAAGATGCTGCGGAGAACCCTGATTTGTATAAATATTTGTCAATTGTTGCAGGAGCTATGAAGGTTTATTATGCGCAGGAACTTCTGGAAACACAAGGGATTGCTCCTTTACAGGAATATTTTATGAAACTTAAGAATGACCCGACGAAGGCGGCTATGAGACTGAGAATTGATCCAAGAATGAAGATGTGTTTTGCTGAAGCTGAGAGTCTTACCAAAATTGGTTTTGAGCATCCGAAGATGGATAAATTATATGAGATTATTTCCACAGGTAGTGGACAGACGCTTGTTTTTGCCAATTATAGAGCAAGTGTTGATAATATTGTGAAATTTTTAGAGGAGAAGGGAATTTCCACAGGGAAGCTCATAGGACAGGTAAGTAGAAGGACGAAGGGGCAAAGTCAAAAGGTTCAGATAGAGCAGATTGATAAATTTAAGGCTGGAACATTTAAGGTACTTGTAGCAACTTCTGTTGGAGAGGAAGGATTAGATATTCCTGTTGTTGAGAGTGTTATTTTTTATGAACCAGTTCCGAGCGCAATAAGAAGTATACAGAGGAGTGGAAGAACTGCAAGGACGTCTCCAGGTAGTGTTTACATATTGATGTCTAAAGGAACTAGAGATGAGGCATATTATTGGAGTTCTAAAAGAAAAGAAGATGGGATGGAGAGGGCTCTTGGGGGTATTGATTTGAAACCAGCAGCCCAGAAGACTCTTGAGAAGTTTTCCACTAATACAAATGATAAAGTGATCGTTATAGCTGATTCACGGGAATCTGGATCAGGAATAATGACGAGATTGTCCAAACTCGGATGTGAAATTCAGTTAAAACATTTGGATGTTGCGGACTTTCAACTTTCAGACAGAGTTGGTGTTGAAAGAAAAACTGTTGATGATTTTCTTCAGTCGATTATAGATGGTAGGTTAATGGATCAGGTGGCTTCTCTGTGCTCGGTTTTTGAGAGACCTGTTTTGATAGTTGAGGGGAGTGGACTTTATAATAAAAGGAACTTACATCCAAATGCAATACGGGGGATGATTTCATCAATAGCTATTGATTTCCAGCTGCCGATAGTGACAACTGAGGATGTTTTGGATACTGCAGCTTATATTTACCAGATTGCGAAGAGAGAACAGATTGATGAAAAGCGAGAAGTAAGACTAAGAAGTGGGGCAAAGCCGAGACTTCTTTCAGAAACTCAGCAGTATATTGTGGAAAGTCTTCCAAAGGTCGGACCTTCTCTTTCTAAGAGGCTTCTTCAGGAATTTGGCGGTGTTAGTGGAGTATTTCAGGCGAGTGAGGAAGATTTGATGAAGATTGATAAAATAGGGAAGAAAAAGGCGAAGGGAATACGAAGTGTTATAGAATCTAAATATTCTCTACAATAAAACTGTTTTAATGAAGATTGAGTAGTCGTTTTCCAATTTTGTGAGATTAGAAACAATTTGTTCTTTGAGGTTTCCAAGAACAGTTCCGAACTCTATTGGCTCCCAACGCCGAGTGGGGCTGGATGCAGAACCAGATTGTAGGTCCGCTTCAACTAAGATTTCATAGCAGTGCCATCCGAATTCAAGGAGTTTTTCCCCTTCAATCTTTAGTTTGGCTGTCTTGCTTGGTTTTGAAGCGGCTTCATTTAAATATAGTGTTTCGAACTCACCTAACCACGCCTTGAGTGCTACACCTTGCTCAAAAATGGTTTTATTATCCATCACACCAGTTTCTGGATTTAGTGCATCTAGTGTAGATTTTTTTATTGACCTTAGTTGTGTTTCAAGTTCGCGTGAGTTTGGTGCTGGCATAGTTTGAAAGTGATCTTTTTGATATTAAAGGTTTTGGGAAGATATTATCGTTTAGAGTAGTTGGATGTTCTGTGGGTGGGACGTCTACTTGAACGGCTACGTGGATATTTGCTTGAATGGCTGTGAGAGCCTGTTCTTCTATGTGAGCCTCCTCTCTGTGGACCACTTCTCTGAGAGCCTCCTCTCTGCGGGCCTCTTCTATTACCGCCCCCATATCTGGGTTTTTGTGATCGACCCCTTGATATTTGAGCAATTATCTGTTCAAATTGTGGAACCTCTGCCCGAGGTATATCCCCTATAGATTCTTGTTTAACTTTTCTAAAATTTTCGTAGTCGCGACTTCCGAGTATGTTTATTACCTTTCCTTCTTTGCCGGCTCTTGCGGTTCTGCCAATTCTGTGTATGTATTGATTGCTCTCTTTAGGGATGTCAAAATTGTAGACGTGTGAAACCATAGGTATGTCTAAGCCTCTTGCGGCTACGTCTGTGCAGACTAAGACCTGGACATTTTGTGAATGGAATCTATCCATTGTTTTTGTTCTTTTTGCCTGCCTGAATCCACCGTGGATTGCCGTGGCATTTACACCATTTTTATTTAGTTCTTTAGATACAAAATCAACAAATCGCCGGGTGTTACAAAATACCATGACAAGTTCTGACTCTTCATTTTTGAGGAGGTGTAAAAGGAGTGAGAATTTGAGCCGGTCATCCACATCATAGTAGCACTGTTCCAATTTTGTGGGATCAACATAAGATTCCGCAAATACTTCCTGTGGGTCTCTCATATATTTTCTTGCGAGTTTCTTTACTCCAGAGGAAAGTGTAGCAGAGAATAACAATGTCTGCCTGTCTTTTGGGCAGGCCCTAATTATTTTCTGGACATCATCTATGAATCCCATGTCCAACATTCTGTCTGCCTCATCTAAGACCAGTGTTTTAAGGTTATCTAATTGGATTGTGCCTCTTTCCATGTGATCGAGAAGTCTTCCGGGTGTTCCGATTGCAATTTCGACTCGGCGTAGGGCTTGTATTTGGGCTCTTATAGAAACCCCACCATATATTGCTGAAACCCCTAGAGATTTATGTTTTGAGAACTCTTGGAGAGCTTTTGCAGCCTGTATTGCTAACTCTCTTGTTGGAGTGAGTACTAGTGCCTGTAAACCTTTTTTTCGTTCACTGTTTTGTATTATTCCTGAACCAAAAGCTAGTGTCTTTCCGGAACCTGTGGAGGCCTTTGCCATTAAATCCATACCAGATAGTACCGATGGAATTGATTTTGTCTGTATTTCCGTTGGCTCGACAAAACCCTGCTCTGCTATTGAAATTAATAGATCTTCTGTTATTCCTAAATTTTTGAAGGATTCAACAGAACTAAGATTAATTGCTGTCTTTGTTGCGTCTGGTGTTGTTTTCTGGTGATTTCGCTTTTCAACTTTTTTCGTGTTTTCTTTCATTTTTATTTAATCTGATCCACAAAAAGTTTAACTTGGTTTATGGTTTGCTGTCTAACTGACTTATGGTTTCAAATTCAGGCTAGATTAATGATGGTTGGCTTATTAATATGTTTGGGGTGGGGTTGGGGAAAATATATAAACTTTATTAATTATTATCTATATAGACAATAATGATTGCAGAAAAGAAGAAAGATGGTCGCGGACGACCTGTTGGGAGCCCAATACGAGAGAAAATAAAGCAGATACTTGGAGCGCTTGGTTGCGCTTATGGTTATAAAATACATAAGATATACCTCCTAGCTTTTGAGCCACTTGAAGCCCGGCAAATTTACTACCATTTAAAAAAAGGTGTGCAGCAAGATGAATTTAAAGAATATGGAATAGAGAAAATACAAGGAAATTATACCTGGGGAAGTACGAGTACAAGAAAATATTATTCATTAGATCCTGGTGTTGTTGTTGAGATACCAGACTCAGTTTTTAGTGCTATGCGAGTACTTGGTTTAAAATATAAAGAAACGCCAGAAGATAAGGATAGTGTAGTTGTTGAGGATGTTGGTTCAAGTGAGAAAGTTAGTGGTAATAAAGATGAACGAAAAAATAAAGTAGATGATTCTGATGTTTCACGGCCACACAAGACCTATGGTTAATTGTTTTATTTTTTAGGGCCCTGACCCCCTTATTTCATATAGAACTTTGCTTTCTTTTTGTGTGTGTTTTCCCATTTTTCTGTGTTTTTCTTATTTTTCACTCTTTGTTCGTAGTCTTTTGGTTTTACTTCTTTATTTATTTATTATCTATATGGTTAATTATTATATATATAAGACTAACACCAAACCACAACTTCCACTGGAAAAAACCAGAAAAAACCTCCATTTCACCTGGAATAATTAAAAAAACCCCCAAAACAAAAAACAACACCAAACTAAGCCCCAAACTAAAAAATAAAACAAAAAAGACGCTTAAATTACTTTTTAATAGAGGAACAACAACACAAAAACACCACAAAACAGGTAAATAAAGCCTAAATAAACCCAAAACAAAAAACACAGCCCCACAAAAGCACCGTTCCAGTGGAAACAGGGGGGTGGGAGGGTCATAAAAACACAGAAACGTATTTATACCTCCACTTCTTATGCAAAATGTTGTGGGTTGGTATGAAACAAAAGACACTTGAAGATTTATTTGATTCCTTTCTTAGCAAACAATCGTTTTTCATCTCAAAACAAGCACTACAAGATACATACACACCAGACACGGTTCCACACAGAAACGAACAAATAAATCAACTTGCAGCTATCCTTGCGCCCGGCCTTCGTGGAGACAGGCCTTCCAATGTTTTCATATATGGAAAAACAGGGACAGGCAAAACACTAGTTTCAAAATTTGTCTGCCAGGAACTAGAATCAAAGGCCATAAAACAAAACACCTCATTAAAAACCCTCTATATGAATTGTAAAATGGAGAAAATAAACACTCCATATCGGCTTCTTGCACGCTTCTTAAGTTTCATTGATATTGAAGTTCCACCAACAGGACTCCCAACAGATGAAATATATAAAATTTTTCTCCGAGAAATTAACAAAGTCGGTGGAGTATTTACATTAGTTCTTGATGAAATAGATACCCTTGTTGAAACAGACGTTCTTTACAATCTAACAAGGATAAACACTGAACTCACAAACGCAAAAATAAGTATTATTGGAATTTCCAATGATTTAAATTTCACAAACAATCTCGATCCAAGAATAAAATCAAGCCTCTCTGAAGAAGAGTTAGTATTTCCTCCTTACAATGCAATTCAAATACAAGATATTTTACTAGACAGAGCCAAGATCGCACTCTCTCCTACCTCTATTGGAGAGGGAACTATAGCAAAATGCTCAGCTCTTGCTGCCCAAGAACATGGGGATGTCAGACGGGCACTAGACCTTCTCAGAGTTGCTTGTGAAATTGCGGAAAGAAATGTTGACATAAAAGTAAATGAGGAGCATGTTGATGAAGCAATGCGGAAGATAGACATTGACCGTGTTGTTGAAATAGTAAAAACACAACCACGCCAATCACAAATAGTGCTCTATAGCATAATATACTTAAAAGAATTAAACAAAAACGAAGTTGCTACAGGGGAGGTATTTGAAGTCTACCATAACCTCTGCAAGCAAATAGGCCTTGTGCCACTAACTCAGAGACGTGTCTCCGATTTAATATCGGAACTGGACATGTTGGGAGTCATAAATTCCTTAGTCGTCTCTAAAGGACGATATGGAAGAACAAGAAAAATAAAACTAGATATGACTCCAGTCGCCCTAGAAAAAACATCCGAAATACTCCGCGGCGAGCTTCTCTGAGCTCTACTATGAACATACAAATACAGAAAGACCTACTGAGACTGGTTATAGGAAAAAATCTACAGATAACAACAGATGCTATTAGACTAATTTCTGAACAAAGTGACCCAAAAAAAGCGCTCGAAAATTCAATACGAAAACTAGAACCACAAGAATTTCTTTTAACAACAACACACTTCACCAAAACACAATCAATTTCAGAAAAAAAGATAGGCTCTCTCTTCAAAACAGAAGTAAGTATAATTCAAAATTTTACAAAAACCCCATATGCAGATAATTTACAAACAATCTCAGACTTCTTCAGAGCAAGGTATAATCATTTCAAAAAAGTTCTTTCTCCCCGCACTAATAATACCATGTCCCTTGCTCATGCTGAAAAAGCAAAGGGGGAAAAATGTAGCTTAATTGGAATAGTTTCTGATAAAAGAGTAACTAAAAACAGCGTCATACTGGAATTAGAAGATCCAACAGGAGTTCTCAAAACAATAACAACAAGCCCTGAAGCAAACACACAAGCAGAATCTATTGTTCTGGATGAAGTTGTTGCTCTTGAAGGAAGTATGGGGGATGATATTTTCTTTACTAATAACATAATCCAACCAGATCTCCCAACTGGGAAACATATGAAAAAACTCTCAGATTCCAACTATGCGGCCTTCCTTTCAGATATACACATTGGAAGTAAAAAATTTCTCAGGAAAGAGTTCAAAAACCTTCTTGATTGGTTTAATTCAGATGTTGAAAGCAACATGCAGAGAGAAATAACAGACAATATAAATTATATTTTCATAGCTGGAGATCTCGTTGATGGTATTGGAGTTTATCCAAACCAAAAAGACGGCCTATATGAAACAGACATCACAAAACAATATACAGAAGCGGCCAAACTCCTATCAAAAATTCCCGAAAACATTGAGATAATTATTTGTCCGGGAAATCATGATTACACACACCTCGCCCAACCTCAAACCCCCCTGACTAAAGATATTGCTCCTGAGCTTAACGAACTGAGCAACGTAACTATGGTTAGTAACCCCTCACTTGTAAATATCCACACATCTGATGGAGGGGGCCTCAATACACTCCTCTATCATGGAACAAGTATAGATACAATAGTTGCATCTGATAAAACTTTCAAAGATGGCTATAAACACCCAGAAATTGTTATGCTTGCCCTGCTAAAAAAAAGACACCTATCTCCAATCTACAGTTCTGACCTTGTCACAAGTGGTCAAGATAGTATGGTAATTCCTAGTGACATAGATATTTTTCATACAGGTCATGTTCACTCAAACGGAGCAATGAATTATCGTGGTGTGACAATGCTAAATTCCGGCACCTGGCAAGGGAAAACAGACTTTCAGGAGCTATGCGGACACGAGCCGACCCCCGGAAATCTTCCTGTAATAAATATGAAGAGCCGAGAAATGCAGCTAATAAACTTTTACAAAAATGAACCAACTCGAATATAAAGAATCTATAAGACAACAAACCCAGAAGGAGTTTGACATAGCTTCCAAAGCAAGGAATTCAGCATTAGATTTTTCACAGGAACCTGAGATATACATAGCCACGGATGTAGAAGAAAAGGTAGAAGGTCTTCTTCAAATTGATGGGCTTGCTGACCTTATCAGGAAGATAAGAAAAAATACAGAAATAGACGAAGAAGTAGCTTTCAAACTTATAGAGGAGTTGGTAAAATTAGAACCTGACCGTGAAATAGCCGCCGACAATGCAATCCGTGCATCTCTTGCTTATCTGACTCAGGGTTCAGTTGCAGCTCCTTTAGAAGGAATAGCAAAAGTTACCATACGAAGAAATCCAGACAACACAGAGTATCTTTCAGTCTATTACGCCGGCCCCATAAGGGCAGCCGGAGGAACCGCTGAAGCACTTTCTGTTGTAATGTCCGACTTTACAAGAAAATGTCTCGGACTTAGTAAATTCAAAGCAACCCAGGATGAAGTTCGCCGCTATATTGAAGAAATTAACTGGTACCACCGTAGAGTCCACTTACAATACAAACCCTCTGAAAGTGAAATAGAGACAATAATCAGAAATGTTCCAATATGCCTCACTGGCGAACCAACTGAAAAAATAGAGGTCTCAAATTATCGTGATCTTCCTAGAGTAGAAACAAATAGGTTGAGAGGGGGTATGTGTCTAGTCCTAGCGGAGGGAATCGCCCAAAAAGCCGCAAAACTCCACAGGCGCCTGAAGCCCCTTGAAAAAAAATTTGGTCTCGATTGGAGCTGGATTGACGGTCTTCTTGCCCAAAAAAAGGCGGCAAGTGAAAAAATTGAAGTTGAAATTCCCGAACACGAGTGGATATCTGATATTACTAAGGAAGATGCAGCAAGCCTCGGAAAAATAATTGACAAAGCTGCAGATAAGGGCGAAGATTGGGCAAAACAACTTTTAGAGGAGCCAGAGGAAGCTCCTCAACATGCCAAATACTTAAATGAAGTACCAGCAGGTCGTCCCGTTTTCGCATTCCCTTCTTCAAAAGGTGGCTTTACCTTAAGATATGGAAGAACCCGTGCAACAGGCTATGCAGCAGTTGCAGTAAATCCAGCATTAATGTATATTCTCAATGAGTTCATAGCAGTTGGAACTCAAATAAGACTGGAATTCCCAGGGAAAGCTGCAATAGTTACACCTTGTGATACTATAAACGGCCCAACAGTTCTTTTAGATTCAGGAGAGGTCCTACAAATAAATACAATAGAGGAAGCAATTGAACTCAGAGATAAAACAGCAAAAATACTCCAATTAGGTGATCTTCTAATCTCTGCTGGGGATTTTATAGAAAACAACCACCCACTCCCCCCTGCTTCTTATTGCGAAGAGTGGTGGGCTAAACAAATACTTGAAAAAAACCCACAAGAAGAATCACGAGCAGTAAAACGCTCGTATCCTATTCCCTCATTCAAAGAAGCATGTTCATTATCTGAAAAATACAAAATCCCACTCCATCCTAAATACATCTTCTTATGGAAAAATATTTCAAAAAAAGGATTAGACCATCTTTCAGTAGCTCTTGAACAATCCCCTAAATCAGGGGATATTATCATAAAAAACACGCGAGAACTAAAGAGACTACTTGAGGAGCTTTGTGTATTCCATAAAATTTCTGGCGAAAACATCATAATAAGCGATCATGCTGAAGCTCTCCGCTACCAAATAATCCCTGGAAAAGAGGCCACTGAAATTATTAAAAATTCCCCTCATAAAACCTCTCTCAAAATCATAAATGACTTGTGCAAAACAGAAATCATGGACCGTATTCCAACAACAATTGGCGCAAGAATGGGAAGACCTGAAAAAGCAAAACCCCGTAAAATGGTTCCAGCAGTCCATGCTTTATTTCCAACAGGTGGCAGAAAAGGAAGAATACGTGACCTCAAAAAAACAATAGAAAAAACACCAAATGTTCTTATTGATGTTGCAAAATTCTACTGCAGACCTTGTAACCGCTCTGAAATGTATCCAAAATGCTCAATCTGCGATTCATCAACGGAGCTAATTTCAACCTGCCCACGCTGTAAAAGGGCCACACAAAAAGAAAAATGTCCTATCTGTAAAATTCCTCCAACTGCCCATGAAAGAAAGATGGTCAATATAAAATCAATTTTTGAGAAGGCAGCAAATAAAATAGGAAACCCGGAGCTTCCTCCAGTAAAAGGGATTCTTGGAATGGGTAGCCGGAACAAAATTCCTGAGCCACTTGAAAAAGGAATGCTCAGAGCACTCCATGATGTATATCCCTTCAAAGATGGGACGATAAGGTTTGATAGTACAAATGCGCCCCTGACTCACTTCACTCCTCACGAACTTGGACTTCCTCTCAAAAAACTCAAGGAGCTGGGCTATACTCAAGACCGTTTTGGAAAAGAGATAACAAGCACTTCCCAGAAAATTGAGTTGAGACCCCAAGATATAGTTCTATCAAACCACGAAGACAATCCTGCTGGTGAGTATCTTCTCAGAATTTCCAAATTTGTTGATGATCTTCTTGTGAAATATTATGGTCTCCCTCCACACTACAATGCAAAAACAGGCGAAGATATGATTGGCTGCCATGTAATAGCTCTGGCTCCGCACACATCAACAGGAATTATAGGTAGAGTTATTGGTTTCACCAATGCACGCGTCGGATATGCACATCCATGTTTTCACGATGCAAAAAGACGAGATTGTGATGGAGATGAAGACGCAGTGATGCTACTTCTGGATGCATTTCTTAATTTTTCCAGGGAACTTCTCCCAGACCGGCGAGGGGGAAGAATGGATGCTCCTCTTGTCGTAACTAGTGAACTAAATCCATTGGAAATAGATGACGAAGTCTATGATTTGGATATAGTTGAAGAATACTCTCTCAAATTCTATGAATCTACAACTTGGACTGCAGATCCATCAAGTGTAAAAATGAAGAGAGTTCGTGATGTTGTAAATGATGAAAACCCCTTCACTGGATGGGGCTTTACTCACGACACATCAGATATTGCTTCTGGAGTTCATTTTAATATATATTCTACCGGTACTATGCTAGAAAAACTTGAAAAACAAATGGATCTTGCTGAGAGAATATCTGCTGTAAATGAAAATATAGTTGCTGAGAAAATAATCCAAAGTCATTTTCTCCCTGACATAAAAGGAAATCTAAGAAAGTTCTCAAAACAAAAAGTCAGATGCACAAAATGCAACACAAAATACCGTCGCCCTCCTTTAAGTGGAACTTGCAGAAATTGTGATGGAAATCTTACCTTGACCGTGCACCGAGGAAGTATAGAGAAATATCTCGGTATTTCCAAAGATCTAATAAAAAAATACAATCTATCAACATACCTTGAACAGGAAATCAATGCCCTGGATAAAAATATATTGTCACTTTTCGGAGTCAAAGAACAAAAATCTCTGAATAAATTTACTTCTTCTTTATCAGCTTAAGCTTGAATAAATTTTCTCTCTCTAGCTCTTCAAGCCGGGCTCTTATAAATTTCGCCTGCCCCTCCATCTTTGGTATAACAATATATTCCAATGCGCTGACACGCCGTCTAGTCTTCTCTATCTCAAGAAGAAGTCTCTTCATTGCGGTTTCCATTTCAGCACTAAGAACAATTTTTTCAAGAAGTTCCTGATAATCATCAACAACAGTGTCTACATAACTAGAACTTCCTATAATCCCATAATTCCTTTCATCAAGCACTTCTCCTTGAATAATTTCAATTTCAGGAACAGAAACACCCATTATATTTTTTGTATGTACTTTTATCTCAGGATTCTTTGTAACGGAGAATGCAGTGGATTCGACCGCCAGAGTTCCATCCATGGCCCTACTCAATTCAAGACTAGTTATAGATTTTCGATGAATTCCACCAAGAACGTCTCGGTTCTTTCTTACTTCATCTAAAATTGAAAAGAATTCCTGTATAAGCCCATCCTTCTTCTTTTTCAGAAGTTCATAGCCATTTTTAGCCAGTTTTATTTTTCGCTTGAGCTTTATTAGCTCAGACCTAGTTGGTTTTATATCTTCTGCCATCTTATTTTTTCAGACGCTTCTTTATTTCCTCAGGGTCTATTCTGGTAAGATCCTTCTCATCAAGAATATCAGCGAACATCTTCCAGCCCAGATTCAAAGTGTCCTCAATCGAGCGGTCTTCATCTCCCCCTTGTTTAACTAGCAGGTTTTCAAATGCATCAGCAAAACGAAGGAACCTTCTGTCCCTGTCTGAAAGAGCTTCCTCTCCCACAATAGATACAAGGCCCCTCAACTCTCTCCCTTCAGCATATCCTGCATACAACTGGTTGGAAACATCTTTGTGGTCTTCTCTTGTTTTCCCCTTACCAATTCCTGAATTCATCAGCCTCGATAAACAAGGTAGAACATCAATAGGAGGATATATTCCTGAACGGTGTAATTCCCTTCCTAGAACAATTTGCCCCTCTGTAATATAGCCTGTAAGGTCAGGTATTGGGTGAGTTATATCATCCCCTGGCATCGTCAATATAGGAACTTGTGTGATTGATCCTTTCCTTCCATGAATAATCCCAGCCCTTTCATACAAATTCGCCAAATCAGTATACATGTACCCTGGATAACCCCTTCTTCCAGGAATTTCTTCTCTTGCAGCTCCAATCTCCCTAAGCGCCTCACAATAGTTTGTCATATCAGTAAGTATAACAAGAACGTGCATGCCCTTCTCAAAAGCCAGATATTCAGCGGTAGTTAATGCAAGTCTCGGAGTAATAATTCTCTCAACTGCAGGGTCATTCGCTAGATTAAGGAAGACAACAGCGTGTTCAAGCGCCCCTGTCTCCTCAAAATCCTTGATAAAGTATTTTGCTTCCTCATTCGTTATTCCCATTGCCGCAAAGACAACAGCAAATTCTCCTTCCTGACCTGGAACTTTCGCCTGCCTTGCTATCTGAAGTGCAATATCGTTATGAGGAAGTCCTGAACCAGAGAAAATAGGAAGCTTCTGTCCTCTCACAAGTGTATTCATTCCATCAATTGTTGATATTCCTGTCTGAATAAACTCAGAGGGAGAACTTCTTGAATAAGGATTTATTGCAGCGCCATTTATATCCAGACGCTCTTCCGGTATAATTTCAGGTCCTCCATCAATAGGAACTCCAAATCCCGAAAAGACCCTTCCAAGCATGTCTTCAGAAACTCCAAGTTTTATAGTCTCTCCAGTAAACTTAACTGAGGCCTTTTTATCTATCCCGACAGTTTCTCCAAACACCTGAACAACGACAATATCCTTTGATGTATCAAGAACCTGGCCTCGCTTCCTATCACCATTTGAAAGCTTGATATCAACAAGCTCTCCATATCCTACTTCATGAGTTTTCTCTAGAAATATCAAAGGTCCTGCAACCTGGTTTATTGTTTTATATTCTTTCATTTTTCATCCTCATGACTTAGTGAGCCTGCATTCTTAATCAGTTTTGCAAACTCCTTCTTCATGTTATCAGTCACAGTATCATATTTTGCCTTGAATTCCTTTTCACTTACAAATTTTAGCTGGAGGAACTCGGATTTGCTCTCCATCCCTGCAATCTTCTCAAGTAAAACACCAGCTTCTACAGCTTTCTGCCCTTGTTTTCCAAACTCAAGGTTGAATTTCATCATCATCATCTGCCTCTCAAGACTGCAGTAAGTATCTATCTCATGGAAAGCATTCTGCTGAAGATAACCTTCTCTTATCAGTCTTGCCGTTTCAAGAATCATCTGGTCCTTTTCAGGTATAGCATCTGATCCAACAATTTGCACAATTTCCTGTAGCTGAGCCTCTTTCTGAAGAAGCGCCATCCCCTCTTTCTGATTATCAACGAACTCCTTTCCTACATTTTTAGAAAACCAATCTTCAAGCCCTTTCATATAAAGTGAATAAGAGGTAAGCCAATTTATTGACGGGAAATGTCTCTTGTTCGCAAGCTTGCTATCAAGCGCCCAAAATACCTTTGCAACTCTCAAAGTGTTCTGAGTAACAGGCTCAGAGAAATCTCCTCCTGGTGGAGACACAGCCCCAATAACAGTAATTGAACCAAAATCCTTCCTTCCATTACACTCAACTCTACCTGCTCTCTCATAAAACTGGGAAAGCTTTGCTGCAAGATATGCAGGATAACCTTCTTCTCCTGGCATTTCCTCTAGCCTTGAAGAAATTTCCCTCATGGCCTCTGCCCATCTTGAAGTTGAGTCAGCCATCAGAGCAACATCATATCCCATATCCCTATAGTACTCAGCAATTGTAATTCCTGTATAAATTGACGCTTCTCTTGCGGCTACAGGCATATTAGATGTATTTGCTATAAGCACAGTTCTGTCCATCATCGGTTTTCCAGTCTTCGGATCGGTTAGCTTCGGAAATTCTTCCAGAACTTCAGTCATTTCATTTCCACGTTCTCCACATCCTATAAAAATAATTATGTCAGTATCTGCCCACTTTGCAAGCTGGTGCTGAGTAACGGTTTTCCCTGTTCCAAAACCTCCAGGAATTGCGGCAGTACCTCCTTTTGCTATTGGGAAAAAGGTATCAAGTATTCTCTGACCGGTTATCAAAGGGATATCTGGACTTAATTTATCCTTATAGGGTCTTGGTTTTCTGACAGGCCAATACTGGGCCATTATTATTTTTTCTCCTCCCTCAAGTTCGGCTACAGTATCCTTTACAGTGAATTTTCCGTTGCTAATTTTCTTAACTTTTCCAGAAATTCCAGGAGGAACCATTACTTTATGCGTTATAACAGGAGTTTCCTGAACAGTCCCTATAATTTCTCCCTCACTTATTTTGTCTCCTTTCTTAACAGATGCCTTAAATTCCCATTTTTTCTTTGTATCGAGACCATCAATAAAGACTCCTCGTTTGATGAAATCTCCCATCTCCTTTTTAAGACCTTTAAGAGGCCTCTGAATTCCATCATAAATACTTGTCAAAAGACCAGGACCTAGATGAACTGTCAGAGGTCTTCCTGTGTTCTTAACTGGTTCTCCTGGCTTTACTCCAGAAGTGTCTTCATACACCTGTATAACAACATCTTCCCTATCTATCTTAATTACCTCTCCAAGAAGACCTTCTTCTCCAACATTAACAATATCATACATTTTTGCATCAAGACCTCTAGCAACAACAACCGGTCCTGATACTCTATAAATTTCTCCCTTTTCCATCTTATTCAATACCTTCCTTCTTGTTAACAAAGATCTTTATCATTCTTTCCATAAGTCAACTCCTAAACTTCTTTTTATCAAATTTCTCAAATCTACGCCTCCAGCGCTTTCTTCATCAGACAGAGTAACAACTACAGGAGAAACTAATTTCTCCAACTTCTTCCTTATTTGCACAGGTACTTTTTGATAATATCCCTCATTAACTACTATAATTCCAACCTCTGTATTTTCTATTGTCTGCATAAAAACACTGTTAAATTCAGAGTAATCAGACTCCTCAATATTTGCGATGTTCTTTATTCCGCACAACTGGAACCCAATTGTAAAATCTCTTTCACCAATTATTGCAATTTCCATATTAATTCTCAAGGTACATTCCGGACCTCACAAGCACCTCCATTTCAGCGCTTTTCATCTGCTTACTTCTTACAAGCATTCTAACATTTGCCATTTCCCTCTCCTTAACTATAATGTAGCCAAGAACCGTTTTCAAATTCGGATTATAATCTCTCAATAAAACTGTGCTCCGCATCATAAGATACTTCCTTAATCCCGTTTCCATTTTTCTAATATCCTTAATCCCACTTTCTACATACTTCCAAAACTTACGTTTCTTGAAAAAATCAATCATACTTGGCAAGTCTTTCTCTGCAAGCGTTTTAAGTGACTTTACAGTAATTTTCCCCCCGGCAATAAAATACTTACTTTCCGCTTTTGTTTTTGAATTCCCCAATCTTAGAATAGTTATGGCATTTTTGATGTCTATTTCTTCCCTAACAAAATCCATAAACTCAGAGTCTCCCCGTCCTGCTGCAAGACTTTTTTCATAGTAACTTTTATCAAGAGCGTCCTCTAATTCTTCTATATCATTCTGATCTAGTCCATCCAAAACTTTGTAGTACTGTGTCCCTTTCAGTCCCTGCACAACCTCTGCAACAGATGAGCTGTTTTCAATTAAATTTAAATAAAATTCATGTCGCAGATTCCCTGCGGGTATCATAACTCGTTCCAATTCTTCATTGCTCCTGCTTGAGCTCCTACCCCTTAAAATAGATTTTATGTTGTATATATCATATTTCGTAATATATGTTATAAGAGGGGACTGCTCAGGAACATACTTTAAAATACCGTCTATAACTTGTGCAAAGTTTTGGTAGAGGGCCCTCTCAATGAGCTCGACTTTACTGTACTTCATTCCAAGAGTGTCAACTGCTTCCTTATAATTCCTCTCTTCCAAAAACTTTACAATCTCATTTATGCCCATTTTAAGAAAACGATCATAATCGACGTCGCTAATTCTCTTCGAAATTCCAGCTCGTGCTCTCGTTCCTGCATAATAATATTCTTCACTTATTTCACCACGTGTCGGTGCAAATTTTTTAGTTATCTTCATTTTCCAAATAATATATCAGACACCCCCTTCAGGGAAGTTTTTCTGGTCTCCTCAAAAATCGTCTCAAATGTGTAGTCAACCTGTACGTTCCCATCTTTAGTCACAAGAATTATACCACCTGTAGTTTCTATGATTCCCAAATGCTTCAATTTTGGGGCAAGTGTTTTCATAATTCCCTTATCATTTTCATTAGTATAAACTCCAACAGCCTCAATTTCTTTCTTACCCTTCTTAAGAAGCTCCTTCAAGAAAATTTTCCTCTTTGTACTTGGCATTTTGGCTGCTTCTACAAAAGCCCTAGAGTAAGCAGTCTCCATTATATCTTTCCTCATACTGAGATCAATTTTCCTCGCCTGCAAATTTTCAAATGCTGATTCCTTTTTATCAAGTCCCCTAATTACATTCTCAATACTTTTATTTCTCTCACTTGTCAGACTCTTTATTTTATCTCGCGCTTCAGCTATTATAGAGTTGGCTTCCTTCCCCCCTAAATTCTCTATGGCTTTAGATTTAGACTCAAGTCTCTGATGAATCTCTTTCTCTACTTCCTTAAGTCCCATGTCTTAAGCAGTTGCCATCTGCAATACCATTATTGCAATAACAAGCCCAAAAATAACAATGGTTTCAGGTATAACCGTAAATAACAATGCTACACCAAAATTCTTTCTGTCTTCTACTATTGCTCCAACAGCTGCAGCACCAATAGATTTTTCTGCAATACCTGCTCCAATTGCTGATAGACCAACAGCAAGACCAGCACCAATGGCCAAAAGTCCTGTACCAATATCTACTGCCATATTTTCACCTCCTGTGCTCTTAGCTCTTTCATTATCATATTTATTCTTTTTCCCTTAATCTCCAAACGGAAGATAAGCTTCTCCTCCTCCTTTATAGAACTTTGTGAAGAACTCAACATAGTGCAATCTCAGAGACTGCAAAAATCCACCAAGAATTCCAAGCGCTATATTAATAGTATGCCCGACGACCAAAATTAAAACACCAGTCACATATCCAAACCCACCAGAGACAAACGCAGCGCCTGCAAAGTCGTTAACAATAATAGCCAAAGCTACTGATGCCAAGCCAACAGCAAATAATCTGGTATAAGATAAAATATTACTTAGTACTGAAGGAATTTCAATAATTCCAATAATACCATGTCCAATGTAAAGTAGAATTACTGAGGCCGCCAGAGCTCCATAAACTAGGTAAGTAGAATACACAAAACTTAGCTTCCCAAATATTTCTAAAATAACTAAAAGGATCGCAATCTCAAAACCAACCCAACTTCCTGTGTGTTTAATCATATATCCAACACCTTTCTGCCTGTAATCATTTAACATCCCAAGAAAATATCCAAGATTAATATGAATTATTCCAACAACAACAGATATAGTCAACATCATATTAACCTCATGAGCCCTGGCCAGCAAAGGATGGTAAGGTTCGTATCCGAAAAACTCTCCAAATATAAATCCAAATATGATGGTCGCAAGTGAAGCTAACATTAGAGCATTCAGAAGGCTATGCGCTTCCTTGCCTGTCAGAATTTTCTTAGCGCCATAAAACAAGGCAAGTGTAACCACTCCATATCCAACATCCCCCAAAATAAACCCAAAGAATAGAGGAAATGTAAAGAAAATAAAGTTTGTCGGATCAATCTCTTTATAGCTTGGTTTTGAGTATAAATCTACAAAAAACTCGAAGGAATTGATCAGTTCAGGATTCTGTAGCTCAGTCGGAGGACTTAGCTGCGACTCATCTGAGGCCTCTTCACATTCCACGTGAATTTTATCCTTAAGTTCTGTCTCAAGTGTTTTTGCAAATGAAGAATACTTCCTCTGCGGTATCCAGCCTTCTATAACAAAAGAATTATCACTAACTGCAAACTTCAGTGGAGCTTCTGCCTTTTCACTTGATCTCTTCAAATTATATTCAGAATTTTGCAGGAACTTTCCTTCAACACGCCCAAATCTAGCTATCTTTGTTTGCAAATCTATAAGTTCCAGTTCACTACTTTTAGCGGTTTTTTCAAGCTTTGCGAGTGTTCCATATTTCTCAAAATTATCTGGAAATTCAATATCTCTGAACTCCAGTTTCTTCAAGCCTGCAAGAGCCTCATTACCCTTCTCCTTTTCAATAAATACGACAAAGGCTACCTCCTTTCCGGCCTTTTCAGAAAAAAGCTCAAACTTTTTACTTACACTCTTTAAAACACTTTCAGGATTGCTATTTACAAAGCCCGTATACATAGAAAGTTCTTCAGTCTCTTTCAGAATATCTATATCAATCCCAAGCATTTCAATGAAATTGAGAGCGTCTCTCGCCCGGTCAATTTCTCTTAACTCTTCTTCAATCTCTTCTTTTCCATCTAAAAGTCCAGAAACAACAGAATGCAGCCAGTCAATTCGCTTTTCAATTATTTTCTCACTCTCTTGCATAGAAGTCGCTGAAGAGACTATTTCAACTCCAAGAGTTCTCATAAGTGATCTCGCTTTTACAAGAGCAATTGAAAGATCATCTGCCCGTTCGAATGAGTTTCCAATAGAAAAAACACCACCTTCCTTTTCACTCTTTGTTATGGCATAGTCCACAAGATGCACAGTACCTCTCTCGTGCATTATTTTTATGGTATCTTCTAAAACTTTCTTAGAACCTGCAATCGATACCTTGCACATCTTTTCCGGGGTCTTTATCATAAGTCAAACCCTCATAAATTCTTTAAAAATGTAGTCTACTGCCTTAGTCATTTTCTTCTTTGCAGATTCCTCAAGCTTGGCAGCTTTCCCCCCCGCGACCGAAAGGGACCTCTTTGCCCGTTTCATCTGGTTTTTTCTCTCGGTATCAATGCGTTCCTGTGCGTAAACGGCGGAATTTTCATGAAATTTCTCAAGAAGTCCAGAAGAATACTTCTCAGCTTCGGCAAGCTTTAACTTCTTCCCAGTCTCTGCTAATAAAATCTTCTCTGAACCTTCCTGTTCAATCTTATTAATTCTTCTAATTATGTCTTCTTTACTCATTTCCCACAACTCACAACTTATCTTCTAACTATATATTTATAGATTACTATAAAACAACAAAACCGGTATCAGAAAGAAGCCCATACACTGAGCTCTTCTGACTCCAAGGTTTGGTGGAAAGAGACCAATTATTGTTCCAATAAGCAAAATAATAAGTCCAAGGAATCCAGTCATCACAAAAACTAGAATTACAACAAGTAATATCACTGCACTTGTCAATTTTCTATAGGAACTTCCACTAACTTTTCCTAGGTGCATCGCAGCAAATTCACCTATTTTTACCTGCAGGAAGTATGCCACAATTCCTGAAAAAAGAATAACTCCTAGAAGAACAAAAATATCTCCTAATGCAATCTCTGGAAAAATATCTTTTATTGCAATAACCAAACCTGACCTCATCTTCCCTACTGTATGCATGACCGCAAGCGTGAAAATAATATTTGCAGTATTAACCCCTGAAACCGAAACCAAAAAATCTTCCCTTCCCATTTTTTTCACGTTCTGAACCACAAAGGTCGCCTGAGCGGCACCAATACCTGGTAATATTCCAACTAAAATCCCGGCTATCGCCCCAAGAAGGGAACTGGCCATCACCCCTCTTTTTAGTTTCGTTCTGCAAGTCTCTTGCTCAGGTGGAGAAGCCATACTCTTCAAACTAATCAGCATCGTACTAATTCCAAACATTCCTGAAAGTGCTGGAAAAATAAGCCCATCTGCTCCATTTAATGTAAAATATCCAAAAACACCAGAAATGAGAAAGATAGCCGCTGCTGAAAATATCCTCTGTTCAGAGAAAATACTCAGCACAACAACTGCTATAAGGATCCATAGGATATTTCCCTGCACAAAAGGATAGACTGCCGACATAAACAGCAAGGCTGGAAGAAACAAAATAAGTGTTATCAAAAGAGCAGAAAGACTCCCAAATGCAGTCAATCTAATTGCCTCAATTCCACGCCCTTCCATCAAGAGTGAATGCCCTGGGAGAACAGAAAGAGCACTTTCTCCTTCCGGAATTCCAAGAAGTATACTCGGAATAAAATCAAGAAAAGTGTGAACGACACCCATGGACATCAAAAGAGCAGCAATTGAAAGTGGGTCGAATTTGGACAAGACTGGTGCAAGTCCTACAATAATTGCTGCAAGCGTATTCGTATGAATTCCTGGAACAAGCCCTGTAAAAGTCCCGAGAAAACAACCTAGAACCGTAAATAATAATATCTCGAACATAAGTTTTCGAGAAAATCCCAAGTTAAAATCTTAATCTAACTAAGTAGGGTTAAGAGATAAGGAAGGGCCACAAAAGTTCCAATGGAGCTTCCCAAATTCGCAAGTACAACAACAAGAAGTATTCTTGTCACTCTATTTTTCCAAAAGCCTTTCCAATTATTAAGCTTCCCAAGCCCATCCAAATCACGAACTCTTGGAACTCTCACCAAAGCTTCAACATATCCAGCAACCCAGCCGGCCGCAATCATAGGATTCAGAGATGTAAATGGTGCTGCAAGGAAGGCTGTGATAATTGTAATTGGGTGTCCAAACGCAGCCGCTGTCCCAATCGCGGAGAGAGTTCCATTTATCAAAAACCACCATAGCAAGAGCCTCAGAGTCAGCTCAGCGCCTCCGGTATATAATCCATATCCAATCATCCCTAAAAACAAAACTGGTATGGCGTACATCACAATCCTGAGTCTGCTAATTCGTTTTTCCTGAGTTTTTGGTCCTGATGAAACTTTTACAAGAACACCTCTCTCCAGAAGGTTTTTTATCCCTTCAACGTGACCGGCCCCAACAACCGCAACAATATTGTCTCCCTTCGCTTCAAGAATCCGCGCGGCCATGTAGGAGTCTCTTTCATCAATAAGAGCTTTCTTTGCTGAAGGTGCAATACCACTCAAAGTCTCTATTGCCTCAGTGATAACATCCTTCTCCTTCATCTTCTCTATCAGCTCCTCATCGACTTGAGTCTCAAACATCCCAGCTAAAAGATGGAACAATACCCTTATCTTTTCCCTAGTCCCCATCATCGATAGCATTCTCTGCATTGTAATTTCGACTGGTCTGTCTGCAAAAACAACATTACTTCCAATCTTTTCAGCTGACTTAGCAGCTTCCAACATCTCTTCTCCTGGTTTTACTCCTAGCTCATCTCCAATCCTCCTCTGGAAATTCATCAGGATAAGATGCAACAAAAGCATGTGGGACTTCCCACTCTTCAAAATTTCATTAATCTTCATATCCTGCCAGCCGTCTCCGCTTATTAATTGCTCATAACGGCCTCGGCAGAGTTCAATTGCAACAGAATCAGGTTTCTCCTTCGCTATAACTTCTTTAACTTCAGTAATACTTTTCTTGGAAACATGAGCAGTTCCTACGATAGTTATCCGCTTCCCACCTATCTCTACAATTTCAACTGCCATCCTTAGTGAACTGGAATTTTGCGTTTATATACCTGTGCAAACCCTTAAAATATATAGGGAATATAGTTTTCCTGAATATATTGTCTAATGGCAGAAGTAAGAAAAATACAAAAAACGGGAGGCTCTACTTACATTGTCTCACTTCCAAAGAAATGGATAGTTCGCCAGAAACTTAGTAAGGGCGCAAGCCTTTTACTGTCTGAGAATGGAGACGGCTCCCTTAGTGTGAGGATAGGCAAGCAGAATCCAAAGATGCTTTCTGAAACAGAAATCTTTGCTGGTCCAAACGTCGAACGCCATCTTTTGGAGAAATATTTACTGGGCTACGATATTGTAAAAGTTTCTGACGGAAAAGAATCACTTGAAAAACGAAAAAAAGAACTAAAAAACACCCTTCGCTTCCTTCTAGGATACGAGATAATGGAGGAAGCTTCCAATAGAATAGTCATACATAATCTTCTCAACCCGTCCGAAATATCCATTTCAAAATCCGTCAGGAGAATGTACACAATAGTTTCCGTGATGCATAAAGATATAATTAAATCTCTAAAAACTGGCTCAAAAACCCTGTTAAAAGATGTTGCCCAGAGGGATGAGGAAGTAAATCGTTTGTATTTCCTCGTTGTCAGACAGATAAGAAAAGTTCTTGAAACACCGAGCTTGATGGATCATGAAAAGATTTCCGCCCCGGACTGCATAGATTATCGGCTTGTTGCAAGATTCATAGAGCAGATGGGGGATAGTCTGCAATCTATAGCAGAGTCCCTTCTAACTCTTAAAAAACTTCCAAGGCAAAAACAACTTCTTAACTATCTGGAAAACTCTTATGAAATGCATCAGATGGCATCCCGGGGTTTTTTCAAAAAGAAAGAACTCTTTGCCCTTGAGGCAATATCTCTCGGAAAGAATATAAAATACGACAAAATTTCAGAATCAAAAGATATAGCACCAATAATTCATAATTTAATCAAACTCAATGACTACACTCAGGACTTGGCAGACATAGTACGGACAGAATATATATCAGAGTAAAGGGGACCGTCTGCCGAGAGAGAGCTTTTCTTTAGTTTTATTTCCTTTACAGAAAATCTACCAAAATCCTTATTTTTCATTCCTTCAATATCCTCTGCCGCTGTTTTTATTGCCCCATTTATCTCTCTTGCAATTGTTATATGCGCAGAGAAGTTCCTTGACTCGTTATACACATTTCCCACTGAAATTTTCTTAGCTATTTGGCTGAGTTCCTCTAACTCACTTGCTCCATCTTTAACACCGGCCCACAAAATCCTCGGAAAGCTCCCCAGACCTACTACAGAAATCTCAAATTCAGGAAAGCCATCAAAAAATCGCATATCCTCCTTTGCAATTTCAGAGTCAACATCTCCAAGAAAGCGCAGAGTTATGTGCATATTCTCAGGCTTTATCATTTTAAGTCCAAGGTCAGAAAAATTATTCTGGACTTCAGAAAGCCTATTTCTGACTTCCTCATCAATGTCAACTGCTACAAAACAACGATCCAAACTTGTTTTCTTCTTTAATTCGCTCATATACTCCTTTTAGGAAAAACATATAAAAAATTTCCCCCTAAAAGAGGCTATTATGATAAATTCAATAGATTCAGAGGCAGATTTCACAGAAAAAGTCCTCAAAGCTCCGGAATCCACACCAATTTTAATCGATTTTTTCGCAACTTGGTGCGGTCCCTGCAAGATTCTTTCACCAATCCTTGACGAGCTTTCTGAAGAATATAAAGATAAGGTAGAATTTTACAAAATAGACGTTGACCAAAATAAAGCAATCGCAGAATCATATGGTGTTATGGGTATTCCCAGCATAAAAATATTCAAAAACGGCGAGATAATTGAAGAGCTCACTGGTCTACAGCAAAAAGAAGTCCTCAGTGATATACTAGAAAGAACTCTAAAGGCTTAATTTAAAGAACGTCGTTCTCATTTACCAGAACGAAGTCTCCAACTGCAGTCACTGCGCTGAAAGGCAAAAGAATCCTACCCTTCTTATCTCTTACAAGATCTTCAAAATGTGCCAATATATACTTAGTTGGTTCAACTATAAGGTTGATTAATTCTCCAGTTCCTACATCTACAGTTATGTCAAGGACTTTTCCAAACATCCTACCGCCTTCTGAAACAACTGTCTTTGTTTGAACTTCTTTAAACGGAATTCTTGCCATCTTACTCCCTTCTATTGCTATAACTTATTTCCTTATAAAGTTTCTTATGATTCTACAGCACGGTCCAGGACAGCATTTACCTTCTCCTTAAACTCGTTTTTGTCGTTTCCGCCATTCACAATGTAGTAGTCTCCCATCGCTATCGTGTTACCATGGTTAATATTTTGTATTTCAGACATATCCCTGCTTATACACTCTTCCTTAGTCAAACCTCTGAACTCACGGCTCATAAGCCGTTCATATCTCAAATCAGGTGAGACAACTATACTAAGCATCAAAAAGTCCGTTCCGTATTTGTTTCGCAGGAATTCATACTCCTCAAAGCTCCTTACTCCGTCAAGAAGTATAACTTCCTCATCAGAATTATCGATTTTTTCTGAAATCTTCTGCGCATAAACATCCATCCCAAATTCCGTTCGCAAACTTTCCCGAATTTCCCTCTCATTCACCTCATTTATTTCAAGACCGCGCTTCTCAAGCTCCTCTTTGGTAAGTCCTCCTACATAAAAAACAGTGTAGCCCCTTTCTTTTGCGAATTCACAGGCAAGAGTTTTCCCTGCTCCCGGCATTCCAGTAACTGCAATAATCTTTTTCATTTTATATTCGTTCGTTCGTTCTCAATTCTCTTCAAATAGTCAATACAGTAATTATATCTCTCCTCTGCCATACGTTTTCCTCTGTCTGTATGCAGCTGCTCCATAACTTTATCCAGCCTTTTTTTGAAATAGGTAATTGTTTCCTGAACATCCCTGTTTATTTTCCCGCCAAAAGTAAATACTCTGGCTATTCCTATTGCTCCAAGAGAGTCTATTTTGTCTGCGTCACTCAATATTCTGGACTCAAGAAATCCTTGGTCTCCCTCTCTCGAAGACCGGTGCCCGTGTATTGCTTCAAAAACCCGCTTTATTTTAGGGGCAGGGAAGTTTACTAATTTGAGAAAGTCTTTTGCTTCATGGGCAGAAGCATCAGCGTGATCCGCTCCAATTGCAATCTCAATATCTCGTCCTACATCATGAAGGAGCGCTGCTGTAAGCAAAGTCAGAAGATCAGCATGCTCTGTAAGCCCTATTATCAATGAGTTCTGAAAAACTCGTTGGGTATGATCAAATCCATGGGCAACTGTGTTTAGTCTGTCTTTAGAATAATCCTCTACATTCTTTATCAGCTTCCACTCATCACTTTCAAGATAATCAGGACTGAGTAATTGCTCTTCTAATTTCTGCTTTTCTACCATTTATACCCATCCACGTCTCTTGAAATACATCCACATAGATATTCCAAGTGTTGCCATAATTCCAAGAGTAATGTAATATCCATATTCCCAATAAAGTTCCGGCATATTCCTGAAGTTCATACCATATATTCCAGTTATGAGCGTCAAAGGAAGCATTATAGTTGCCATGACTGTGAGTACTTTCATAACTTCATTCATATTATTTGACACAACAGAAAGATATGAATCCAGAATCTCAGTAAGCATTTCCCTCAAAAGTTCTTCCCTGTCAACAGAATACAATATGCTGTCATAAAGCTCTCTAAAATACATAACATTGTCTGGGTCAATACCGGGTGCCCCCCGACTAAGCGAGAACATAGCCTCTCTCTGAGCCCACAGAACTTTATGGAATTTTACCATAGTTCTTTTGAGGTCAAAAAGTTCCTCTAAATGCTCTTGCTTAGCTTCTGCAAATATAAGATCCTGCAACCTATCAATATGGTCGTCTATACTCTCAAGGACAGGTCCAAATCCCTCTATTACTTCATCAAGTATAGAGTAGGTAAGGAAGTTTAGATTCTTGAAGCTCTTCGAATTCTCCTTAGCTAAAGCCTTCTCCTTTATATTGTCTATTTCTTTCGCACCCTTGTGCATTGTAAGAACAAATTTCTTTGAAATGAAAAAAGTTATCTGCTTCTTTCTCAGGGGTTTTGTCGGAGTAATCTTTTTCGTTGCAAGACTCTTGACATTCACAATGGTATAATCTTGGTAAATTTCAACCCTGGGTCTGTAACTTTCTCTGTAGCTTCTAAGAACGAATCCTGGTATATCCAACTTTTTTGAAACAATTTCAATATCTTCATCCGTAGGATCTCTCAGGTCTATCCATGTTGGATTTTTCAGGTCAATCTTAGTCCGTTCTTTCAGATGACCCTTTTCAAACTGATATATCTCCATATATTTGTTTAAATCAGCTTATTATATATGGTCTGTGGTGGAAAGCTATATAACTAAAACCGTCACCTATAAGCCCTTTGAGGTGGGTTGAAATCCTAAAAAGGGAGACAAAAGAGTATTCTGACGAGGCAATTCTAAAGAAAATGAATCCCCTAGTGGGCTCTTGGTTCACTGAAAAATTCAAGAGCTTTTCACCTCCACAAAGCCACGCCATCCTAAACATACACAACAAAGAAAGCACCCTAATCTCTGCTCCAACTGGCTCAGGAAAAACACTAAGTGCATTTCTGTCCATCCTCAGCGAGCTAATAACGCTATCAGAGAAGGGGAAGCTCGAAGACAGGGTTTATTGTGTCTATATCTCTCCCCTCAAGGCTCTTAACAATGACATAGAAAAAAACCTTAAAGAGCCCTTGGAAGAACTAGAAAAACTCGCCGGCAAAGACCTTGGCGTACGTGTTGCTGTCCGAACAGGAGATACAAGTCAGTATGAACGCTCTAAGATGCTGAAAAAACCACCTCACATCCTCATAACAACCCCTGAAAGCCTTTCCCTCATCCTTGTCGCTCCAAAGTTCAGAGAGCTCCTTAGGGGTGTCGACTGGGCCGTTATTGATGAAATACATTCACTGGCACCAAATAAAAGGGGAGTTCACTTATCATTGAGCCTGGAACGCCTTCAGAATATTTCTGGAAGGTTTACTCGAATAGGCTTAAGCGCGACGGTATCACCTCTGGATGAGGTTGCAAAATATCTTGTCGGCCTTGAAGACGGAAAGCAAAGACCCTGCAATATAGTTGATTCAGGTTTTATCAAGAAACTAGATTTGAAAGTAACCTGTCCTGTTGAAAGTATTATCGACGCAACTCAGCAAGATCTTCACGAAGGTCTCTACACCAAACTCGACAAATTAATATCAGAACACAAGACTACCTTAATTTTCACAAACACAAGAAGCGCCACGGAAAGAGTTGTACATCACTTAAAACAGAACTTCCCTAAGAAATATATAGAAAATATCGGAGCCCACCACTCTTCCCTTTCAAAAACGCACCGCCACGAAATAGAAAGTAAACTAAAAAATGGAGAGCTCAAGGTAGTCGTCTGTTCAACCTCACTTGAACTTGGAATAGATATAGGTTATATCGATCTTGTAATCCTTCTTGGCTCGCCAAAATCCGTTTCGAGAGCACTTCAGCGCGTTGGAAGGTCAGGACATAAACTCCATGACACAGTAAAGGGCAGATTCATTGTGATGGATAGAGATGATCTTGTCGAATGTTCAGTAATTCTAAAAAATGCTATGGAGGGTCACATAGATAAAATTGACATACCGAAAAATTGTCTAGACGTTCTCGTTCAACATATCTATGGAGAAGCAATAACTGAGAAACAACATTCAGAGAATCTTTTCTCGATGATAAAACGTTCTTATTGTTACAAAGACCTTCCACTGGAAAAATATGAATCAGTCCTGGGATATCTCGCTGGAGAATATGTAAGCTTGGAAGCGAGGCACGTTTACGCAAAAATATGGTGGGATCACGAAACAAATATGATTGGCCGCCGCGGAAAGCTTGCAAGAGTTCTCTACAGCACAAACATCGGTACAATTCCTGATGAATCTTTCTTGATCGTTAAAGTAAAAGACCAAAATATAGGCTCCCTCGATGAATCTTTCCTTGAGAGAATAAAAAAAGGAGATATTTTCGTCCTCGGGGGCTCAACGTATCGGTTTAACTTCGCCCGCGGAATGACAGTCCAGGTATCTCCGGCTCCTGGCAGAGTTCCTACAGTTCCGAGCTGGTTCTCAGAAATGCTTCCCCTAAGTTATGACCTCGCCGTAGACATCCAAAAACTCCGCCGAAAAATGGAGGAACTTCTTGTCTCTGGAAAATCAAAAAGAGAAATCAAAAAATTCCTCCACACACATCTCTATATTGATGATTTCGCTGCAAATTCAATTTACGAATACATGCGGGAACAGCACCTCTATGCCGAAATTCCTCATGACAAAAAAATGGTTATAGAATTCTATAGTGGTTTCTCTGACAAAAAGTACGTTATTTTTCATACCCTCTACGGCCGCCGCGTAAATGATGCTCTCTCGAGAGCAATAGCTTACGAACTTTCAAAAATCAGCAAGAGAGGAGTTAGCATAAATCTTACGGATAATGGTTTTTACATAACGTCTGACAAAGGGAAACTACAAGTCCTCAGAGCATTCAAAGCAGTGACCCCTCAAAACATCAGAAAAATTCTCACTGAAGCAATAGATTCAACAGAAATCCTAAAGCGCCGTTTTAGACACTGCGCTGGTCGTTCACTAATGATACTCAGAACTTACAAAGGCCGTAAAAAATCAGCCGGAAGACAGCAGGTAAGTGCAATGATTCTTCTTAAAGCAGTAAAAAGAATCTCTGACAATTTCCCAATCCTGGAGGAGGCTCGTCGAGAAGTCCTTGAGGATTTAATGGACATAAAAAACGCCGAAAATGAGCTAAGAAAATTGCACTCGAAAAAGACCGCGGTGAAAATAATAGCGACAGATGTTCCAAGCCCCTTTTCCCTGAATCTCATTGCCCGCGGATACATGGATGTAATAAAAATGGAGGACAAACTCGAGTTCATAAGAAGAATGCATAAAGCCGTTCTCGACAGGATAGGAAAATATGAACCTAACAAATGACATAGAAATAAAAGGTCTGGCTCTGTATATTCCAAAACACAAGGCAGCAATAATCTCTGATTTACAGCTTGGCTACGAAGAAAATCTAATCTCCCAAGGAGTTCTTGTTCCATTCACGCAATTTGAGGATACAAAGGAGCGTCTTTCAAAAGACCTCAATGACCTAGAACTTGACACAATAATTGTAAATGGAGATTTAAAACATGAATTCGGACGAATTTCACGGCAGGAGTGGAAAGACGTTCTTAGAATAATAGATTTTTTATCCAGCTTCTGCAAAAATCTCATTCTAGTAAAAGGAAACCATGACATAGTCCTAAGTTCCATTACAAAAAAGAAAGGAGTCGGAGTTGTCGATAGCTTTCAACTAGGAGATATTTTCATAACACACGGTCATGAAATTCCAGAAATTCCAAAAGGAGTCAAATCAATAATAATCGGTCACGACCACCCTGCAGTAAAACTAAGAGATGGTGATGTCAGCGAAACCTACAAATGCTATCTCAAAGGAAAGTGGAAAAGAAAAACTCTCATCGTTCAGCCATCTTCTTTCTTACTTACAGAGGGTACAGATGTTCTTCACTATACTCTGAAATCCCCCTTCCTGGAAAAAGGAATAGAAAATTTTGAGATATTCGTTGTTGCTGACAAGCCATTCTACTTTGGAAAGCTCAAAGATCTCAGGTAATCGTTTTGTAAAGATCAAGCCCGATAAGCAAGAAAATTACAACTTGCACATTTCCGATTAAGAAGCTCCCAAATGCATCTCCTCCAAAAAATACGGCTTTCAAAATAAACAATGAAATCAATGTCACCGGTACTATCGATATGAGGTCGTGTATCATAAATCCATTTATCAGAACATTCATTATCTGTGCCACGACAACAACTAAAATAAATGCTGCCAGAATGTTCGGACTAAGTACTCGTATCTTTCCAGCAAGGCTAAAAAGAATTCCCCCAAAAATCAAAACTACTATACTGAGAATTATATTTCCTAATCGGAGATGTCCCTTTGAATTTTTTAACATCAGTCTTCCAGACCGTTTTCGGTTACCTTGAACACAGCTTCCCCGTCAGGAAGGTTCGGGCTGTCAACAAGTCTGGCAATTCTCTTCCCTGCCTTGCTTTTTCTAAGATAAATCCTAAACGTTGCACTGTGCCCGAGTATATGCCCTCCAATTGGCTTAGTTGGGTCTCCAAAGAACATATCTGGCTTTGACATAACTTGATTTGTAACGTAAACTACACAGTTGTTCAGATCAGCCAACTTATGTAGGGTGGAAAGATGCCTGTTTAGTTTCTGCTGTCTTGCTGCAAGTGTTCCTCTTCCAACATACTCCGATCTGAAAAGAGAAGTTAGTGAATCCACAATCACAATTCTGACATTTGAGTCTCTAACCATCTCTGCGGCTTTCTCTGTCATAAGCATCTGGTCATCCGATGTATATGCTCTGGCAACATGAATTTTCTTCAATGCTTCATCAGGATCAAGTCCCATTCCCTTCGCCATCTGAACAACTCTCTCTGGTCTGAAGGTGTTCTCTGTGTCAATGAAAAGAGCTTCTCCATCTAAACCCCCTTTATCAACAGGAAGTTGAACTGTTACAGCCAGTTGCATGGCAACTTGTGACTTCCCAGAACCCCATTCTCCATAGCACTCTGTTATCGCCTGAGTTTCCATACCTCCTGCCAATAAAGTGTCAAAAGTTTCCGAACCGGTTGTTAATTTTCCAATATCCTGTCTTTTAATGAGAAGTCTGTCAGCAGACTCAAAACCCATATTACATTTTTCCTTTGCAAGTGTGATTACTTTCTTCGCCTTCGCCTCGCTTATTTCAGCAGCCTCCGTAATGTCTCCAATTGCTGCGGTTGCAACGGATTTTATTGTTGAATATCCTCCATCCATTAACTTCTTAGCTGTTGCAGGTCCAATTCCTTCAAGATCCTCAAGACTTCCTTCTCCTGCATCCTCTTCCGCGTCATTATCTATCTCATCATCTTCGTCAGAGTCTTCCTCAGTAGCTTCTTCCGACTCCTCAGCTTCCTCTACAGGTGCTTCTTCAGCCGAAGATTCTTCCTTCTCGTCAAGAGCCTCTTCTTCAGTTTCCTCTATTTTTTCTTCTGCCATTTTTCTGTTACCTCATATCTTTTCAATCATTTTCTCTGCTGCCTGCACAGCGTCAACAGGTTTCACATCGTATGCGTTCAGTTCAAGCCTGTCCATATAGTCATTTCTCTTAACAGAGCCTTCAATGACAATCTCCTTTCCGAGTGCCTCATTTACTTTTGCTGCTATGTCTACAGAAGCACTGTTTATTTCGTCTGAGGAAATTCCTATTAATTTTTCTGCTGCTTCTCTAAAGAAAGAGACTGATATTGTCCCGCTCCCATCATCTATAGTTCCATTTATAATTAGTAGTTTATTAGGTTTTTCTATAATGCCACACTTTTCACACTGACCCTCTCTTATTTTCTTATTACATTCAGGACACATAAGATGGACAAAATTCTCTCCAAAGACATTTACTATCGCACCCCGCACCTGTCTGTATTTATCTCCTTCCTTGAGCTCAGAAATTTTTACTTCAACATTCTCTCTCGGAGCTCCGTTATTAGAGCTCCCTCTTCCTTCATAGATTATATCGTCAGCAGCAGGAACTTCCACTCCTTCTGGGTTTTTAACCAGTGTCGTTCCCCAATTTGCCTGCACTTCAAGTCCTTCTTGTCCTTGTTTCACAAACCCGTTTCCGACTCTTACAAGGTCTCCAACACCAAGCTCAACCGACTCTTCTGCCTTTTCATTCCACAGAACAAGCTTAACCGTTCCTGACTTGTCGCCTATCACTAAATTCGCAACTTTTCCAGCTCTTCCATCGCGTTCAAATTCATTAACACCAAAATTTCGTATTACTCTTCCAACAACATTAACAGAAGAATCAGGAACTATTTTCCCAATTTCAACTGCTGAAGTAAACTCATCTTCCGAAGGAAATTCAGACTCATTTACATCCTCAGGATTCTCAATAAGTTTTCCTTTATTCCCAATACTTATTTCTAAACCGCCCCGATATCCTTCGCGTACATAACCATTCTTAACCTGAATTATCTGCCCTTCCTTTATCTCACCACTCTCGAGCTTGTCTATATCACTCTGATTCCATATTGCAACTCGTATGCTTTCTGTATTGTCAACTATCTCCAAGTTTGCAACTTTTCCCTTTACTCCTGTTTTGTTGACAAATTCTCGTGTAGGTGAAATTGCCTTTATTCTTCCAAGAACGGAGACTGCGCGCATTTCAGGAAGTATATCACCGATTCTCACTGTACTCTCTATAACTCGATTTTTTGTTTTTACGCCAAGCTCATTGGCAACTATGTATGCAGCTCCAGTTTCAGAAACGAGGCCTGACAGCTCCCGCTGCTTTTCTTTGACCTTTTTCTTAATCTCATCCTCTCCAAGTCCGGTCTTCTCGGAGACAGTATGTATTAACTCTTCCAATTCTCCCATCTCATTGTTGATTAGGGCTTCTTAAATAAATAGTTTGTTTTAACTTTAAAAAGTTAGTTTGCCTTTTCTTTGAACCATTTATGAAGGTTAGACCACTCTTTTCCAGTCCTGTGAAGGAGCCAATCTCCTACTCTGAATATTATTTTCAGAAAGCTCAAGGATAGTATGACTACTATTGCCATCCAGAAATTTGAGCCTGAGCTAAGTCCTCCTGCATTGTACACGAATGACATAGAAGTTCCCGCTGCCGGCGGGTGTTGTACTCCAAGTAATATCATGAAAAGCGTTGCAGCTGCAACTGCTATTCCTGCACTAAGAGGTGTAAAACCAGGTATTACTAAAGAAACTCCATATCCTGTAATTGCACCAACCATTTGACCTCCAACAACTGACCTTATCGAAGCCATTTTTGATTCAGGATGTCCGAATACAATGAAAACGGAAGAAGCGAAAGCGGCCAGAAGTATCGGACTGGCTAATATTTGTCCATATAAAAAAACAAATAGGCTTATAGTTACCAGAGTTAGTAGGGTTCTCTCCAGCGCTACGAATACACTTTCTCTCATATTAGTAAATTAGAAATACGCTTCTTATTAATATAACCTTATGAAGAAGACTCTAGAAGCTGCACTTTTCATCTCAGGGAGGCGCATGGACATAAAAGAACTTGCTGACTTAGTCGAGGCTAACGAGTCTGATGTGCGCCCCCTCCTCGATGAGCTTGTTCTCGAATATGGAGCCCGAGACTCTCCACTTGAAATCATCCATGATCAGGAAGAGTACAAGATGGATATCGACAGTGCCTATCTTCACCAGGTAAAGGCCTTTGCTCCTCAAATGGATATGTCCAGAGCCCTCGTAAAAGTTCTTTCATTCATAGCTTTCAAACAACCGGTAAAACAGTCAGTTGTTGTCCAGCGTTTTGGAAACAGAGTTTACGATTATGTCAAAGATCTTCTCGGTCGTGGTCTTATAAAAACAGAACCATACGAGCGCACAAGAATGCTATCAACTACTTACAAGCTTGTTGAATATCTTGGAGAAGGCGATGCAAGTGATATGAAAGAAAAAATAGATGCCGCAAAAACGAAGTTTGGTGAAATGAAGTCACGAAAAGAGGAAAAGACTAAAAAGAAGCCTCTCGGAATATCACTTTCTGAAATCCGCGCAAGGAAAGATTTATCCGCAAATGAGTGGGAAAATCTCTTGCTACAGGAGAAGCTTCAGGAGACAGTCCCTATTCTGGACAAATTTGAGAAGGCTCATGATGAGTCTGACGAAGATGATGAGGATGATGACTTGGAGTTCCTCGGCTTTAAAAAAAGAACTCCACGTGCGGAGTGAATATAATGTCAAAAAAAGAGCTATCGTCTCTTGATATGCTTGCCATAGTTTCCGAGCTGAAGCATCTAGAAGGAAAGAGAGTTTCAAAAATTTATCAAAAAGGTGACAGCATCTACATTCGTCTGCAGGGTCAGAATCTTCTTGCAATAACTTTAGGAGGAGCTTATCTCACGAACTACTCTACATCATTTTCAAAGAACCCAAGTGGCTTTTCAATGCTATTAAGAAAGCACATTGGGAACTCAAAACTCCAATCCATCGAGCAGCACGGTTTTGACCGAGTATTTCTCTTCCATTTCAGCGGAAAGGAACAGAGAACTCTTGTCGCCGAAATGTTCAGAAACGGCAATATTATGCTCCTCGACGAATCACAAAAAATTCTCATGCCCCTCCGCCGCCAAAAATGGAAAGGTAGAACTCTAAAACCACACGAGCTTTACAAATTCCCTCCTGAAAGCTCAAATCCCCTAAAACTTTCAGAAAAAGAACTCGAAGAAACACTTTCCGAGAAAAAAGAACTCGTCAAAGTCCTGGCGACTAAACTTAATTTCGGCGGCGTGTATGCAGAAGAGCTCTGTACACGCTCACAAATGGACAAAACCACTCAAGCCGATTCTCTCATAAAAAAAGACATCACCTCACTTCATAAAACAATAGAGAAAATTCTAAAAGAAGCCGCAAGTCCAAAACCACATAATAGAGAAGGAAGACCCTATCCAATAAAAGTCAGCAATTCAGAGAAATCAGAATTCAAGACCTTCAATGAAGCTGTTGACAAATATTTCTCTGCCGATTCTGAAGAAATAAGTGAGGAAGAGCTTCGCCAGTCAAAAATCCTCAAAAAGCAAAAGGAACAAGTCTCAAAACTTCTCACTGATTCAAAAACCTTTAGAGAGCAGGCAGACGAACTTTCCAAAAAAGGCGAGTTTGAAAAGTCTGGAGAGCTGTATGAAAAATCCAAGAAATCAAAAGGCAAAATCGACGGTCTTCTCAAATCCATAAAAAAGACTGAGAAAAATCTTGGATCAGCTAAGAAGAAAGCTGAAAAAGAAGCCCCCGTCCTAAAAGAGCCTGTAAAAAGAGAATGGTATGAAAAATTCCGCTGGTTCATCAGCTCAGACGGCTTCCTGATCATAGGCGGAAAAGACGCAACGACCAATGAAATCATAATCAAGAAGCATACAGAGCCTAAAGATCTAGTTTTCCACGCTGATGTCACAGGAGCTCCCTTCTGCGTCGTCAAAACAAGTGGGGCAGATAGTAAAGATATCCCAAAAACAACTCTGTCCGAGACTGCAGAGTTCGCAGTATCTTACTCAAAAGCATGGCAGAGAGGTCTCGGAGCTGCCGATGTATACTGGGTACATCCTGAGCAGGTCTCAAAATCAGCTCCGAGTGGAGAACACATAGGAAAAGGAGCTTTCATGATAAGAGGTAAGAAAAATTACTTCAGAAACACAGAACTTAAAATCGCTGTCGGCATAACAAAAACCTGGGCTGTCGTAGGAGGCCCGGAAAAAAGTGTCGAAAATCAATCCAAATATTTCTCTGTAATTATTCCTGGTCCAATAAAATCCAGCGACATTGCAAAAAAGGCAAAGGCTTCCTGGATAAAAAAGGCTTCAAAGGAAGATGCTGAAAAACTAAAGAATATAAAGCTGGATGAAATACAGCGATTTATACCTACAGGTAAAGGGGGTATTCATGCCAAAAGCCGCTAAAAAAACAAAGAAGAAAACAGAGACTCAGAAAGGTCTCGAAAAGATTGAAGAAGATATAGAAACTCTGGAACAGCTTGTCCGAACTGAGAGGAAAGAGGAAAAGCTTGAGTTCGGTGAATTTGAAAAAGAGCTCGCCGGCTTGAGAAAGCTTAGTAATCCAATTATAGAAAAATTCACTTTCAAAGACTTTTCCCGCGGTTTTATAGGTGGTATAATTGGGATGAGTTCCATAGCCTGGCACGAAGTTGTCATAGAAGGAGCCAGAGCAATGCATCCTGCATTTGTTTTTATTATAACTCTCTTCACACTATTTGCTGGAGCTTCTGTTCTCTACTTCTCTCAATATAGGAAAATAAAGGAGCAGAAAATAATTTTCAAACTACTTCCAAAAAGATTTGTCGTGTTCTATTTCCTCTCTCTGCTGATAGTGATGACAACTTATACCTTCTTCGGAATAGTCGGACCAGGACACAGTTTTACAGAGTCAGTCAAGTTAATTCTCGTTGTCGCACTTCCGACAATGATAGGTGCCTCCGCAGCGGATATCATTCGCTAGAATTTTTTTCAGTGGCGAAAATTATTCCCTCTTTCCACAACCTCTTCTTAATGATGTCCAAAATTAATATAAAATGATCTTCCTCTCGTGCGTCTCTCTTTTTCTGGTCTTTGTGAAGATATAGCCAGATTTTTACATCACCCTCTTCTATAAAAATTCTTAGAATATGATAATTTTTCAGTCCTTCTAATTCAGCATCCTTTAAAACATGTGTATGTGGAGTTATGTAGCAGTAGAATTCTTTCTTCTTCCCTCTACCCTTCGAAGCTACTTTAAAAACTTCGGATCTTATTTTATCGTGTTCATGCAAGCCATTATACACATGTGAAATGACATCAAGAACATCAACTTCAGTTTCTTCTGCCTTCTCTCTCTCTTCTTCTGCTGAGTATCTAAGAATAAGCTTGTAAATTTTGGAATTTTCCGACAGAACTCTCTCTTGTGCCTCTATCTCATTCTTTTTTAGAGGCTTAATTTCGATTCCAGCAACCTTAACTAACTCTGCCATAGCTAAAGATATCAACTATCACAATTAAATATATTGTCATGCATCTTTCTGAAGTCTCCAAACGTTATCCAGCGATTGAATCAGCTATAACTAGAATAATTGAGGAAGACGGAATTGGCGAGCTCTACGAACCGCAGGAAAAAGCAATTGAAGCAGGACTTCTTGATGGGGAAAATATGACAATTGCAATCCCTACAGCGTCCGGAAAAACACTCATCGCTGAGCTGGCAATGCTCTCAAAAGTCCAGCAAGGTTACAAAGCAATATATCTCGCGCCTCTCCGGGCTCTCGCATCAGAAAAATATGAAGAACTCAAAAAGAAGCACGGAAAATTGGTGAATATAGGTATCTCCACAAGCGACCTAGACTCCTCTGGCTCTGATCTGGATAAATTTGACATAATTATAATGACAAATGAGAAGATGGACTCTATAATGAGGCACCATCCTTCTTGGATAGGCAAAATTGGGATAGTTGTTCTCGATGAAGTCCATCTTATTGATTCTGCAAATCGCGGACCAACTCTTGAGATAGTTGCCACAAAACTCATGGCTCTAAATCCACAATTCCTTGCCTTGAGCGCAACAATAGAAAACAGCGAGGAGATTGCCAAGTGGCTCAACTCAAAACTTGTCGAGTCCTCCTTCAGACCGGTCAAGTTGTCAAAAGGCGTTTACTTCAATAACACAATATCCTTCAGCGGAAAATCTGATCAGAAACTGGAAGCTGGCAACTCTCCCTCAATATCCTTGGCAATTGATATAATCAACAAAGAAGCCCAGGGTCTTATCTTCGTCAGTACAAGAAGGTCAGCAGAAGCTGAGTCTGAAAAACAATCAAAGAAAATTGTCCACCTCTTAAAAACAAAGGAGAAAAAGGAGCTTGAGCGCATTGCTGACAGAATCCTAAACGTTCTCGAAAGCCCGACCAAACAATGCATCCGCCTTTCAACAATAGTTCGCGGAGGGGCGGCATTCCACCACGCAGGTCTTCACAATACTCAGCGCAAGATAATTGAAGACAGTTTCAAATCTAATCTAATAAAAACAATCTGCTCAACACCAACTCTTGCTGCCGGAGTAAATCTCCCTGGAAAACGCGTCATAATAAGAGACTACAAGCGTTACGGGACTTTTGGAATGGAGCCAATTCCGGTTCTCGAAGTCCACCAAATGTTCGGAAGAGCAGGCCGGCCAAAATATGATACAGAAGGGGAAGCGGTACTAATCGCCTCATCTCAGGACGAGTTCGATGAGCTTTGGGAGCACTATATTGAAGGAAGGCCTGAGCCAATTTCCTCAAAACTCGGAGTTGCACCTGTCCTGAGAATGCACACCCTCGGATTAATTGCAGAGTCTCCGAGGTCCAAGGAAAAACTCGTGGAATTCTACAACAAAACATTCTACGCCTTCCAATACTCTGATGTCAGCCACCTAGAGACAATACTCTCCGAAATACTTGATGACCTTTTTGAATGGGGTTTCATAGAGGATGATGCAGATGGAAATCTCAGATGCACAAGGCTCGGGCTCAGAGTTGCCCAACTCTACTTGGACCCCCTAACTGCATTTGAAATAATACAAATGCTTTCTGAGAACAAAATCAGTGTAGAACTAATGCTTACAATGCTTTGCAATGCGGCAGAGATGCGCCCCCTCGGAGCAATCCGGCGTTCTGAAGAAGAGGAGATATATTCGGCAATGGATAGTTTGGAAATAGAAGACGGTCTCGAGCGCGCATTCAAACAGGCCTACATTTTCGAAAAATGGATGGACGAAATTCATGATGATGTTCTCTATGACAAATATGCCATGTCTCCAGGAGTCCTCAGGGGAAAATTAAATATCATGGACTGGCTCCTCTACGCAAGTTCTGAAATTTCAAGAATTACAAGTAAAGATAGACATTCTCATCAAGTTCTGACTTTAAGACGACGACTAAAATACGGAGTTAAAAAAGAACTCCTTCCTCTGGTCTCAGTCAGAGGAATCGGCCGAGTCAGAGCTCGAAAAATATACACTGCTGGCATAAAGGATAAAATAGGCTTAAAGAAAGCCGGAGTTGAAAAACTATCTTCCCTCATTGGAAAAAAGACGGCTGAAAAAATACTCACCGTCTTGGATAAAGATGATTATTAAAATAAAAAATTGGGTCATTAAGATTTGTCTCTCACCTATTTTTTAAGTACCTTACTTCTTGCAGAGGTTTTCCCATCCGAGTCCAAGGACAAGGACGATGAGACTCCACAAACTAAGGCCTCTTAGGCTAAGTAGGCCGAGGTCCTGCATTACGAATAGCAGACCAATCAAAGCCAAAAGCCAACCTGTCTGTTTTCTGTCCAACATAGCTATCACCTTAATCTCGCTTAAAAGTCTTCTATTTATAAACTTAATCATTGAGTAAAATAGTGCGGGGGACAGGATTCAGGAACGCACTTTTTTGCAAGCAAAAAAGATGCACAAAAAATACAGCCCCGCTCGGAATAAAATAGTGCGGGGGACAGGATTCGAACCTGCGTAAGCACTAAGCTACCAGGTCCTAAGCCTGGCCCGTTTGACCGCTCCGGCACCCCCGCCTAAGCGCAATTTATCTACCCAGCATCCTATTTATATTTCCCCCTCTTATCCTCTCTAATGAATATCAACAAGGCAAATAAAATACTCCGTTATTCTTCCTTGGCGGCGATAGTTCTCGTTCTCCTTACTGGATTTTCTCTCAATTGGAATTTTTTCATAATAATTTCAATTGTTCTTGCCATTCTTCTTGTCAGAATAAGCATGCTACTATATTTCATAAGAATAAAATAAAGCGAAAGTATTATAACAAAAAACCGAAACAAGTGAGTGAAATGAAATTCAATTTCGATACATTCAAGGACGTCGCAAATCTCGTAAAGAGTACAGAGCGCTACGATTTGTACGACATGAAATTAGATCACCTTACACTGTCTATGACAAGAATGAAACCAAAACAAGAGACCAGAGGACACGATCACGAGGGTGTTGAAGAAGTTTATTTCTGTCTCGACGGAGAAGGGCAAATCCAAGTCGGCGAGGAAAAAATTGATTTCAAAAAAGGAGATGTTGTTACAATTCCTCCAGGGGACTTCCACAAAGTTTTCAACCCCAGCGATTCCGAACTGGTATTTTTCTCAATTTTTGAGAGTTACGACCGCGACAGCGCAAACTACAGCTAAAAGTAATCAACAACTTTATAAGTTATAATTCTAAACTCTGGCTATGGGATTGTTGGACAAATTCAAGAAGAAAAAGGAAGACCTTATCGATGATGAGCTTATGAAGGATTTGGGAGTTCCAGATCTTCCTCTAGCTCCTAAGCCGCCAAAACCTTCTCAAACCATAGCTCCAAAACCAAGGGCAGCTCCCATCCCAAAAATTCCGGCAAAACTCCCTGCTCCAATCTCAAAACCAAGTCCTAAAAAACCAGCCCAACTCTCTGAAAAACAAGTTGCAAAACTCCCACTCTTTATGAAAGTTGAGAACTATCAAAAAGTTGTCGGCGAGTTAAAAACTCTCGTTGACTCTCTCAACAATATCGGAACTACTCTCAATGAAATGTCAAACCTCGAGCACGAGCACGAAGAAGCGCTGGGAAGATGGCGCCAGCAGCTCGACATAACAAAGGATCAGGTTCACAAACTTCTTTCAGATATGCCTGAAACAGGAAGGCTGAAAGCCCTTGTCAGCGCAAAAACTAAAACAAAGAGCCAGGAGAAAATTAAGAAGGAACTTTCTGACTTAAAAAAAGGTATGAGCGAAGAGGAGAAAAAAGATTCAACAATCGTCCAGAAGGAAATAAAGGACATGCGCTCAGGGATAACAAGCCTCCACGATGAGATGAACCGTCTCCATCTTGAATTGAAGACACTCAATAATCTCACCCAACTGAGTAGTTCTCAGGTAGTTGGCGGAATAAAGGATAAGGCAAAGGCTGCAACGCCGGCAAATATCCCTCTCCCTTCTTCTAGAAAACCAAGTCTGAAAAAGTCCAAAGCCAAAGCACTCTAAATACTAATTGTAATCTTTTTTCCGGTAGTAAAGTTCTTTCCCATTCCAGCCGGCAGCTCAAGAACATATCTTGATTTTTGTTGAGGATAGTAAGCTCTCCAAGGGCGCGCTTTTATCACTTGTACAACCACTTTATTCGAATTGATGTAAACAATATCAATAGGCTTCAACATGAAAAAGGTGTGTATACTACACAAAATAGTTGAATCTCTCCTAAAGTCAAACAAAAGTGGCTTGATTTTCTTCCGCATCATTAATCCACTGGCTTTCTCGAAAAGACTGTCAGCAATTTCCACAGAAATCCCATTAACCTTCGCCATAAGTCTTTTAAGTCCACGACTTTAATACCTTTTATGGTCTTCCTCTATATCGTTCTCCTAAGTGCCGCACCTTTTCTTGAGTTGCGTGGTGCAATCCCATTCGGGATAGCGGCCGGCTTAGACTACTTTACAGTTTTCCTCGTGGCAACAACTGCAAATATCATTATAATTCCAGTAATTTACATGCTCTTCAACACATTTTTCAAAGAATTATACAAATTTCCCTACATCGGAAGTATGTTCGAAAAAACAGTTCACAAGGCTCACAGAAAATCAAAGAAGTATCTAGACAAATACGGCTATCTCGGCCTGGCAATTTTTGTGTCAATTCCTATTCCTGGCAGCGGGGCATACACTGGTTCCATTGTCGCCAACTTTCTGGAAATGGACAGACGCAAGGCAATGCTCGCAATAGCTGCCGGAGTTTTTGTCGCTGGAATTCTCGTAACACTCATTTCAATCGGATTTATAGAATCATTGCAGTTCCTACTCTAGTTCAGTAATTACTAAGAGCCCTTTTTGGCGTTAGCGGATTCTTCTTCGATAGTATATCCAGGTCGCAGAAAAGATCACAAATATCGCAACAATTGGCCACAATATCGGTCTCGAAATAAGAAGTGCAAATATAGCAACCAATGACCAGGCTATTTTCATCGTTAAAAGTGCATCATAAACTTCGCGGCCTTTTTTGTGCGCATAAAGTGACACAAAACCAAGACCAAGCAGCCCCGCTCCCAAAAGTCGGGCAGTTAGCAACTCTACAAATGGAAGACCAAAGAGCTTGAAAAGTAACTCAGGCTGAAAAAGCAGGGGCAGTCCAAACGCGAGGTCCACGGCAAAGTGGAACAAAAACCACATTCGGAGGGATTCTGGAACACCTTTCTCCATATTTACAATAAGAAGTTCTTCTATATATAAGCCCCAGGAGAGATTTGAACTCCCGGCCCCCTGTTTACGAAACAGGTGCTCTACCGAACTGAGCTACTGAGGCATTCTAAATCAAGTAGAAGTCTTTAACGGCTTCCGTCTCGACCGTATTTTTACAAGCCGACCCTGCACATCTCTGACTTCTCCTTCCTCAGTTATAACAGTCTGTGGCACTATTCCACGCATATTATCTGAATATGTGTGAGGAACCTTTCCAAATAAATTCAGATCTCTGTGTATTCCGAATTTGTAAGGTATTCCTAATTTCTCAGCCTTCAACTCTGCAAAACTTACAATATAATTTTTCAAACTTCCGCTTGCCCCATACAAGTCGTCAAGCACAAGAATCCATTTCTCATCTTTGTCAAGAGCGAGCTGTATTATTCCCCGTGCTATCCACTCATTTTTGGATTTTACAATTATGTATTTCTTTGTCGCGTCATTGATAAACGATACGAGGCACTTATTATATTTTCCTGGACTTGACCAACTTTGGCAGGTTTTCCAGTGTTCTCCTATTTGGTGGGCCTCTTTAAACTTGAACTCATCCGTTATCACAATTTTATCAACTTTTCTCAAATTCCTTATATCTCTTAACATCGAATTTATAATACCAGCAAGTACGTCAGAACTTTCTTCTGCCTTTTTCTGGAGTTTTTCAACAAAAAGAACTTCTTGCGCATGATCCAACTCTTCGTCCTCCTTAACCTTTAAACTAGAAAATAATTTTCTAAATTCTCCTTTCTGCTTTTCTGTCAGGTCCCCAATATTTTCAATTCGCTCAAGGAAGGGTCCTATTGTAAGTGCCTGTTCTCCTGCACTTTTAGTTCTCTCCAATGTATTAACCCACTCCTCTCCAATATTTTTAGTAAGCCCAAATTTTTCTATAAGTGTCACGAGCTCCCTATATTTAAATTCCATATGTTTTTTCCTTAGGTAGCTCTCAAAAGCTTCAGCCTGATTTTTCTTCTGCTCTTCCCATCTCTTACTCTTATAGTGCTTTCTCAATTTGAATGAAATCTGCAGAAGCTCAGGGTGATCATCTAAAATATCTATAATTCCTTTCTTTAGCTCATCATCCTCAGAATCAAAACCAAACTCCTTTGTAACAAGCAGTTGGAGAACTGTGTGAGTTCTCCCCATCAAATTCTCAATATTAAGAACCGAGTTCTCTGCCGCGCCCTTCCACTTTCTGTAGAATTTGTGTTCCTCTTCCCAAATTATTTTTTCTTCCTTCTCTCTTGGTGGATATCCTTCTGGAGGAAATAACTCATTTTCAAGACTGAATTCCTTATCAATTGTTATTATACTTACAATATTTTCCAGCAATCCAAGGACTTGCTTCCTAAAACTTTTATTTGATGCTCCGTTTATTATCTGGACAATTTCTTTCACTGGAAACTTACTATTACGCTTCCTTAGAAATCCTAAACTGGCGAAAAATCTTTTATGCCCGTCTATACTGTTAAAATGTCCAGTGTCCATCAACTTTAGTATCTTTTCCCTGCTGTCTTCTGGCAGCTTATCAAAAACAAGCTTCCCTTCCCTGAATTGCATTAAATAATACTTTTCGCGTAATTCCGAATCCTTAAAAATTTCTTTGGCAAGTGCAGTACTCAAATTTCCGGCACTAACCATAGTTTCCAGGTCTTTTACAGAACCTCTCTTTCCTTCTTTTACTCTTTCAATAAATATGTCAAGAAGTCTCTTCGAGGTAACACCTCTCCATACAGTTTTACCAATCCACTCCGAAGTCCTATCCCAATCATCAGGACTTAGTAATTCTACAATAGTATCTTCTAAAATACTATCCAAATTCCCCTCAAGCATTATAGTATAAAGAGCTTCACGGGCACCTTTTATTTCATCAAGTGATATCTTTCTCAGAGCTTCTGAGATTTTTCTATTCCCCATACCTCTAGAATACAAGTTTACAATCTCAGAACCGTTACTGTATTGAAAATCATCAGCTTTCTCAATACTTTCAGCATACATTTCAATATGTTTTTTTGATGCGCGACCTTCTAAAATTAAATGATAAACCAAAAAGCCAGAAAGACCAATTTCCATCTCTCCAGTATATTGGTCGATTAAACCCTTGCCTGCCTTTACTCCTTCATCATTTGCAAAGGCATTCAGAACACTTTCTGGTGCCGGGTTGTTCGTCTTCTTTACCATATCTCCAGCTGAACTCAGAGCAATTTCATTTCCTTCCTCAATCAGCGAAACAAATTTCCGCACTATTTTCTTTATGTTAACTTCATGGGGTATTGAATAGGAAATCATCCTAATCATCTCTGGGTCTTCATCGTCGAGCCGGGCCATTATCGCCTTATTTACCAGTTTAATGTTCAGATTAGGAAAATCCCTTTTTATGTAAAGCATTGAATTAATCAAACCGTAATTAGAAGTTTTGTCATATTTCCCTTCATAGACAATCACTTCCTTACCTTCTGCAAGAGCCTTCATTGCTCGTCTAAAAAAATCACTTTCTACAAACGCCTTCCACATTTCTTCTGGACAGGGTCGAAGGTGCTTACTAAGAAGCACATCAAAAGCCTTCTGATTTTCGTTCTTCAAAAGTTTTACAAAAGCATCGGTAAATTCTTCATCAAGTTCTGTTACTCTCTCACTATCTTCTGGGTTTACCCATATCATTTTACTCTTATCAATTAAAAGTTCTCTAAGATAATCAATCGCCCCTTCTTCAGAATACTTCATTTTAAAGACGAAACTCTGCATTATTCGAGTTTTTTCATCTTCAAGAACAAATACCATAGTAACAGAGTAATCACCATACTTTTAATATTTATTCTCAGAAAATCAAATCCAACTAACCTCCTTTAGTTAGCCATTTCATATAAAGGGATTTTGCCCCAAACTCTGCATGGAAATTCATCCGGCACAACTTGGTCAAAGCAAGTCTCTACTCTCAAAATATCTATTCATTGGAGCTGTAGCTCTAATGCTTACAGGCTCCGGTATATTACTTCTCTCTGAAAATACGGCTCAAGCAGGTCTGTCATCAGTCACCGGCTTTCTAACACTTTCCAAAACTGAGCCCCCCCTAAACATCGTCGAAGCTCCGGAAAGTGAAAGCGTTTCTAACACGGAAAATCCTCCCATATCTGAGCCTGTCACCGGTTTTCTAAACCTTTCAGAAAGCAAAGAAGAAATTACAGAAGAGCACACAGTAGCTCAGGATATTTTCCCAGGCACTCCTAAAAATCTCGTACTCCTAATTCTCGACGGAGCCGGCTGGACTTACTTCAGTGAGCAGAATACTCCAAATATGCTCAGTATCTCCAGAAATGGGTTTGTTCTGGAAAATATGCAGGTCCACCTCCCGGAAACCGCTAGCTCTCACTCCACAATTTTTACCGGACTCTTCGACGAGCGCTATGACTGGGCAGCATCTCTTCAAATTCTCAGCTCCAGAAATGACACAATTATGGACTCTGCCCGCGTCTCAAATATGACCGTTCTCGCAGTCCTTCCTAACGGTGATTCTTCCCAGCTCCTCAATAAAACAGACGCTGCTCTCTACGACAGCGACAATGGCTATTATTATTTGGATTCAAATCTTCACATCGGAAACATTTCCTCAAAGCTAAACACTTCAATGACATCTGCAAACAATCTCTCATCCTACTCCGGCTCAAATCCTTACACTGAAAAAAACAAATGGGTAAAAGATTCTCTGATTTCAATCCTTGAAAATCGACCGGATAAATTTATCCTGCTTGCAAATATGCCGGGAACAGACAGCGCTGCTCATCAAGGGTTCTCAGACTATCTTCCTGCCCTCCGCGAAACTGATCTCTTCGTTGGTCAGCTCTACAATGCGATGAAGCGCCTCGGAGTTTTCAATGACACTGTCTTAATCATAACATCAGACCACGGTATGGACAGAAGCCGTTATGGAAACGGGGTTCACTCAGATATCTACAATGACAAAACTCTAAAAGTTCCCTTCATCGCAGTCGGTCCCGGAATCCCTGTAAAGAGCTCGTTCGAACTTGGTCATAATGACGATATTTTTCCGAGCATAGCAAAACTCCTGAATCTCTCTTCGCCTGTAAATGTTTCAGGCTACCCCCTCTCCAGCCTTTTCAAGAATTCAACAAGCCTCTATATAATAAACAGCTCAAGTTCTCACAACTCAGGAAATGTCAGCACAAGAATATGGATTCGTAATACCGGCTCCCCACGAAACGCAAGCCTCTGCCTCAATATATCAACTATTGGCTTCTCCGGAAGCTCCTGCCTTATTTTCACAGCCTCCGAAGATTCCTCAGTAGAGTTCATATGGCAGCCGACAGGTCCCGGAATTTATGAAACAAAATCAATACTATATAACAAATCATTTTCCTCTCTCTTCACTCTTGGAAACATTTCCGACATGGGCGTGTCAAAAATCTACACAACACGCGACAAGAAAAATCCCAACAAGCTCATAGTCAAAGCAGTAATCACAAACTACGGCGCCTTCGTAGAGTCAGGCCTCGGCGCAAAAATCACCGTCGGAATTCAGACAAGGGAATATGGTCCTTACAGCACTAATGTCACAATTCAGAAAACAGTGAGCTCAACATGGACGCTGTCTCCCGGTTGGTATAATATAAGCGCGGAAGTGACAAATTACACAAATTTCAAAAATGATGCCAACCGCAACAATAATATACGGCATATAATTACCTACTTAAGCTGATTCGTTGAGATTATATCATTCAAATGGCAAAAAAATCAACAGCCAAGAAAGGAAAGAAAAACGGCAAAGGGAAGCTCACAATGAAACACAGGGAGCTTATCGAAGATGCCGGCTGGTTTAACGCTGGGATTATTATTGAAGTTCAGGGTAACAGCAAAGAGCATGTAAGTTTCACTCTTGAAGCACTTGTAGAGCGCCTTGGAAAGGAAGAAGATGTCAAAATCTACAGTACAGATTACGACGAAATGCAGGAATTTAAAGACGGCTTTTTCTCACTTATGGTGGATACCAGATTCATCACAAAGGATTTCGGAAGGCTGGTCCACATAGCCCTTCTCTACTCACCATCAGTATTCGAAATATACAGCGATAAGAAGGATGTCGGAATCGCTATCGGTGACGCCCAAAACATACTCGTTGACGTGTCAAATCTCGTCAACAGACTGGCTCACCAAGTCTTTATTCTGAAAGGACACATAAACAGACTGGAATCTGGTGAAAAAAATGGAAAATCTGCCTGAAAGGCTCACAGAAACCTTTATATACTAAACTTACGTGTTCTGATGATAACACAGGCTGTGTTTTTGTTTTGTTTTACAAAAAACAAAGCAGAAGCTGGCCGCCTAAAATAGGAGGAAAAAAATATGCAAAACCTATGGAAGAAAGTTGGAGCAGCTTTCGGCAGTGCCGTAATGATCGGTGCAACACTTGCCGGTGCAGCTCTAGCTCAGACAGGTTCTGACCTCGGGGACTATAATGATCTTGTAGTCACTGATGGCGCAGTAAGTGCGCTATACGTTGTAGGAGCAAACGCAGCAACAGCTGACGTTGTTTCCGCAATGGGTCTGACTGCATGGGCCGGTAACCAGCAGGTTTCCGGAACTGCAACAGGCGCAGGAACTGTCACATTGACACCGCTAAAGGCTAGTGCCGACGGTGTAACAAGACACGTTGAGATTGACCATCACGCAGAACAAGCATACGAGTTCTCAACAACCGCAACAAGCGACAAGCTTGCTGGAGAAACATACGCTTCAGGAGACAGCCTTGTTGACTTCCTTTACAGCCACAAGGGCAAGGGAGCAATATACATCAACAGTACAACATACAATTGGCATGAAGAGCTTGTCATTGACTTGAGCGACTTCAACGTTTCCAGAGACACACTTGATTCAAATGCTGGAGACCAGTATGACGAGATTTTCATGTCTGTCGAATCTGGTTCCATGCAGTACAAGTGGACATTTGATAACAGCCAGGAACTTGGTAATCTCGACCTACAGGGCGAGAAGATGTGGTTCATGGGTGATGAGTACACAATTGTCTCCGTTACCGGAACTAAGGTCAAGCTAGGAGCATCAGATGCTGAGCTTGTTCTAACATCTGCAAATCCAAGCGCAACTGTTGCTGATGTAGACGTCGTTATGGGCGGAGTATTCTCAGCCGGTGCAGGTTCAACAACCTACAAGG
>Ga0310122_10000078_pt1 | contig 61699 bp, 59 predicted proteins | sample CB6_Bottom_1051__FD_203503 | JGI IMG/M metagenome (GOLD analysis project Ga0310122, IMG submission 203503) | Marine microbial communities from Western Arctic Ocean, Canada - CB6_Bottom_1051 | ecosystem: Environmental > Aquatic > Marine > Oceanic | place: Canada: Western Arctic Ocean | collected... | reverse complement strand
TTAGAACTATCATTTACATAAATAATCACATTATGCAAACCTTCTGACCAAGTTATGTTAGTCAAATTAGTCCCACAAACCAAACTTTTGTTGATAGTATAACTGTCGTTAGTATACCAACAACTATCTAAAGCAGTATCATCAAAAACTGTAAAATTAATATCTAAACCTGTATCTGTAGTATTGGTATTATTTACAGGAGGTCCTGTAATATTTAGGTCAGGATTAGTTGTATCTGCTACTGTAGTAATTGTAAATGTAAAAAAATCAGTCAAATTATTCTCAACTGCAGTTGCATTATAGCTATGCTGGTCTTTATTACTAATATTTGTAGCATTTATTGTATAATTGCTATAATAATATTTTGTGCCACCTAAATTAACATAATCAGTTATGTTCATTCTTGCAGTATTGCCAGAACTATCTGTTTGGTCTGTAAGAATCAAATCATTACTCCTGTTAAATACACTTACATTAACATTATTTACAGCATTCCCTTCAGAATCATTAACATAAGCCTGATAATACCATTGCCTTACAAGATAATTACCAGCTCCCTGAACATTCTCACTATTAAAGCTACAATTCAAAAAGATAATATTCCTGCTATCTGCACCAGATTGGAAATGAACATCATTTGTTGAACCAGAAATATTCAATGAATTAACTATCAAAATATCATCTGAGGTTGATATCCAGACCGCATTAGCACCTGATGCATTCAAATTTATTAAAGTATTATTTGAAGCTGAACCAAACGCTATACCTGAACCAGAAATACTTTTTGCAGTTTGATTAGTAAGGTTGTTAAAATGAGAATTACTAAAAAGGTAAATCCCATTACCAGAATCACTAATTGCTTGATTATCCTTAAAATTATTATAACTCCCCGTTTGCACTTGCATTCCATCTCCACTATCTGATTTTGCAATATTTCCAGTTAAATTATTAAAATTAGACCTTTGAAGTTTAATTCCTTTTTGAGTTGATGAAATTGCATTATTATCCAATAATACTGCATAATTAGAATCCTTAATATAAATTGCATTGGCAGAATTACTTTTTAATGTATTATTAATTAAAGTTGTATAATTTGAGGAGCCATGAATTTTTATAGGATTTCCAGTTCCATTACTAATTATAGTATTATTAGTTAAAGTATTATTATGCGATTTATCAAAAACATTAATTGAATTAGCATCGCCACTCTGTATTGAATTATTTAAGAGGTTATTATTTTTTGCCCCATCTAAGTTTATACCTTTACAGCCACATTCACTAACATTTATAAAATTATTATTTATAGTATTATTGTCTGATTCTATACTAATACCAATCTTTTGGGTACCTAAGATATTATTTGATATTTTTCCATAAATTGATCCAGTATCTAGCTCAATTCCAATGCCCCCAGTAGAAATTCCCATACTTATATTTGTATTTTTAATGGTTGTATTTCTCTGATTGCTATAAACTCCTGAAACTGCATCGTCACTCTTTATCCAATATCCATTACCATCAAAAGTAATGTTTTCATTAGCTATCTTAATACAATCTCCCCCCAAATCATTATTTTCAATGTTTGCAACTTGTTTGTAAACAGTATTTTTCTGAGTAAGACTTGTACAGTTAGAAATTCCTTGCAAATAAACCTTGAATGATTTGAAAGTTGAAAACAAAATAGGACTATAATAAGGATTGCTGCTATTTCCAGCAAAAAAACTGAAATTCAAAGTTATATTTGTTGCCTTGTCATTTATTGAAAAAGTATTAAGTTCGTCAAAAACTTGAGTTCCTGCTGAAAACCAGGGGCCCCCTGTTGAAGTTCCATTATAATAGTAAACAGTTAAATTTATCTGGCTTCCCGAATAATTTAAAGCATCTCCAACAATAGTAATCACATCAACACCTGCTGAAATATTTAAAACAGTTTGATTATTAAATCCCTGAAATCCTGGATGATAATATCTCTTGCTTTGATTATTATAGATATCAAAAATTTCTGTTGCATTCAAGCTTCCATTAAAAATCATCACATCATCTATTGTGCCATTAAATACATTTGCAAAATTAGTATCTGCACCAATTACAATAGAATTAGTAGTATCCTTAATAGTTGTTTTACTACAATCCTTGCTTAATGCATTATCCAAAAAGATAGTAGTATTTGAACCATTCCAACTAACTGCCGCAAAATGCCAAACATCTAATGTTACATTTGGTCCAACACAATTTGCACCACTTATAGAAGCAGAGAGATTATTACCAGAATCTACAGCTAAAAAAACAGTAGTTCCACTAACTAAAGTTTGATTCCTACTAGCTTCTCTCATTTTAAACCAAGCAGTAACAGTAAGCGATCCTGATTTAGTAAAGTTAAAGCTTTGATTATAAGTAATATTTACATAATCTCCCTCTCCATCAAATTCATATGCAGCTCCATAAACTCCTCCACTAGAATTCCACTTACCAGTTCCATTAAAATAAGCTTTTCCATCAAAATTATGGTTTGTGAAATCATAAGTTATATTCTTACTTTCAGATGTATGATTTACATCAAAAGGGTAATAAGCTATCAAACCATAACCTGATTCAAAATAAGGGGCATTATTTGATATAATCAAATGAGTAAAATTAATCTCAGCAGTTATATTAACTAAATTTGTATCTAATGAGACATCTTTAATCTCTATTGTCCTAAAACTTGGATCTAAATAAAGAACATCTCCAACATTATACTCTGTTTCTGAAAAATCCCTTTCTATATAAACACTAATCGTATTTTTATATTCCAAATCTTTAATTTCTATTTCTCCACTTGCAACATTATCAATGGCCCCTATAACTTTTCCAGTTGTCGCTATAAGAAAACTTACAATGTTATTCATATTTCCTTTCCCTATTCTTCTTGTATCACTTATTGTATTTCCTGTAATGCTTCCAAGTTGATCAATTTCTATTTCTATAGAATCATCTTCTTCATCTTCATCATCACTTTCATCCCCTTCTGATTCTTCATCTTTATCCTCTTTTTCCTTCTTTTCTTTCTTTTCTTTCTTTTCTTTCTTCTCTTTCTTTTCCTTTTCTTCAATTTCTTCTCCAAAAGTATTATCAGTTGTATTATTAACAACTTGTTCAATATTTTCTTCAGCTATATTTTCAATTTGATCAACTTCTTCTATGATAGATTCGTTTGTTGTCTCGTTTGTTGTCTCGTTTGTTTCTATAATTTGTTCTTCTTCAGGACTAATTATTCCTGTAATTCCTCTTCCCCCTCCACTTTCTCTAGAAACAACCCCATCAACCCCACTATCAGTCTCATCAACTTCTGTTTCATTCCCAACAATAGTAGCTCCTTCCCCAGTTACATTACCAATCTTTACTATTTTAATATCTTCAGATACTGAACTTAATAATTTAGGCATATTAATTTTAACATTATAACCTTCATTTACCAAATCTTGAAAACTCAATAAATTGTCCCCAATTCTTAAAGTTGAATCATCCCATAAAGAAATTTCCTTGCCTGAAGTAATATCAATCTTGGCCATGAAGTTCAAATCTTTTAATTTAACTTTATATCCCCACTTATAATCAACACCTTGCTCTTTAGCGGCTGTTCCATTAACTTCAACATTAAATTCTTCTGCTTCAATTACAGATTCATCTGCAATTTCTTCAATTTTTTCTTCTGTTAAATCACTAATTTTTTCCTGAATACTATCAAGATTAATCTCATTAATATCTATTTCTATTTTTTCAGATTCAGATATAGTTTTACCAGTAAGACTTAAGAAAAATCTTATTATGCCCCCCGTAATTCCATAACCTGTTTCGCTCTCATTTAGTTCTCCACCAATTTCAACTTCATTACTCTCTAATTCTGATTCATTTCCTTCAAATTCTGTTACCCTACTTTCATTTTCAATTTTTTCTTCTTCAATTTCTTTAATCTCTTCTTTTTTTTCTACAGAATAATTGCTTTCTTCAGTTACATTACGTTTTAACTCTTCTATTTTTTCTTCTTTCTCAGTATCCTCTACAAATTCATCAGATTCATTTTCGCTTTCTTCAGCTTCTTCCACATCTTCTTGCGCAGTATTACCAATACCTTCTTCAACATCTTCTTTTTTATCTAAAATTTCCTCTTTACTAACAAATCCATCTAAAATTAGAGTTTCTCCAGCTGTTTCAACAAATTCACTATAGTTTAATAAATCAAAATACAATCTTAAACCTCCTTCAACTTCAAAATCCATTCTTTTATTCTTATTTTTGCTTACTATCTTCCCTCCAAACTGCATAGGATCCTTAATTTTCAAATCAATACTTTCATCAAACTCTTCCCATACATTTTCATCATAAATTTCAGAACTAATTAATCCAGAAATTTTTGAAAAAGAAATTTTAATAGGATTTATATTATAAATTTTATCTTCATTAATAATTATCTTGCCATCATTTCCATTAAAAACAAGAAAAATAAACCCAGAGCCAATTAAAAAGAACAATAAGAGGAGCCATAAGCCCCTCTTATCTATTGTCCTCTTTTTTAAGGGTTTTAAGGGTTGTTCTACCTTATTTTTATTCCTTAAATATGCTTGATATTCTTTCTCTCCACCAATATAAACTTTTTTTACAGAATTACCTTTCCTATAACTTTTATAATAATAAGGTCCAAACACCTTCCCTCTTTTTTTAACATACTTTTTATAGACCATAAAAGTAGAACAACCCTTTTTATACTTAATATAAAAGAAATTAGTTTAAATATGTTTCTGATTTTTTAAATCAGAAATATTAGAAATCAGCCTATGATTTCTTTATGTTACTGTAAAAGAGAATGGTTGTTCTACAAAAATCTACCTATTCTTAAACCAATCCCAGGTTTCCTTTAAGCCAGTTTGAATATCTGTCTTAGGATTCCAACCCAACTCCTTAACAATGAGAGAAATATCTAAAACAATATCCCTAACCTCTCCAGAAACAGCAGAAACATGCTCAAATTCTTTGTCAAAATCAGAAACTTCCTTCAAAATCCTGCAAACTTCATTAACACTTATCTGCTTTCCATTAGCAAGATGAAATAATTTGCTTTCTGGATTTTTATCCATACTTTCAATCATAAAATCAACCAAATCTAAAACATAAATAAAATCTCTAGTTTGCAGACCATCTCCAAAAATCTTAGGAGTCTCTCCTTTAATAATCATATCTATAAACAAAGGAACAAGTCTTTTAGTCCCTGGAGGATCTCTTGGTCCATAAACATTTCCAAAACAAAAAATTAAATAATCTAAATTATACAACTTATTATACTTCCAGACATAATGTTCTGCAGAATGCTTTGAAATTGCATAAGGAGAGCAGGGATTCAAAGGATGTTTCTCATCAACAGGCAAATATTCAGGCTCTCCAACTCTTGCCCCCCCTGTTGAAGTATAAATTATTTTCCTAACATTATTTTTCCTACAAGCTTCTAAAACACTTATTGTTCCTAAAATATTAGTCTTAGCATCATGTAAGGGATCTTCCATAGATTTCCTTAACATTACTTGAGCTGCCAAATGAAAAACAATTTCAGGCTTCTCCCTAGCAAAAATCTCATTCAACCCATTACCATCTGTAATATCTAAATAATAAACATCAACTTTCTCATTTAAATTCTCTTTCTTACCTGATGAAAAATTATCAACTACAACAACAGAGTGACCCTTTTCAATAAGTTTATCAACTACCCAACTTCCAACAAATCCAGCCCCACCAGTAACTAAGATTTTCATTTATTAAGTTAATAAAAAACATTTATATAATTATAGATAATCCAGAAATCTATTATGATTTGGCATAATCTCCCCTAATCCCTTCAATCACTCCTTCCAGATTCTCAATTATTCCACTTCCCCCATACTCTACTCTATTTTTCCGTTTATCATTATCATATCTAGCTTTTTCAAATAACGTATCAAGACTTAAATGCAATGATCCAAGAACATCTGTCCAAAATCTTTTTCTAATTTCTGGAGAATTACAAGGGCCATCTCTTCCATCCTGAAAATATTCTGGTAATACAATATACAAATGACCAGAATCATGATGTCCTAACCCCTTAGCCCTCTCTTCTAATACTTCTCTTTCATCATGATGGTCAAACCAATGTTCTCCATAATCATTATCATTCGCAAACAATCTTCCAATCCAAACAACAGGACTCCAATCACTTAACTCAAGTTGAAAAGCAACACTATCATACTCCGGAGTAGTTTTAAAACAGTCTAATTCCGGAATATAATCAAATACCTTAATCTTCACATCTCTATTTTCCATAAAAAATAAAATAATTTCTAGTTTATAACTATTACTATAATAATCTCAAACCAAAAACTCCTCTCCCAATCTCCCATTAAACTCATTACTAACATTTTCAAGCATTTTCAAACGAGTTGCAACACTTCCTCTCCACTCTTTATGACCAAGTATCCATCCTAACTTAATAAAAGCCGTCTCAGGCAAAATATCTCCTAAAAACACAACCCCTATCTCATCCAATTTACGACCAGGGCTATAAACATAAGGATCTAACCTTCCATAAAGTGTTTGCGGGGCAGCATAAACCAACATTCCTTTCTTCATAACCTTCTTCAACGCAGGAATCCAATTATTTTTTCCAGCACTAATTACATGTCCTAACCCACTCATTCCAATTACTAGGCCTTTACACCCTTTCTTCAAATAATATTCCAAAATATCGGGGTCTTGTCCGGGATAAAAGTTAATTAAAGCAACTTTACTATCAAACTTAGCATCTACTTCAACCTTAATCTTACCATTTGCCCTTTTGTTAACTTCATTCCTTATCTTTTCAATCTTACCATCCTGCCATATTTTAGCAATTGGCTTACAATTAATAGGTCTAAAAGTATCTCTTCTAGAAGTATGCATCTTCCTGCATTTATTCCCCTGCAAAGCATAACAATAATCATCATTTGTATTAGCATGACCAACCAACATTACCTCAGCTACATCACCTAAAGCCATCCAAGCACTACAAATCAAATTTAATCTGCTATCACTACTTCCTCTATCCGAACTCCTCTGAGAATAAGTTAAAATAACTGGTTTATTCAACTTACCTAACATAAACGACAAAGCACTTGCAGTATAATGCAAAAAATCAGTTCCATGACTAATTATAACTCCTTTAACTTGAGAATCATTCAAACTTTTCCCAACTAATTTAGCTAATCTAATCCAATCCTCACTATCCATATTCTCACTTGCTTTCATAAAAGGGCTTTTAACTCTAATATCGGCCACTTCAAAAATTCCAGGATAAACATTGAACAATTCTTTACTATCAATCAGCCATTTAACACCCCCAGTAGAAGGATCCAGTTTACTCGAAATCGTCCCGCCAGTTAAATAAAAATCAATTATTGGTTTTTTTCCAGAAATTTTCCTATCCTCAACTTCCTTCACCTCTTTCCTCCCTTCCAAAACCTTTATTTTGCTAATATCATCTTTCTTCAATCCAATATTATAACCACTTTCCAACTTTAAAAGCAAAACTCCAGGATCATGACTCTCTAAATATGTCCCAGTCTGCTTCTTCCCATTAACAATTACTTCAACTTTATCTCCCGCAGAAACTTTCTTTGATATTTTCATGATAAACAAAATAAAAATCTATATAAAAACTTATCCTACTTACTCCACTTTCCCCAGCCTGCACACAAAAAATCCCTCTAAATCATTATCATGATGATAAATCCTAACAGCTTTCTTCATACTTTTATCAAAATTCTGACCTTTCCATTCAGTCAAACCACTTCTTGTCTTCAAAGGCAACTTACTATCTAAAATTTTCATATCATAATTATCCAATAAATATTGAACAACCATTTCATTCTCTTCGGGAGCATAAGTACAAGTTGAATAAACTAATTCTCCTCCTTCCTTCAATAAATCAACAACACCATCTAACAATCTTTTTTGCTTTCTGCCCATAGATTTCAGCAAACCTTCTGACCACTCAAGTAAGGTCCGAGGAGAACAACGAAGATTACCTTCTCCAGAACAAGGAGCATCAACTAATATCTTGTCAAACTTAAATCCCAACTTCCTAAGCTTCGCAATCAGTTCAATTCCATTATGTCTAGTCACAATAGTATTTGTAACTCCACACCTCTGCAGATTAGCAGAAAGTATTGAAATCCTCCCCATTGAAACATCATTTGCAATAATACTGCCAGAATTTTCCATCAAAGCGGCAGCTTGTGTAGTCTTGCTTCCCGGAGCCGCACATAAATCCAAAACAATATCTCCTGGCTTAACATCCAAAGCAATAATAGGCATCATACTTGTAACTTCCTGCACATAATAATAGCCCAACAAATGCTCTCGAGCCTTACCAATCTCTCCAGGCATAAGATCACTAGTTATTTTTACGATCTCTGGATAATCCCTAAAAGGCTGATCAACTTTCCAACCCTTTTGCCTCAACCCTTCCATCAATTCATCACTAGAAATTTTCAAAGTATTCACACGAAGAGACTTCCTCGGCTCACTCTTAGCCATCTTAAAAAACTTCTTAACATCTTCCTCATCATCTAAAAGAAGTTTAATCCTTTCAACAAACTTTTCCTTAGGTTCATATAATCTTTTAACCATAACAAATACAAACAATAAAGACTTTTAATATTTACTATATAAATATTTTTAAATAAAACAATCACTAATTAAAAAGTAAAAAGATGGAAAATAAAAAATATGATGTTGTAGGAATAGGGGCTGCCCTACTTGACATAGTATATAATGTAGAAGACAAAATTCTAGAAGAATTCAACTTAAAAAAAGGAGAATTCAAACCAATAACCAAGGAAGAAAGTGAAAAAATCTTAGAAAAACTAAATAATTATAAGTCATCAATAAATCCTGGAGGAAGTTGCTCAAATACAATAGCAGGAGTAGCTAACTTTGGAGGAACAACAACAATATTTGGAAAAATAGGAAAAGACAACCATGGAAAAATTTACGAATTACAAACTATTGAATCAGGAACAAACTCAGGACTTTCAAAACATGAAGAAGAACTGACGGGACATGCAATAACTTTCATAACTCCTGATGGAGAAAGAACCTTTGCAGTTCATCTTGGAGCATCACCACACTTTCAAATAGAAGATTTATCAGAAGATATAATAAAAGACGCAAAAATATTACACTTAGAGGGTTATAGCCTAGAGATACCAGAATTAAAACAAGTAATTCTACACGCAATAGAAATTGCAAAACAAAACAACACTAAAATATCAATAGACCTTTCAGATGCTTCATTAATAAAAAGAAATTATGAAATTTTTAAAGAATTCATAAGAGATCATATCGACATAGTATTTGCAAATGAAGATGAAGCCGAAGCTTTTACTGGAAAAAACCCGGAACAATCACTACATGAACTTGCTGAACAAGTAGAAATAGCAATTGTAAAACTTGGAGAACATGGAAGTATAATAAAATCAAAAAACCAAACCTACAAGATAGAGGCAGAAAAAACAACAGTAATCAACACAAATGGTGCTGGAGATGTTTATGCCGCAGGAATTTTATATGGAATAGCAAACAATCAAAACTTGCAAAATGCGGGCAAAATTGCAAGTATAACTGCTTCAATGATAGTAAATAGTGAGAGTACAAGATTAACAAAAGATCATTTAAACAAAATAAAGCTTTTAAACCAGCAAAACCAAGATAATAAGATGGAAACAGCCTTAGAAAAACAAGCAGATTACAAAATAAAAGATATTTCTTTAGCAGAATTTGGAAGAAAAGAAATTGATATAGCTGAAAAAGAAATGCCTGGTTTAATGGCACTAAGAAAAAAATATGGTCAGACTAAACCTCTTAAGGGTGTTAGAATAACTGGAAGCTTACATATGACCATACAAACTGCAGTATTAATTGAAACTTTAACAGAACTAGGAGCGAATATTAGGTGGGCCTCATGTAATATTTTCTCAACTCAAGACCATGCTGCCGCTGCAATTGCAAAAACAAACATTCCCGTTTTCGCCTGGAAAGGAGAAACTACTAAAGAATATTGGGAGTTAGTTAAAGAAGCTTTGGACTTCAAAAACGGTCTTGGTCCTCAGCTAATTGTAGATGACGGAGGAGATGCAACATTAATGATACATAAAGGAATAGAAATTGAAGACAATCCAGAATTACTAGACCAAGATTATTCCAAAGAAGGAGAGGATCTTAGAGAGTTAATGGGCCTATTAAAAACTACTTATCAAGAAGACCCTCAATTCTGGCACAAAATAGGAAAAGAAATAAAAGGAGTTTCAGAAGAAACAACAACAGGAGTTCATAGATTATATCAAATGCTTGAAGAAAAGAAATTACTATTCCCTGCAATTAATGTTAACGATTCTGTAACTAAAAGTAAATTTGATAATTTATATGGATGCAGAGAGAGTTTAGCTGACGGAATAAAACGTGCAACAGATGTAATGATAGCTGGAAAGACAATTGTTATTTGTGGTTATGGGGATGTTGGAAAAGGATGTGCACAGAGCATGAGGGGTTTCGGAGCAAAAGTCATGATTACAGAAATAGATCCAATAAATGCATTACAAGCAGCAATGGAAGGCTTCCAAGTAAAAACTTTAGAGGATTTTCTCCCAGAAGCAGATATCTATGTAACAACTACTGGAAATAAAGATATAATCACGTTTGAACACATGGAAAAAATGAAAGATCAAGCAATAGTTTGCAACATCGGTCATTTCGATAATGAAATCCAAATGGACCAATTAAATAACAAATCTGAAATAATAAAACTAAACATAAAACCACAAGTAGACAAATATACTTTTCCAGATGGACATGAAATTTTCATATTAGCAGAAGGAAGATTAGTTAATTTGGGATGTGCGACAGGACATTCAAGCTTTGTAATGAGCAACTCTTTTACAAACCAAGTTTTAGCACAAATAGATTTATGGGAAAATAACTACGAAGTGGGAGTTTACATGATATCAAAAAAATTAGACGAAGAAGTCGCCAGACTTCATCTTGAAAGACTTGGAATTAAACTTACAAAACTGACACCAGAACAATCTGAATATCTTGGAATTCCAATCGAAGGTCCTTATAAGGCAGAGCATTATAGATACTAATTCCAAAAATATATTTCTCACCCAATAAAAACTTAAAAACAACCCCAACTTTTTTCAATAATGAAAGGAGACAAACTTAGGAAGGTTGCATCTAGGAAACCTAGGTTTCCTGGATTATGGTAAAAATAGGTATTATTGGGGGAAGTGGTTTAGATGATCCAAAACTTTTAGAAGATTACAATGAAAAACAAGTATCAACTCCTTACGGCTCTCCCAGTTCCAAACTAACTTGTGGAAAAATTCAAGGAGTTGAAGTAGTAATTCTTGCAAGACATGATAAAAATCATGAAATCAATCCCACAAAAATCAACTATAGGGCAAATATCCAAGCATTAAAACAAGAAGGGTGCACTCATATTTTAGCAACAAGTGCAGTAGGATCTTTAAAAGAAGAAATCAAACCAAGTCATTTAGTTTTTCCAGACCAATTCTTAGATTTTACTAAATTTAGGAAAAATACTTTCTTTGACAATTATGGAAATGTGCAACACCCGCAAATGTCAGAACCTTTTTCAAAAAATTTAAGAGAATTTTTAATAGAAGAATGCAAAATCCAAAACTTCTCTTACCATAGTAAGGCAACAATTGTAGTAATTGAAGGTCCAAGATTTTCAACAAAGGCAGAAAGCTATATGTTTAGAAATTTTGCAGATATAATTGGTATGACAACTTTTCCAGAAGTCGCTCTTGCAAATGAACTTAACATTCCTTATGCCAGCCTCGCTATGTCAACTGATTATGATTGCTGGAAAGAAGAAGAAATTCCTGTAACCATGGAAATGGTGATGAAAACAATGAAAGAAAATGCAGAAAAAGTAAAAAAAATCTTAATTAATGTTATTCCAAAAATAGCAAATAAAGATCTAGAGTTAATAAAAAGCAAAATAAGGACAATTCCAAACTTCCCAAAACCTGGAATAATGTTTAGAGATATAACAACCTTATTAGCAGATCCAGAAGCAATGAAGAGAACAATGGAAATATTATACAATAGATATAAAGATAAAAATATCAATGCTATAGCTGGAATTGAATCCAGAGGATTCATAGTAGCTGCAATCTTAGCAGACAAACTAAAACTACCATTAATCCCAATTAGAAAACCCGGAAAATTACCTTATGAAACAGTAAGTCAAGAGTACCAACTAGAATATGGCACTGATAAAGTAGAAGTCCACAAAGATGCCATCAAGCCAGGGCAAACCATCCTTCTCGTCGATGATTTGGTAGCCACTTCAGGTACTGCATTAGCAAGCTGCAGTCTAATAGAAAAACTTGGAGGTAAAGTTGAAGAATGTGCCTTCATTATTGAGTTAGATGGCCTAGGCGGAAGAAAAAAACTTGAAGATAAGGGGCATAAAGTATTTAGTATAATTAATTTTGAAGAGTCTGGATGATTCAAAACTCCCCCAACTTCATCTGCTTCTTACCATCCATTATCTCATTAAAATCAACACCAAAAACCTCAAAAATATTTTCAACAGCAGGCAAAATCTGATTTTTCAAATAATACTCCATATCATACTTACCTTTTTCGTCAGGCATCTTAGCCCTCTCTCTAACCAAAGACCTCTTACCAGTTCCCTCAGCAATATAATACTCTATCAACATTCCAATATTAACAGGCAATCCCTGCTCTTTCATTTTCTTTGCAATCAACACATGAGGACTAATATTTTTGTACTCTTCAATAGGTTTCTTAAGCTGAGTTCTTATCATCAACTTCTTCAAATCAACTTTCCTATTTTTAATCTTCTTAACAACATCCTTCAAATAAACAAGAGCTTTTTTCTCATTTCCATTTTTCAAAATTAATTCCAAAACTTTATTTTGAGTTTCTCTAGCAAGATTACACCAATCCCTTCTAACTGTCTCAAATCCTCTAATACGCATTTTACCCTTATCATCAATCAAAGCATACTTTTTCTTAGCTCCAAATTCTCCAGTTCTCTTAGTCACCCAAATCCCTCTTTTGAAAAAACCTTCTAAATCAAGTTCCATTACTCCAGGAAGATTATTATTAATCCCTTCCAATAAATTCAAAATATCTTTTTTACTCTTCTTACCCTGCAAAAATGCAATACTATCTGTATCTGAATAAACAATTTGATAACCTTCTTTCTTTATATTATCAATTGTATCTTTAATTTCCTTTCTCGCAAGAGCAGCTGTCGCAGCAGCAGCCTCTCTGCAATAATACCTAGCTCCAAAAAAACCCTGATAACCATAAGCAGCATTTGTCAACAGTTTGAAAGCATTACTTCTAGCTTTCAAAATCCCACTGGGATTCTCACCATATTCCTTCTTATACTTTTTCCTTTTCTCAATTATATCTTTCAACATTTCAGGAAAAAACTCCAACTTCTTAGAAAAATAAACTTTTTTTCCAATATCAACAGCCATAGAACCAAGTTGCTTTTTTTCTAAAAAACTTGACTTCGATAAATTAAAACTAACAATAATACTTCCATACATGCTTGTAAAATCAAAAAATACCAAATCCTGATACAAACCAGGAGTTGGCTGCAAAACAAAAGCACCTTCATACTTGCCTTCCCCTCTTCTCCTACCAATCTCATTATTCAATGGTCTCTTCTCGGCTATTTCATTAAATTTATCTAAGTTATGAATAATATAATTCTCAACCTGGCTTGCCATAGCATATCTTGAAACATCAAACAAAGGTTCCTGAATAATCTTAGTAAACTCAAATAAATCAGGCCAGATCTTCTCAGCAAGTTTATAAGTTATAACAGAGTCATGTAAATTATATTTAAAATACTCATCCCATTTTTTTCCATCTTTTATTTTTGAAGAATGAATATGTTCCCACTTAACTTTCCTCTCCCCTAATAACTCTGAAGCAACATCGTCTAATTTTAAAGTTTCGGATTGTAAGTATTGAAAATACACAACCCTAATAAATCTAAACAAATCAACATGAACAATCCCCTTTATCTTACCTGTCAACAGCCTTCCCCTAGAAAAAACTGGCTGGCTATCATCAACACCAAGATTCAACTTCATCTTATTTTTTTCTGCCCTAGCACGAAGATAGGGTAAATCAAAACCATCTGAAAAATAACCCGTTAAAATATCTGGATCATATTCTTTAACATAACTAACAAACGCATCAAGCATGTCTCCTTCATCCTTAAACTTCTCAACATAATCTTTCTTAGAATCCTTTTTCCAAGTTAAAACCTTCTTAAAATTCTCGCCAACCAAACTTATCATTAAAATCTCTCCTTTCCCAATTTCCAATTCATCTGTTTCTATGTCATAAGCTAAAATACGGGGCTTAAACTCTTTCTGAATCTTACCCTCTAACTCTTTAATACTATCAACTTTCAAACAAAAATCAACACCAATATTCTCTATTCCTCCAAAATCTTCTCCATGCAAAACCTCTCCTTTAACTTCATACCATCTTAAAGGAATCAATTTTCTCTCTAAAATATATTTAGTTATAAAACCAAGATCATGTTCTCTTCTTTTATCAATTTCCTTAAATCCAATTTCCCCTGCAATAGCATGAGCATCTTTGGAATTAGTTATAAAAATCTTAATCGCCTTAACCTCTTTACCCAAAAAATTCTTATCATGAATTTCTGTTTTCAATACCCTACTATCTCTACCTTTGCCAGAAACTTTAATCTTTCCAATCTTCCTTGCAACCTTATCAATTTTCTTCCCACTTACTCCTTGCTTAACAACCGCCCAAAAATATATATCACAAGTATCAACTAAACAGATCTTTTTACCATCATCAGTACGCCCAACTATCTTTGCATAATTCCTTCCTTGATAATCAAAATAATCATAATCTATCGGTATAAAATTGATTGTTTTCTCCATGGAAAAAACAGTAAAAAAGGTTATTTAAACATTAGTAAATACTAAAAGATAAACTTTATAAACATAAAAAATTCATTAAAAATAAGAAAATGGAAGCATATTTAGAAACACCTTCAAGAATACAATATCCAATACAACAAGGAGAATCAATTGTAGGTAGATATCAAGAGAGCAGCAGAGCAGATATCCAACTAAAACTAGAATATGGATCAGAACACACTTCTAGAGAGCATTGTATGTTTTATAATGATGGCCATCAAGTCATGGTTACTGACCTAGGAAGTAGCAATGGAACTTATGTTAATGGAGATAAAATAGAGAAAGGGAAAGAAGTCCCTTTAGAACACGGAGATAGATTAACCTTAGGATCCTTTGAAATAGATTTTATAGATCAAGAAATACTTGACTCTAAACCAAAACCTAAAAGAGGACTTTTAGGTTTTCTATTTAGACGAAAATAAAAATAATATAAATAAAGAATAATAAAATGGCAGAACAAAGAAACTTAGAAGAAATGGAAATATTGAGAGTAAAGGCATTAGAAGACCAAGATCCTGAAAGGTATGCTACTTATTGTGATGAATTAGGTCTAAGTGGTTCTAGTATTGAAGACCTATATTTATACGACAGAGCATTTGGAAGAATAGAATTAGTTGAAGAAATTGAACAAACTGAATCTGAAAGAACCCTAAGAAACCAAACATTACACGAAAGATTACATGAAGACGCTAAAAGAAGAGGAATCAGAGTAGATAACTTATTCGTAGATATTGAAGCAAAAAGGTCTGCTCTAAGAGACATCATGGGTTATGAGACATTAAGAGGATTCAGTTCTATAGGAGAAGCTAGTGATCAAGCAGTTACAAATGTTTATAGAAGAGTTTATAATTCTTCTAACTAAGCTCAACATTAATTTTATTAACCCTTTTTCTTTTTCTTAACAATGGGACTACAAATATCTGAGATTATACCAAAAAAACAAATTGAATTCAGCCAACTAAAAGGCAAAACCATAGCAGTTGATGCATTCAACGCAATTTACCAATTTCTAACAACAATTAGACAACCTGATGGAACTCCCTTAAAAGATTCTAAAGGAAACATCACAAGCCATTTATCTGGACTTTTCTACAGAAACATGAACCTTATCCTTGGAGGGGTCAAACTTATCTATGTTTTTGATGGAGAAGCTCCTGAACTAAAAATAAAAACTAGGGAAGCAAGAAAACTTGCCAAAGATCAGGCAAAAGAAAAATACCAACAAGCTGTCCAAAAAGAGGACATAGAAGCAATGGGAAAATACGCAAGATCAGACACTTCTTTAGATGAGCAAAAAATCAAAGAATCCAAACAGCTATTAGAAGCAATGGGCATAGCTATCATTCAAGCACCAGGAGAAGGAGAAGCTGAAGCAAGTTTCCTAGCCCAAGAAAAAAATATCCACGCAGTTGCCTCCCAAGATTACGATTGCTTAATGTTTAAAGCACCCTTACTAATTCAAAACCTAAGCTTATCAAGAAGAAGAAAAACTAGAACAGGATACACAGAAGTTTTCCCTCAAGTAATTGAACTAAAGAAGGTTCTCAAAGAACTAGGCATTAATCAAGAACAACTTATCTGCATTGGTATCCTTTGCGGAACAGATTACAATCCAAAAGGGATCAAGGGATTGGGCCCAAAAAAATCCCTACAGATTGTAAAAGAATACAAAACAAAAGAAAAAATTTTCAAAGCCCTAGAAACAGAAGAAAAATTCGAAAAATATGAACTAAACTTCGACTGGAAAATTATTTACAACGAAATCCAACACCCAAACATAAATAAAAAAACAAAAATAGAATTTCCAACAATCAACCCCAAAAAAATCAAGGAAATTCTATTAAATCGCGAATTCTCAGAAAAAAGAATTGACAATCAGTTGGAAAAACTTGATGAACTAGAGAAACAAAAGGCGCAAAGAACTTTGTTCTAATCATTATGTAATAATATTTATAAAGTTCATATGCCTCTTTTATATCATGAATGAAGATAAAGGTTCAAAAACTCAACATGGCAGATTACCTCCATCAGAGCTAGAAGATCAACTTCAACCAGATCCAAAAGACCTAAATAAAATAGATTTATCTTTTTTTCATAGGCCATTAGAAGAAAGTGTAAAAAAAGCTTATTCTCATGTCAAGGATAGAATCAAAGAAAATCCGTTAGATATAGCAATATTCAGTGGATTATCATTAATAGTGGGAGTAAATTACTTATTTAATAATTATGAACAGCTAATTCCTTCAAAACCTCCGAGTATTACTAGGCGAGGAGATCATTATAAACCCCCTGTTAAACCCTCAAACACTAAACCAACTATTCCTAGAGAAAGAGAAAAAGAAGATCCTTTTGTTGGGGGATTGAAAAAAATGTTTGGAGTAAAGAATACTCCAAAAAGAAATTTATTATTCTATGGAGAAATTGATTCTTATACCATAAGACTTGAAAATACCGTTGATAGCGAATTTAATATACTAGAACTATCAAAAATAGAAGGAGAACCTGATATTTGGACATATATATTTTACCATAAAGTAGATAGAGTAATTTATGCCAAAAGAGTAAAAGATGGGATAACTACAGTTTATGAATCTACAGTTTATGACTCTACAGTGGGGGTAGATAAAATAAAAAAAATGGTCCTGGGAGAATCTACAAAAGCTTATAAATATTTCACCGAGAAAGCTATAAATAAGCTAATAAAAGAAGTACAAGTTCAGCCATGATCTTATAATATTTAAACGAAAACAACACAAACGACTTTGTTTTAAATTCCTGCCCCTTCACTAAATTCTTCAGCAACCTTCCCAGCAGATTTAGTTTTTTCTTCAGCTCTTTCTACTTCCTCCTCCCCAGATTCTTTTGCAAGTTTTTCCATCACTTGCTGATAAGCCCAGAGTAACAAAGAAACTACTAAAATTACAATTATCAAAATCCAGATATTGGCAATCAGTGGTGTTGCAAGTTCAATTACATTATCAATAGCCCCAGAAGCTCCTACAACTGAGGCAATAATTATCCCTGCAATTATTCCAAACAAAAAATTATTAAAAAACTCTTTCATAGGAAAGTAAACAAGAAAAACTATAACTGCCCAAAGAAAAATATGAAGAAAAAATGACCAACTCCAAGAAAATTCATCTCCAAAACTATATTTCCATAATGGGTTAAAAAAAGAAAACCCCTTATGAGTATAAGATAAAACAGGGCCTATATATTTATTATTTTCAAAAATCTTCCCCCATTCTTTTTTTAAATAACTAACATTTTGTTGTCTAAGCTTCTCTCCAGCTTCTGTTAATTTCTCTATGCTCTTAGGAATTCCAGTATCAGGATCAATCTCTCCTAACTTTCCAAATTTACCTTCAGAATCATTTCCGGAAACATTCTCAACAACTTTTCCAGTAATCCCTGAATGATGAGCATAAACAAAGTTAATTAAAAATAAACAAACTATTAATAACAACAATCCTTTTTTCATGATAATTAAACAAAAAATAACTATTTAAGGATTAGGGTTTTTAATATCTTTTATCTTGGTCCATCAATATCTTCTGCTCTTTTTGCATCCAACTTTCTTCCAAGTTTCCCTAAATCTAGTTCTCTTAACCCCTTCTCCTCTTTACCTTCCAATTTTCCTTTAAACAAAAAATTTCTAAAAGCTTTAATAAAAAAGAAAATAATTATTCCTAATATTATTGCCCCTAAATAAGGAATATTATCTACATTTGTAAAAGCTTGTGTAAAAGTATCTGATCCTTCTCCAACTTTAAAAATAAAAATTGAAAAATAATAAAATATATACATAAGCCAGACAGCTCTCGCAAGAATAAGATTATCTAACACTGTAAATGTAAAAAACACAATTATTATAAAAGGTATTGCTGTTAGTAACGTTGCTCCCATTGCCCCATATTGAAGCAAAATCGTTTCAACAAAATTATCAGGTATTGCAATAAAAGACAATATAGTAACAATTAAAGCAGCAACAGTGGAAAGAATCCAATTTGTAGAACCTCCGAATAAAGACATCTTTTTTATAACAGAATAAATAACCATAAATAACAAAATGCCTAATAATATGGTAGAATAATTTTGAGGATTCAAATATATTGCATTAAAAAATTCCTGGACTCCACCAGCAAGATTCGCACCCCATTCATCAAAGTTTGTCTGTGCCGAAACCAACCCAACAGACAATAAACTAACCAATCCTAATAAATTACCCTTAAACACCTTTTTCATAAATCCTATAACAATTTAGCCTTTATAAATATTTCTTTAATAGACTGCCCCTCATAAAGATTTTTAAACTTCTTTTTTCTTATTCACATATGAAAAAAGAGAAGTTCAGCAAGCTATTGGTATTCCTAACAGCATTCATTTTGATCATATTATCTGTCCAGATTGTTAGTGCCAACTCACATACAGTTGATTTCATAAAAGATTTTATTCAACAAACAAAAGAAGCTATTGAACAAATCTTTGAACCCATTTTTTCGGCTCTTTTGGGAGTAGATAATACAGATGAATTCTTGTTTGCAAAAGTCTTAGCTTTATTCTTAATTTATGCTATTGTCTCCATGTCCTTAAGAAAATCTGATATTTTCTCAGGCCAAAGATCGATAGTTATAATAATCTCTGGTATTGTCTCTATACTAGCCATTAGATTTATAAAAGAAGATTCATTCTTTAAAGGATTACTGCTTCCTTATGGGGCACTAGGAGGAGCAATACTTATTTTTCTTCCCTTAATGATTTATTTCATTTTTGTTCACACATCAGTTCCAGGAACCTTTGGAAGAAGAGCTGCATGGGTTGCCTACGGGATAGTATTCGGAACATTATGGGGAATGAGGCAAGCAGATATTGGAAATGCAAATCAAGTATATTTTGGAGGAATGATATTTGTAATAATAGTTTTCCTTTTTGACCCAGCAATTCATAGATATTTTAATACATTAGGTCTTGAGAGAAGTACAGGAAGACTAAGAACTAGAGAATTAAGAATAGCTAGAACAGAACTGGCTGACCTAGAAGAAGCCCGTAGAAGGGGGATAATCACTGATGCTGAATACAGAAACGAAAGAAGTGCTATAAAGGAAAGAATTCGTTCCCTAAGTTAACTAACCCTCAACCTTATACCCAACAATCTTCCTTTTCTTTCCTTCACCCTTATAAATTGGGACTTCCTTTGCAGATTGTTTAACATTCCAATTACCGCCTTTCTTACCAACTAACACAATAATTAAAACTCCTACAACAACTAAAACTAAAGCTGGAACCAAAATATTCATTTGAGAAACATTTTCTAAAGCAGGAATTAATTTCTTAATTGCTGGTGAACTGAAAACTAATCCTACCAAACCAATTCCCGCTATCAAATAACCATATAAACTTTTCATTCTAAACCCTTTTCTAAAAACAACAAGAAAAATAAGTTTAAATATATTACCAAAACATTTAAATAATATCAATTGATATTATCCCCATGGAAAAACAATTATATAAAGAAAATAACAAGATAGCAAGATCACCAACACTTCAAACAGTTCTCATGGTTGAAAAATTTATAGATGATAACTCGGGAGAATTTAAAAAAACAGGAATTTTCAATAATCTCCCAAAAAAAGTTATGTGGCAGACTTTTCAAGTTATAATGGAATATCTAGAAAATATAAGAAAGATAGTTTATGACAAAGAAGGCCATGTAGTTTATATTTGGAATCCGGAGTTCTATGAAAAAATTAAAAATAGACCAGAGATAAAATTATGAGAGCTGACAAAATAATTTTTGTCGATGAAAGCCTAGAACAAGCCTTTGAAACCTTGCATGAAAAAGACCCTCTCAAAAAAGCATTAACAAGAGCCATCAAAACTATTAAAGAAGATTGTTACTGCGGAAGACAGGTTAAAAAGAACTTAATCCCTAAAATATTAATTGGAAAATATAAAATTAATAATCTATGGATCTATAATTTACCTTCCTCTTGGAGATTACTATATTCCGTAACTACAGGAAAAGAATTAGAGATAATAGCGGCTTTACTAGACTGGATGGATCACAAAGACTATGAAAGATTATTTAAATTCTAATTAATAGATATTAAAATGCCATCATATGACATAATAGGAAACATTGCAATAATGAAGCCAGACCTAGCTGGAAAGCCAAAAACTAAAAAGCAAAAATTACAGGAAGCCAAGCAATTATTAAAAAGACCCTCAATAAAAACAGTTTTACAAAAAATAACGGACATCAAAGGGAGACTAAGAACTTTTAAAACTAAGCATCTTGCTGGAGAGAAAAATCTAATAGCTGTCTATAAAGAACATGACTGCAAGTTCAAATTAAATGTTGAGACTTGCTATTTCTCACCAAGACAAAGCAATGATAGAAAACAGATAGCAGGAAAAATAAAAAAGAAAGATAATGTTTTAGTAATGTTCTCAGGAATTGGAGCTTATCCAATTATAATTAATAAACTGGCAAAACCAAAAAAAGTAACTACAATTGAAATTAACAGAGAATGTAATAAATATGCTAAAGAAAATTTAAAATTAAACAAAATTTCTCCAAACCAAATCAAAATAATCCAAGGTAATGTAAAAACCAAACTGCCAAAAGAAAAATTTGATGTTATTATGATGACAAGACCAAATCTAAAAACAACTTTCTTAGAACAAGCCCTTTCAGTTTCAAAAAAAGGAACTAAAATCTTCTATCATGGATTTGGCAGAAGCAATGAACTACCTGCCATAAAAAACAGTTTACTAGATGAAGCAAAAAAACTAAAAAGAAAAATTAAAATCACAAAAACCTTAAAAAATGGAGAAATCGCACCCTATAAGTTTAGATATAGATTCGAGATTAAAGTTTTATAACAAAATTTAAAAATCTTCAAAATCTTAGATTTGAATGAGTTAAAAATCATAAAGATTTTTAAACATCTAAAATAACAATACAACATGGAACCTAACGAGCAACCATGCCCAATCCAAAAAATAGAGATTAAACAAGATAGAGAAATAATAAACTGCGATAATCTAACATTTCCCTGGAATCAAGATCCTAATGGATATTTCTTAGTTAAAATAGATGAAATAAACCAAAAAATAAACTGCGGATTCGTTAACAATAACCATAAACTAACAATAGAATTCCAAGGAAAACACCCAGATAAAATGATAAAAGAAATTGCAAAAAGGGATTTATGCAGTAAAGGAAACTTAGCCTATATCTCATCAGAACTTATGATTGCATATTATTGCATGATAAGCAACTCCCCATATAAACAGAGATAGCAAAATAAACCTTCTCACTTAATTCTCAACCTAACACTCTCATCCTCATTAATAGCTTTAGGAGCTTCACCACCATGCCAAGTTAATCTTGGCTTAATCCTAACAGGATATAATCTTTCAGAATTATCGTCTAATATAATCCCACTTCCTTTCAAATCAGGAAGTTCCCTCATTGATTTTGTAATATTCTCTAAAAGATAAGTCTGCATTATTTCATTCAAAGCCTCAATATCATTCTTATTTGTTAATCTATGGGCCAATACTATATCCGATTGTGTCATAACATCTCTATGAATTACTCCTGGTTGCTGAGTTGCAAGAACCATTGAAATTCCAGGTTGTCTTCCTTCCCGAAGCAACTGCACCAAAGCATTTGTCGCAGGAGTCTTGCCTTCATTCGGCAAAAACTCATGAGCCTCATCTAAAAACAACCAAACAATAGGCATCTCTTTCTTTCTAGTCTTCATATCAAGCCCATGCTGAATGCTATCAATCTCTTCTTTCTTCCTAGCCAACATTCTTTGATTAAACAATTTCTTACTTACCAATCCAATAATCAAAGCTCTAACATTAAAAGTAGCCACAGAAGAGTAAACAGACAAATCTAAAACACTTGTCTTTCCAGCAACAATAAGATCACTTATCTTTGTAGCATCCTCGCCCTTACTGGCAAAAACTTTCCAAGACCTAGCCGCCTCAAACAAGGCAACAGCAGATTTCTTAACACCTTTGTTTGCCTCATCATCCCCAAAAATCTTCTCAACAACATCATCTAAATCATAATCTTTACCAGTTTCATTCAATCTTGAAATAACTTTCTGAATTAAAACACTAACTGGATCTATCATCTTTAAATCAAAAATACTCAGCCAATCTTCAATATCCAACTCACTAACAGCTAATGCAAACTTCCCATCAACAGGAATCTTCCTCTTCTCATATTCATGATAATAACCAGCAGGAGCCCAAACATTAATTGGAAGATCCTCGGCTTTCAACCCCCAATCCTCCAATAAATCAACATCTTTATGATTCCTATACTTCATCGTCCAAAAAATCCCCATTGTATCAAAAATTAAAGGAGCAATATTTTCTTTAACTTCTGGAGGTAATCTTGAGAGTTCTTCAGCTATAACCCCAATTGAATAACTCTTACCACTGCCCCTCTTCCCAGCAATCAATATAACATGACTCCTAACAACATCCAACCACAAAAGATTTGAAAGAGAAGTATAATTTCCCATTTTAATATAACCTTTTCCAATAAAAATCGCTCCCCTTTTCCCAAACCTTTCTTTATCTTCTTTATCTCTTCCTATTATAATATCATATGGCATTTTATTTTATCCTGTCATATAAAATGACATGCTCAAAATTTTTAATTTTATTGTATGGCATTTTCTCTTTATTCCTATAATTTAATAACTAATAACTCTCCAAATATTAAGATGCCCTACTCTCATCTCTTTTTTAAGTTACCAATACAGTTAATTAACAATCTGATTATTTAATTGTTTTTGTTTTCTTTTTGTTATATTCAACAATACAAAAAGGAAGTTAGAGAAATTCTTAGAATTTGTCTTTGTTTTCAACAATATAGAAATATCTAAAACTTACAACCCGCTTCCTTTTCTAGTAATCTTTTTCATCACCTTCTCTCTAATTTCTTCTGCTTTTTTCATAGAAACAGCAGGAATATGCCCTTCACTTTTTGGCCTTCCTCTTCCATGATAACCACCACCATAACCAGCAGTCTGAAGATCAATTGTTGAAAATCCAAGTATCCTTGCTAAAATGCCCCGATGAACATCCACATTCTGTATCCTTTCATAAGGGATATTAGAATATCTCTTCCAAATAATTCCTCTCTCTAACTTCAATCCCCTAGCAGTAAACTCGTAACGCCAATTATTATAAGTTAATCTGGCATAAATTTCTGCTCCAAGTATTACAAACAAGATATACAAAATAAATATGGACAAAACAGCACCTCCGCCTCCCTTAAAGATAGCAACTAAAAAAGCTCCAGCCCAAATAAATAAAAAGACACCAACAAAACCAAGAGTAAAATAACCCCCTATTCTAAACAACCATTTTGCTCCAGGATGTAATTTTTCCATGTTATACATTGATAAAAATACTTTAAAAAACCTTCTAAACCGCTTCCAATTAATAAACAATCTACAATAGAAACATTTAAAAACCTAATTAATCACCAACTAATTACTTAAAATGAACATATCAGAACTAAACGTTGGACAAGGAAATGTCGAAGTAGAAGGAACTATCTCTGAAGTAGGTGACGTCAGAAGCTTTGACAAGTTTGGAAAAGAGTTGAAAGTCGCAAACGCAATGCTTAAAGATGATTCTGGATCAATAAAATTAACTCTATGGAATGATGATGTTGAAAAATACAAAGAAGGCGATAAAATCAAGATGATTAACGGTTATGTTAATGAATTTCAGGGAGAAAAACAATTAACTTCTGGAAAGTTTGGAAGTATTGAAAAAGCGGGATCTACTGGAGAATCAACAGAATCAGAAGCAAGTGAACCCGTTGCAGAAGAAGCTGCAGAACCAACAGAAGAAACTACAGAACCAACAGAAGAGACTGCAGAAGCTGAACCTACAGAAGAGAGTAAAGAAGAAACACCAGCTGAAGAAGCTACAGAAGAAAGTGAAGAAGTAAAAGAACCTGAAGAAACTACTTTTTAATATTAATTTTTAAATCTATTAAGATTAGCACTTATTATAATATCAACCTTTTTATCTTTTAAATAATCCTCTTCTTTCTCATCAAAGTCCAATCTTTTCTTTGTCTTTTCATCTAATCCTTCTAAAATAAAAGGTAATAACCATCTTTCCTTATTAGCTTTTTTCTTTGACATATGACACAATCTAGCATATTTCCCAACAATTGATTTCATCTTAGCATTTTTCTGACCTGCAAGCCAAATTTTCAAAATCCTAGAAGGCCTTTTATAACTTACAAACCTTTTATTCTTCAATTTAGTAGCAGAGGAAACTCCGGCACTAAGAAAAAAACTCTGATAAACTAAAAATCTCCAAAACTGCTGCCTGTAAATACGACCTTTAAAAACATCAGCCCTGCTTAAAGCATCAAAAGCTTTCTCCAAAGCCCTTCCTTGATATTCCAATGGGACATTCTCTTCAATCCACAACAAAATCTCATCCAACCCCAAATCAGACTCATCAAAAATTCTTGTAGTCTTTTCATCAACATCATCCTGAAACAATTTCTTCAAAACATCAAATATACTTTCTTTCCTTTCTCTCTCACTTAAATCACCAACGAAACCCTCATCACCAATATCAATCACACTCTGCAAATCATTCAAAGCAGCTCTAACATCTCCTCTTGATTGTTTAACAATTAACTTTTTCGTCTCCTCATTAATTTCCTTCCCTTCCTTCTTTAAAACCTCCCCAACAATACCAGCAATCTCTCTTTCATTCAACTCTTTCAAACTAATAATCTGACACTTCTTCCTCAAACCACTAAACTTCTTGTGCCAGATATCATTAGCTGTTACTATAATGGGAAAATTTGTCTCTTCTATCAATGAAATCAACAAGGGCAATCCTCCCCTATCACTACCAGTTATACCATCTGCTTCATCCATTAAAATCACCTTTCCTTTCTTAAACAAGGATTCTTGAGCAAGAGCAGGCTTCAACACTTCATTCAAACTAGATCGATTACGTAAATCACTAGCATTCAATTCAAATAACTCAAGATCGTTCTCCTCAGCAAGAGCTAAAGCCAACGAAGTCTTTCCAGTCCCAACCTTACCATTAAGAATCAAAGCTTTCTTCTTACCTGGAAACCCCTCAAAAAAATCCCTAACTTCCTGGACAGCAATATCCTGCCCTTTTATGTCTTCAAATTTCTTACATCTGTACTTTTCAATTAGTGGTAATACCATCTAAACATTCCTCCACTTTTTGTGATAAATCATGATATCCATGTTGCCTTCCCAACTCTACATAAAAAGGAGTTGAAGCCTTATATTTTTTTAACGTTCTTCTAAACAATTCTGAATTATCCATACCAGGAAGATTATGTAATCTATCCGCTAATTTAATTAATATAACTCTTTTATCCCTCTCAGAATAATCCCTAATTTTTAAATGTGTTCTTTCTTCGTCATCTTCATTTGTTACTCCATCAACTAAAAAAGAAACTTCATATCCAAATGAATGGCTAATATCATTTGAACTAACATCAGTATCTTCGACAACGTCATGCAAAAGGCAAGCGTGAACAGTCGATTCATCAGCTCCATGTGCTTTAGCTATCTTAGCAACTGCTATTGGATGAGTTATATAATCCAGTCCAGTCCTTCTCTTCTGACCTTCATGTGCATCACGAGCAAACTCATAAACTATAAACAACTCATTTAATTTCCTAAAATCCATCTTCAACCTCTCCCAGCAATAACAAACGAAGCCAACAACGACTCCAGTTGTATAAACTCATCACTCCCTTCAACTAACCTAAACTCAATTTCCCCAGTTTTCTCAGTTAACTGAACCTTCAAAGAAGGATCAACATCTAAATTCCAAATTTCCTTTTGGATGGACTTAATAACATCACTACCCGCAATAGACTCTTTCAACATTACATCAAGCAACTTCTCTTTAGCCTTCAAAAAATCTCCACTTAAAGCATACTCCAAAACAATCTTAACATCGGCAGGCTTCGCACTTGCTGACAAAGTATTAACTAAATCCGAACTAATCACATTAGATATAGAACTGCTAGCCTGCAATAAATTAATAACTCTCCTACAATCTCCCTCACTAACTTCATACAAAGTTTCAACAGCTGAATCATCTATCTCCAAACCTTCCTTCTCAGCAATCAACTTAACTCTTTTCTCTATATCTTTCTTCTCCAATAACTTAAATCTTAAAATAACACACCTACTCTGGATCGGATCAATAATCTTACTACTATAATTACAACTCATAACAAACCTGCAATTACTACTATAATTCTCCATCGTCCTACGAAGAGCTTGCTGAGCTTCCCTAGTAAGAGCATCTGCCTCATCCAAAAAAATAACCTTAAACGAAACGTCACCAATTCCCTTAGTACGAGCAAAATCCTTAACCTTTTGCCTAACAACATCAATCCCCCTTTCATCAGAAGCATTTAACTCTAAGTAATTCTCTCTCCAATTCTCGCCAAATAACTCTTTAACAACAATCAAGGCCAACGTACTCTTTCCAGTTCCAGCAGGACCAGCAAAAAGCAAATGAGGAATATTCAAGGAGTTTGTAAGATTCTTAACTTTACTAATAATATCATCTTGTCCAACAAGATTATCAAAATCTTTAGGCCTATATTTCTCAGTCCAAATACTCGTATCTACTTCCATTTTATTTTTATTTTATCTTAGTAACTCCAACAAGGCCAGACTACTCTCTTGAATCTCTTGAACCTCTTAGATATCTCAACCATCTAATATAAGTTATCAATACTAGGTTACCAACAATTTACATTGATATAGAATCATCTTATTGTTTTATAAAGATTCTCGTAATAAAATCTAATCATTAAATAGAACTACTTACCTCTTCTCTGCTTTCTTTTCCTCTTTACTCTTTTAAGTATCTTTCTCTGCCATTTCCATCTCATCTGACGTTTCTTCTTCCATCTTCTACTTGACCTTTTCATGTAAATATTGATAAAAAGAATGATTTATAAACCTATTGATAATTAATATTTTACAGCCCCATAGTGAAGTGGTCAATCATACGAGATTCTGGATCTCGTGTCCCAGGTTCGAATCCTGGTGGGGCTATTTGACCTTTCAAAACCTTTAAATATTCAGAATACATGTATTATTATGGCAGATAAACAAATTGGAACAGTTTCTAACTACTTTGAACACGTTAAAGTTGCCGCTATAAAATTAACTACAGCATTAAAAGTAGGGGAAAAAGTAAGACTCTCAGGAGGAGAAGTTGATTTTGAACAACCTATTAAAAGCATGCAGATACAAAAAGGTAAAGTTGAAAAAGCAAAAAAAGGCGACGAAATAGGAATAAAGGTCAAGAAAAAAGTCAGAAAAGGTTATAAGGTCTTTAAAGTAAAAGCATAAGCCAATTTTCTCATTCTTAATTTTTTAATCAGTTAGTTTTATAAATAGTTTTATTTACTATTAGTTATGCCCCGATAGTGCAGCGGCCAAGCATCCGGCCTTCTCAAGGCCGTGACCCGGGTTCGAATCCCGGTCGGGGCATACATTTTTTAAACTACAAATCATTCTTATTAAAACAAAAGAGAGGTAAAATGGCACAATTAGAAGTTGAAACAAAGGCAAAAATCCGTGACGTATCAAAACTCCGAAAAAAGATTAAAAAAATTGCCGTTCTTAAGAAAAAAGAAAGCAGAGGAGATGATTATTTCGCCTTAAAAATTAAACCCTATCCAAAAAAAGCTTTCCGAATAAGATATAATGGGGAAAAATATGTCGTCAATTTTAAAAAACATCTGAAAAACTTATTCAGTAAAGATATTGTTGTCAAAGAAGAATTTGAATTCACTCTAGCAGACAAACCAACTAATTTCCTTTTTTTGTTGGAAGACCTTGGATTCAAAGAATGGGTTAAAAAAAGAAAACACACAGAGGCTTATGAATATAAAAAAGACAAAAGAGTTAACATAGAAATCAACAATGTAGAACATCTTGGCTATTACCTTGAAATTGAATATTTAGCAAAAAGAAACGAAGTTGAAAAAGCAAAAAAGAAAATAAGAGAAGTTTTGAAAGAACTAGGAATCAAAGAAGATCAAATTGATAATGTGGGTTATACCAGAAGACTTTATGACAAGGGGATAAAAGATAAAAAATATTTCATTAAGCCTAAATAAACCCCTTAAATAATAATTATTAAATAGGGTAATAATAAATCAAACAAGAGAAGCCTCGCTCTCTCAAATTGGAAGATATCAAAAAAAACTAAAATGGCAAAATACATTCAAAAATCAGGCAAAACATACAAACCAACTAAACAAGGAAAACTATCCAGCCAAGCCCCACAAAATATCTACAAAATATCAAAAAATCCAATTAAATTCTGGAATGATCTAGCAAAAAAAGGAATAGATTGGATAAAACCCTGGAAAACAACTTACAAGCAAAAAGGTGTAAACTTTGAATGGTTTAAAGAAGGTGAGTTAAACCTTTGTTATAATGCAGTTGACAGACATTTAGACAAACCAGATAAACCAGCTATAATTTTCATCCCAGAAAATCCAAAAGAGAAAAAACAAATTATCACCTACCGTAAACTTTTCGAAATGGTAAATAATGCTTCATCCATTTTACTCAAAAACAAAATAAAAAAAGGAGATGTTATAGCAATATACATGCCAATGATTCCAGAAGCTCTTGCATTTATGCTTGCCTGCACCAGAATCGGGGCTATCCATTCAGTAGTTTTCTCTGCATATTCAGCAGAAGGACTAAGAACAAGAATTAAAGATGGTAAGGCTAAATTAGTCATCACTTCAGATTATTATTTCAGAAAAGGTAAAAAATTCAATCTACAAAAAAAAGCAAATGAAGCTTGCAAGGGCATTAAAATAAAAAAAATAATTTTAAAAAGAAAACAAACAGGAAAAATTCTAATAAACTCTAACAAAAAAATCAAAACTCCTTTCATAAAACCAGAACCAATGAATGCAGAAGATATTGCCTTCATACTTTACACTTCTGGGACAACTGGGGCTCCTAAGGGAGTAATGCATGCTGTTGGAGGTTACACTGTCCAAGCATACTGGTCTTGTAAATATATCTTCAACCTGCAAGAAAATGAAGTAATGTGGTGCACAGCAGACATTGGCTGGATAACAGGTCATACATATGCTTGTTACGGCCCATTGTTAAACAACGCAACAACATTAATCTATGAAGGTTTACCAAACTACCCAAAACCAGACAGATACTTAAAAATAATCGAAGAAAATAAAGTCAATGTTTTTTACACTGCCCCAACTGCCCTAAGAGTATTTGCACTAAATACAAAATCAACAAAAAAATACTCCCTACCCTCTCTAAAGATCCTGGGATCTGTTGGAGAACCTATTGATGAATATACATGGGAATGGTTTTTTAACAATATAGGAAAAACTCGTTGTCCTATCGTTGACACATATTGGCAAACAGAAACAGGCAGTGCAGTTATCTCCTCACTACCAGGAATAGGCCCTTTCAAACCAACATATGCTGGTAAATCTTTCCCAGGAATTAACCATGAAGTCATAGATCAAAAAGGGAAAAAAGTAAAACCAGGGGAAAAAGGATTATTAGTACAAACTCCACCATTCTCTCCAGCATTATTAAGGGGAGTCTGGAATAATGAAAAACGTTATAAAAAATATTTCAAAAACAATCAATACCTAGCTGGAGACAATGCATTCAAACTAAAAAATGGGATGATAAGAATATTAGGAAGAAGTGATGACATTATCAAAGTTGCGGGTCATAGAATGTCAACAGCCGAAATAGAAAATGCAATTGAATCTCTACCAGAAGTAGCAGAAACAGCAATTGTAGCAAAACCCGACAAAATCAAAGGAGAAGTTCCAGTAGCTTTCATAAAAATAAAACCAACAAGCAAATCGCTAAAAGCAACAGACATCATCAACATAGTTAACAAAAAAATAGGGCCCATCGCAAAACCTAAAGAAGTTTATTTCGTCGAAGATATTCCTAAGACAAGATCTGGTAAGATGATGAGGAGAATCTTAAAGACCCTTCTTCTCGGAGAAGAAGTTAAGAACACTTCAACCCTAGTCAATCCTAAGAGTGTTGAGGAGATCAAAGGGATTATCTCTTCTTCTTTATCTCTTGACAAAACTCTTTAATCAAATTCTTATGTTCTCCTAAATCAATCTGCCTATCTTGCAACTCTAAAACAGCAACCGGCTTCTTCCCAGCAAGCTTTCCCATAACATGAGCAGCATTTTCAGCAGCAGCTCCAAAAGTCACGAAAAACGCAACTTTCTTAAACTTATTTCGTGAAAGATAAGCTCTTACAGGGGGAGAAATTCCATCCCAAATTGGGGTTCCAATAACAACTAAATCAAAATCCTTAGGATCATACTTCAGCTCCCAGATCTTCGTAGTAGTTCTTAATTCTTCATCAAAAGAACTTTTCTCCCAACTTACCAAATGATCTCTAGATTTTATATCTTTAATCTCCTCTACCTTTGTCCATAAAGCTCTAGCTATTCTCTTTCCAACTTTTCCCGTATGTCCATGCCTTGAATAATAAACAACCAAAATCTTCTTTCTCATTTTCTCAACCCCTTCCAACCTTTCTTCATTTTCTTTAATTTCAAAAGCAAACCTCTATCATCTAATACTCCTCTTTCTTCTTTATAAAAAATTCCCATAGGAATTTTTTCTTTTCCAATATTATAATCAAACTCTCTAGCTAATTTCAACGCTTTGCCCAAACTTCTCTTCTTATCAGATAATCTATACATATGTTTATCTCTTTCATTAACCTCTAAATTAAAAACAATACAATCCTGAAGTATTTCAACAAAAGAAAAACCTTTATGAGCAACAGCTTGTTCAATAACAAGTTGAGTATGTTCAATGTCTCTTGCATTACATCTGGCAACAAAACTACAACCAACTGAAAGTGCAAGATAAATTGGATTAACTGGAAGATTAGATACTCCCAAAGGCTCTGCCTTAGTTTTGTAGCCTATCTGACTTGTTACAGTTGCCTGTCCAGTTGTTAATGAAAAAGCTTGGTTATTATTAACAAGCAGAGTTATGTCCGGGTTAGTTCTGCAAGCATGAATAAAATGGGCTATACCTTCAGAATAAGTATCACCATCTCCTGCAAAAACCATTACATTCAAATTAGGATTTCCTAATTTTACTCCTATCGCAGTTGGAATAGCTCTTCCATGCAAAGCATAAAACCCACTTACATTCAAATAATCAAAAGTCTTTCCATGACATCCAACCCCGCACACCATCGCAAAATTCTTTCCCTTATAACCTTGTTTCATCAAACTCAACAAAGCCCGTCTAGAAGACTCCAAAATCATATGATCTGGACATCCAGGACACCAAGTTATCGCTTTATTTGTTCTTAAATCTGTTCCCGGCATTTCAATTTTTTTCATCTTACCTTCATCAACTCCTCTCTCAATTCATCACTTCTAAACGGCAGTCCATCATACTTCAAAATCCTATTTTCAATTTTCAATCCAGTTTTCTCTCTTATCAAACGACCTAATTGTCCTGTAAGATTATTTTCAACCAAAATTACTTTCTTAGCTTTCAACATCTCCTTTTTAATCCTGCGAGAAGAAGGCTTCATATATAAAACCTGCAAAAACTTAAAATCCAACCCGTCAATAGCATCTATAATGGCTCCTTTTGTTGACCCCCAACCGATTATTAAGTTTTTACTATCTTTCTTACCATAAACTTTAACCATCTCAAACTTATTACACTCTTTTTGTATCTGCTTATATTTCTCTAACCTTGCATCAGCATTCTTCCTTGCTATCTCTACATTCTCTATTGTCAATCCATATTGATCATGCTCATAACTACTTGCCTTAACTACTCCTTCTCCAGGAACTTTCCTAACTACTCTAACTGCAAGAGGCTTTCCAGCCCTCTCATTAGAACTAAACTCAGATTCAGCAATATGTTTATCTGACAATAAGATAACCAAACAATTAAACTTATTAGCTAAATATAATGCTTCATTTGTCTTTTCAATTGTTTCAATAGGATCTCCAGGAGCAACTACGATCCTAGGAAATTCTCCATGGCCAGAACGAAGGGCTAAATCCAAATCTCCCTGCATAGTATAAGTTGGAATTCCTGTTGCAGGACCAGGTCTCGAAGCCAAATATACAACTAAAGGAACTTCACTTTGCCCTTGCAAACTCAAACCCTCAGCCATTAAATCAAAACCTCCCCCACTTGTCCCCACCATTACCTTAGCACCAGCAAAACTCGCGCCTAAAGCCATATTCACAACTGAAATTTCATTCTCAGGTTGAAAAACCATAAAATTATTTTCCGACTGCCTTGAAGCTAACTCATGCAAGGCATTTGTGCTAGGGGTCATTGGATAAGCAAAATACAAATCTATCTTGCTATTAATGGCTCCAAGAGCAATTGCTTTACTTCCACTCAACAAACTAACCTTCCCTCTCAACTTCTTCAAACCATATCTTTCATCCTGACTTTTATACCCAGCTTCAGCCGCTTTAATTGATTCTCCTAAAGTTAACTTGCCTTTCATACTTTTCTTAACAGTATTAACCAAAACTTCCTTATCAATCCCAAGAACTTTCATTAAAGCTCCAGCCAAAGCAATATTCAAATTTATCCCAAAATCAACAAACTCTTTGTAATCAACAACAAACCCTCCTTTCTTCAACTCACTTTCATGAATTTTTTTAGTAAGTTCATCCAATGCAATAATTCCATCTAACCTTGATTCATGACTACTTATTTTCTTGTCACTTACCGAAAGCACATTAAAATTATGACCTCCCCTTATAACAGAAGGATAATCTCTATAATTAAAAATAAAATAACCACTATCCACAAGAGCCTGACTAACTATTCCCGAAACCTTATTAATCCCTTGCCCAGCCTTGCCTCCAATTAAAATATTCAACCTCATTTTTAATATAACAAATCTTAATTATATAAACTTTTTCAAATTGTTTTTTGCTTAAACTTAAATAATATCAAAACCAATTAAAACTATGAAAAGAGATGTAACTTCAATACAAAATTTAATAGAAAATTTCTTAAATAACAATAAAGACAACATAGTTCTAAATCAAAAAAAAGGTTATAGAACCTTTAATATAGCAGGCCAAGAATTAAAAACAAAGATAAACAAAACAAGAATTTTCCTAGCTAACAAAAATATAAAAAAAGGCGACAAAATTATCATCATAGCCAGCAATTCAATAGAATATGTCATCTTATATCTCTCATGTATATTATCAGGAATTATAGTTGTCCCTCTAGATGTATTTACAGATCTTACTTTACTAAAAAAAATAAAAAACCAAGTAAAACCTAAAGCAGTTTTTCAAACCAAAGATCTAGAAAATCTTACCAAACAAACAGAAAACATAAAAGGAAAACCTAAAAACTCAAAAATCCTGCCAAAAGACATTCTGCAAATAATATACACCTCAGGAACAACAGGAGATCCAAAAGGAGTTGTTCTAACAAATGAAAACATTACTGCAGGTTTAAACTCGGCCGTTCAAACCATCCCCTTAAAAATAAAACTAAAAACTCTCAACTTACTTCCCTTATCTCATATTTTCAGCCAGGTTTATGGCTTATTTTTCTCAATGTATTTCAACCATGAAATTTTCTTTATTGATACTATTCAAACAAGAAAAATAATTTCTTTTATTAAAAATAAAAAAATAAATGGAGTTATTTTAGTCCCGGGAATCCTACAATCTATAAAAAACAGATTAGAAAAAAAATCCATTTTATCTAACTTAGGATCTCAATTTAGGATAATAGGAGTTGGGGGAACTTACTTACCCATTGAATTAGAAAAATTCTGGAAATCAAGATTAATTTCAGTAATTCAAGGATATGGCTTAACAGAAACATCTTCCATTGTCTCCGGAAATACAATCATAGGAAAAACGGGCAGCGTAGGAAAAATTGCCGAAAATGTTGAAGTTAAAATTGCAAAAGATGGAGAAATTCTTGTAAAAGGAAAAAATGTTTTCCCTGGATATTTCAAAGACAAAGAAAAAACCCAGCAAGTCTTTAAAAACAACTGGTTTAAAACTGGAGACTTAGGTGAAATAAAAAACAATTACTTATATCTCAAAGAAAGAAAGAAAGACATTATAATAACAAGTTCTGGCCTAAATGTCTATCCAGTAGATATTGAACTTGTTTTAAACAAAATGCCTGAAATAGATGAAAGCTGCGTCTTACAAAAAGAAAATCAAGTTCACGCTGTATTAATCCTAAAACAAAAAACAAATCCTGAAAATATAATCAAACAAGCAAATAAAACCCTTCTTTCCCATCAAAAAATTCAAAGTTTCTCCATCTGGCCAGAAACTAGCTTTCCAAAAACATTATTAGGAAAAATAAAAAAATACCAAGTATTAGAACTTATCAGTTCAAAACCAAAAGCAGAACCTCTTACTTACAAAGACAAACTTTCCAATGTTATACACAATACCTTAAAATCTTCTCAAAAAATAAACCTAAAATCCAAACTATCCGATCTTGGAATGGATTCTCTAAAAAGAGTTGAATTAATTTCAAAACTTGAACTTACTTTCGAAACAGAAATTAATGAAACAGCCATTAACCAGTATACAACTGTTAATGATCTTCAAAAAATAATTAAAGAACCTGCACTTTCAGGTATCAAATTTAAAACCTGGCCACTAAATCCTTTAGTTAAACTAACAAGAATCATTTTCCAGAATTTCTTATTCTATCCTTACATAAGAATTTTTAATAAGACAGAATATTCTGGAGCAGAAAACCTTAAACTTGCTTCCAAACCAGCAATATTTGTATCTAATCATCAAAGCGTATTAGATGTCCCCATGATTAATAAAATTTTAAAGAAAAATGATTTTAAACCAGCCATTCCTGCTGATTCTTATCATGTTTTTGGTATTGGGGGTAGAGGCAATATTTTCAAAAAATTATACATGAAACTAAGAGGTTTTTGCACTGCCTTATTTTATAATGGTTATCCTTTTGGAGAAACAATTGGAACCGATAAAAGTCTTGAATTTACAGGTGAAATGATTGATCGAGATTATTCTATAATAATTTTCCCGGAAGCTCAAAGAACAAGAGACGGAAAAATGAATCCTTTCAAACCAGGAATTGGATATCTTGCATTAAATATGAATGTTCCAATAGTCCCTATAAAAATTACTGGATTACACAAAATAATGCCCGCCGGAAGATATGCTATCCCAAATTTTGGTAAAAGCAAAATTAACATAGGATCTCCCATCTCACCAGAAAAATTTGAAAAATTATCTTATATAACTGCTACAAAATTGATTGAAAAAAAAGTTAGAGAACTTTAAGATGAAAATAAAAATAGGAAATGACATTGTACAAATAGAAAGAATTGCTAACTTAGATGAACCTACTAAAAAAAAGATTTTTCATAAAACAGAACTTAACAAATCAAAACCAGAAACATTAGCAGGCATTTTTGCTGCAAAAGAAGCTTGCAAAAAGGTTTTCAATGATCTTGACTGGTTAGATATAGAAATTAAGAAAAAAAAGAATGGGAAACCAGTTTTAATATTAAATGATGAACTTATTGAGTTTACAAACTCCGACCTAAGCATAAGCCATGATGGAGACTATGCAACAGCAATAGTTATTTTCACATAATTAAACTAAAAAACAAAAAATGTCTTTAAAAAAACAAATATTCGGATGGAGCATATACGATCTAGCTAATACCATATTTTCTGCTTTATTTGTAACTGTATATTTTCCTTTGTTTGTAATCCTTAAAGGAGGAACTGCCTTTCATGTAGGAATTGTAATGTCATTATCTATGTTACTAGCTGGTTTATTGGTCCCATTTTTAGGAGCTCTTGCAGATGTAACTCAAAGAAAAAAATTACTTTTATTTATATTCACTTCACTTTGTTGTATCTTTACATTTTTCACAGGATTTTTTGACTTAACAACTGTTTTATTTTTTGGGCTTTTTGCCAATTTCTTTTATCATGCAGGCCTTGATGTTTATGATTCATTTTTAATAAACCTATCAAAAAAAAATAACATTGGGAAAATATCTGGCTTAGGAACAGCTGTTGGTTACCTCGGAACTATATTAAGTATTGCTATTGCTTATATTGTTGGTTATAAATATGGCTTTGAAACTATTTTTGGTATAAAAATTATATTTATCTTAACAGCAATACTATTCTTTTCAATTTCATTAATAACCTTTTACTATCTTAAAGAAATTTCAAAAACTAAAATTAAACCAGCCCATTTTAAACAGGCCTTTAATCGGGTTATTTCTACTATAAAAAGCATTAAAAAATTTAAGTCACTATGGTTATTCTTATTAGCTTCTTTCCTTTATGTCGATGCGGCTAATACTGCCATAGTATTTCTCTATCTTTATGCTAGAGACCAACTAGGTCTTGCAATAGTACAATTCCTGCCCATTTATTTAGCAATGGCCATATCTGCATTTGGCGGAGCTATAATATTTGGATATATAACAGATAAATTTGGACATAAAAAAACTCTGCTTTCCGTACTTTTCCTATGGATTGTAATCATCTTACTTCTATATTTTAAAACAACTTTTACAACTTTCTTGATTGTAGGAATTTTTGGGGGAGCACTATTAGGGGCCATATGGACAATTACCCGACCTATCTTAGTGGATCTTGCTCCCAAGGAAAAAATAGCTGAACTGTTTGGATATCAAGGATTAACAGAAAAATTCTCTGGCGTTATAGGTCCTCTCCTCTTCGGATATATAGCATCTTCTTATGGATTTAAACCAGCTCTTTTAGTTGTTATTGGTTTATTTTTATTAGGAGCTTTTGTTTTAAGTCTTGTTAAAATCAAAACAAAACCCTCAAAAATCTTTTAGGATTTTTGGGGCTCCCGAAATTAATTTTTAATTAATTTCGAAACCTTTATAATAGTAAATTTCCTTAGACCCGTATAGTAAACCAATAAAAAAGGAGGTATATATAAATGGCAAAAGGAAGAGGACTTGTTTCGACTACAATAAATTTAACTGTATGGCTAACTGGGATTTTAGTATCTCTAGCTGTTGGTTTTGGAATGATTGATGGAGTCTTATCAGTAAGATGGATCCCAGTAACAGCAACTATGGTAGCTGGATGGGTAGTCGTTATACTAACATTAGTCAGTCTTGTACTAGCAATAGTAAACCAAGCAAAATAAATTTTTTATTTTTTTTAAATAATTTTTATATAATTCTATTAATAATCGTAGAAACACATCAAAAACATAAACCGCAACGGTTTTAAATTTAATTCTCTTAATAAATTCATGCATAGCTTATCATCAAAAGAGGTTATTGAAAAATTTGATTCTAACGAACAAGGATTAACTAATCAGGAAGCCAGCAAAAGACTTCTTGAATACGGTGAGAACAAATTAAAAAAAACGAGACATTTCAACTCTCTAAAAGTTTTCATAGAACAATTCAAATCTTTTCTCATCATTATCCTAATTCTCGCAGCAATAATAGCTTTCTTCATGGAATCAAAAGTAGATTCTGTTGTAATCGTTGCAATTATTGTCTTAAATGCTGGGATAGGTTTCTTCCAGGAATATAAGGCAGATAAAGCTATTGAAAGCTTGAAAAAGATAATGACTCCTAAAGCAAAAGTTTTAAGGAATAATAAAGTTATCCAAATTGACTCTAAAAAAATTGTCCCAGGAGACATCTTAGTTCTTAATGAAGGAGATAAAATAATGGCTGATGCAAGAATAATTATCTCTGAAGGATTAAAAGTTAATGAAGCAGCCTTAACAGGAGAAAGTGTTCCCGAAGAAAAAAATTCAAAAAAACTTACTGGTGATACCCCTTTAGCAGACAGAATAAATATGATCTATCAAGGGACGCAGGCAATTTCTGGAAGTGCCAAAGCATTAGTTGTAAGTACAGGAATAAATACAGAAATAGGAAAAATCTCAGAACTTGTCCAGGAAATCCAGCCAGAAAAAAATCCTTTCAAAGACAAATTAGACAATTTCGCAAAAAAAATAGGAATCTTCATAATCTCCCTCTCAATTATAATAGTAATCATTTTACTCTCAACAGGATCTGAATTATTACAATCTCTTCTAGTAGCAGTTAGTCTGGCCGTCTCAGCAATCCCAGAAGGACTTCCCGCAGTTATATCCTTAGGGTTGGCATTTGCAACAAAAAGAATGATTAATAAAAATGTTTTAATTAGAAAACTACCAGCTTCAGAAACTTTAGGAAGAGCAACAGTTATTTGCGTTGATAAAACAGGAACCTTGACAGAAGAAAAAATGCATGTTTCAACAATTTACACCAATGGAAAAATAAATCCAGCTAAAAATAAAGAACTACTTTTCAAAATTGGGATTTTATGCAACAAAGCAAGAATTGAAACCAGCAATAATTCCAAAGAATATTTCTTAGGAGACCCAACAGAAATAGCTTTAATCAAATCTGCAAAAGATAATTTCCTAGACAAACCAACTATTACTAAAGAAGAACCAAAAATCCTTGAGTTTCCATTTGATTCTGATAGAAAATTAATGTCAATTGTAAGAAATAAAGTAAGAGAAAGAAAAATTATCTCTTATGTCAAAGGGGCTCCTGAAAAAATAATCCAACAATCCACTTATGAATTAATAGACGGAAAGAAAATGAAACTAGAACCTGCGGACAAGCAAAGATTAATTAAAGTTTATGAAGAAATGGCTAAACAAGGACTTAGGGTTTTAGGTTTCGCATACAAAGACTTACCATCCTACTTGAAAGAACAAGAAATTACTAAAAATCTTTCAGAAGAAAATTTAGTTTTTGTAGGATTCCAAGGGATGATTGACCCACCAAGAAAAGAAGTAAAACAAGCTATCAGCTTGTGCAAACAAGCAGGAATTAGAGTAATAATGGTGACAGGAGATTCCCAGCTGACAGCAAATGCCATAGCAAAACAAATCGGCTTAGAGGGAGAATCAATAGACGCTAAAGAATTCAATAACATGACCGACCAAGAACTATTCCAAAAAATAGACGAAATCTCAGTCTTCTCAAGAATCTCTCCTCAAGATAAATTAAGAATTATAAACATCTTAAAACAAAAAAATGAAATTGTTGCAATGACAGGAGATGGGGTCAACGATGCTCTTGCCCTAAAAAGAGCCGATATAGGAATTGCAATGGGAATAAGAGGAACAGATGTTGCAAGAGATTCTTCAGACATTATTTTAGTTGATGATAATTTTGCCTCTATCGTAGAAGGAGTAAAAGAAGGACGTACTGTCTACGACAATGTTAAAAAATTCATTAAATACCTTTTAGCAGCAAACTTTGCAGAAGTTGCATTAGTTATGATAGTTATGTTAATTTGGAGAGATCCAAAATTCTTACCATTGCTACCATTGCAAATCCTGTGGATTAATCTTGTTACAGACAGCCTTCCAGCCTTGGCCCTAAGCGCAGAGCCAATGGAACAAGGAATTATGAAAAGAAAGCCAAGCAAACAAGAAATATTGCAAGGAATAAAAACATTCATAATTGTAGCTGGCCTTATAACTCTCCTAATAGATTTCATGTTTTTCTATTGGAACATAGCAGACATTGAAAAAGCGAGAACAATGGTTGTAACTGCCTCTGTCACTTTCCAAATGTTTTTAGTCTTCAATTGTAAATCAGAAAAATCCTTTTTCAAATCTCCAAAAAATAACTACCTTTTCCTAGCAGTCTTCGTATCGATAGGCCTGCATTTATTAGTCCTTTACACCCCCCTCAACTCATTATTCCACTTCACATACCTGAATCTCACTGATTGGGTTTCAATAATTGCAGCAAGTACGGTTGGATTTTTCATAATTGAAGGTTTCAAGAAATGGCAGAGGGAAAAACAAAAGAAAAATTAAAAGAGATAAATACCAAAATCTTTTTATATAACTTTTCCTTCCTAATTATACAATGAAAGTAAAAGGAGGTAACCTACGAAGTAGCTATCTTAAGGGAAGATACATCGAAGTCCTAAAAATCTATCGATTTTTGGGATCCAGAAAATCTAAGATTTTCTCGAAAACCGTAGGTGTCTTAGATTAATGATAAGTTGGATAGTTATAGGAATTCTTATAGTAGCTGGAATCTTCGCAATTAAATTAAACCATCTTAAACATAGATTTTTTGTAATCATATTAATCCTATTAGCTTTATTTTTATACACAAGCATGAATCTTGTTACAGAAAAAAACAGCCTAGATCTAACCACCTCCGAAGGATTTTTTAATGCGGTAAAAGTTTACACGGGATGGCTAGGTAATGGATTCCAAAATTTAAAATCACTAACTGGACGTGCCATTGGTATGGACTGGAAATCGACAAATGGAACTTTTATTGGAAAATCTAAATCTAAAAGGTAACTAAAAATAACTAATAATTAAAATGAAAACCCTTATGTTCCTAATTTTCTTTCTTCTTATTGGAGCTTTTTTCATAATCTCAGAACAAAACATACATCTAAACAGCAGGGAAAACATTAACACTTTTTTTGAAACCTATTTTTCCTGGATTGATGAATTAACAACCAATGGGAAAACTGTTTCAGGTTACGTTGTAAAGATGCAGTGGTTGCCTGAGGAAAGTTAAATCATAAAGATTTTAAACCCCGATTCTTAAACTCTTTTATAATTATGCCCCGATAGCTCAGTTATGGTTTAGAGCGCTACATTGGTAATGTAGAGGTCGTGAGTTCAACTCTCACTCGGGGCTTTCAAATAATAATTAACTTTATAAACCCAATCTCCTAACCCAAGTATGAACAAAATGACAGAACCTACCCCCCTTGAAGAACTTAAACAGAGATACAATGAACTAAAAGTAAAATACAAACTACCAGAATTTACTGAACTAAATCAACTATTTGACATTGAAGATATTGATCCTGAAACAGAATTCTTGATAAAAAAGATCAGAAGAGCAATGTCTGAAAAAATAGGCAATTATTTAAGATTCATAGATATCTTATTAAATCCAAGCAATGCCCCTATTTTCTTTTTCAAGTTAGTGAAAAAATTAGACAGAGATGACAGAGAAATAATTGGAAACATCTACGAAACACTTGGAAATCTTGAAATTCAAATTGTTTCCATGGATCTAGATTACTCAGAAGAAAAAGAAGCTGAATTTATTAAAAATCTCCACCAAACTTTCAACAATCAAATAAAAAAAGATTTTCTAAAAATAATTGAAAAATTAAACAGCGATGAAGATAATTCTAAAAGAGTTAATGGAAGTTATTTAGGATAACTCATTAACATCCATCTCTAAACTAAAAATAACAAGTTCACTTGAACTTCTCTATATCAATCTCAAGTGAAGAGACAGGCATCTTAATCTTATTATTTCTTAAAACAACAGGTAAAACTTCTCCAATAAAACCAATCGACTTGCCATCAATTAAAATAGATCCAACTCTTCCATCAATAAACCCTTCTTTTTCAATCTCACTGATCTCATAAGAAATTCCAAACATCTTCATTAAATAATCTAAAACTTGTTTTAACTCTGTAAAGTTGGCCTTCTCATAACATAAACTAATGCCCAACTTCTCTTTTTCTCCAATTCCTGTCTCCGAATTTTCATCATAATAAAATACTTTCCCCACCTCAAAAATCTTCTGAGGATAACTGGCATCAGAATTCTCACCCAAAACAGCTATAGAACTAGCAAACAAACTATTCCTTAAAATATTATTCTCAGTCTTACTATTCATAACCTCAATCATCTTATTCTTAAACTCCTTAACACCAATCCTCTTGAACTGCTTTTCTTTTGTTGATAAATGGTAAGTACTTACTTCAATCAAACCCAAACCAACTAAAACTTCTGCAACTTTCCTCTTTAAAATATCAATTTTACTCTCTTCACCAATAGTAGAAATAGCAGGAATCTCTGGCTCAAAATTATCATAACCATAAGCAATAGCTACTTCTTCAACTAAATCAATCTCATGTAATATATCAGTTCTATAAGCAGGAATTAACACATAGTGACCTGAATCATCCTCAGATGATTTACCTGCCGTCCCAACTCCAATTCCCATCTTGCCTAACAAACCAACAATTTCTTTCTCACTTAACTCCAAACCTAAATTCTTATTAATATAATCTACTGAAAACTCCATTTTCTCAGGCTCTAAATTTGGTGATAAATACTTACCTTCAACTTTATCCTCAATCTCCATAGCATAAACCTTCCCACCAAAATCAGCCAAAGCTGTAACAATCATATTAATCGCATTTCCCAAATACTTTTTATTAAAACCAGAACATTCTATAAAAACATCTTTTGTCTTCTCACTTATCTTCCCTGTCTTCTCACTATTAATAATTGGAGGCATACTCAATATCTGTCCATTAGCATCTTCAAAAATTGGGTAAACATCAAAATCTTCAAGCAAATGACCATATTCCCTACCAGTAGGATGTTGGCTTAATATCTGACTACCATTTATCTCTTTTGGAAATTCTAAGGGCTGAAACTTAATATCCTCAGGCTTTTTAGCAAGAAATTTAATCGGAAGCTTAATCTCTTCCAAAGGATAAATACCTATAGCCAACTTTTTCCTTTGACGCCCATAACTTCCATGTAATTTCTCCTGCATATCAATAACCTCATTAATCACATTATCATCAAACTTCAATCCTTTAACAATAGCACAAGCAGTATAAGGTCTAACTTTCTTAACACTTTTATCAATTATAACCTTAAAATCTTTCTCGGGCTTTTCAACATTATAATCTCTTAAACCAATCTTCTTGCCCAAAAAACCCAAAAAACCCCTACTAAAACCTTGCAAAGACAACAAATCAGGCCTATTTGGAAAAACCTCCACACTTATTTCATTATCATCCTCATTATCAATAGGAGTTCCAAACATATCAATCTTATTTCTAAGTTTATCATCTATCCTTCCAATCTTCCTTTCAAGTTCTTTCTTTGGTAATGTTAAAATTGTCATTTCTCCATCCAAGATTTTTTTCTATTTTTCCTACTCTTTTTAAAATCCACATATTTATTTACTACTTCTGAAACTTCAATCTGTCTATCCGATCTATAGTGAATAACCAAAATAATCTTCTTATCTCCAATAAATACATCAACAAGATACTTCTTACTATTCAAATCAAAATATTCATCTTTTATTTTATTTATATTTCTTTTTTCATTCCCTTCAATATTCCAAAATGATTCCTTAATTGTATAATACTCATCATAATTTATTCCTAAATCCGCTACAATTTTATCTATAAAATTAATTGCATTAATATTTTTCTTAAATTCATAAACGCTCTTTCTAGGATTTTTAGCAATACTCAATAAAATTCCTTTTTTAAATTCCACTTTCTTTTTCCTTTTCATTTTAACTTTCTTTTCCATCTTACTTATCCCAAATCCTCATCTCGCGCAAGACATTTAAATCATTTTTATACATTTCTCTTAAATCTTTGATATCAAAAAACTCCATTATGATTCTATCAAATCCAGGGCCCCAAGCTAAAACTGGAACATGTCTACCAAAAATAGGAATAGTTACTTCTGGTCTGAACATTCCTGCACCACCTAACTCAACCCACTTCTTATGAATAGGATGAAATACATCAATCTCAAGAGAGGGTTCAGTATAAGGAAAATAACCAGGTCTGATTCTTATTTTTTCATAACCCATTTTCTTAAAAAACTCAATCAAATACCCTAATAATTGCCTAAAATTTGCATTTTCATCAACAACAATCCCCTCTGTCTGATTAAATTCAAACCCATGACTCCAATCAACAGTTTCGTTCCTAAAACATTTACCCAAAGCAAAATATTTAGCGGGAAATTCCTTTTTCTTAGCAATTTCAACTAAAGTTCTAGCTGACAAGCAAGTCGTATGGGTCCTCAACAAAACTTTTTTTGCATCTTCCTCTTTCCAATCTTCATTCCATCCTTTACTTCCCTTAATCTTCCCTTCATGAGCTTTTTTAACACCTTCTACAATATTCACAGCAGGCAACTTGCCTTCTTTATCAATAAAAAAAGTATCATGCAATTCTCTAACAGGATGATCTTGAGCCGTAAACAAGGCATCAAAATTCCAAAACCCAATCTCAGTCAACTTACCATCCATCTCCTTAAAACCCATCTCCAACCAAATTTTCTTCCCATATTCCATAGCTTGATTTACAAAATGCCTCTTGCCCCCATAAATCCTGGGAACATTACTAGTAATATCATATCTCCTAAATTTCTTCCCCTTCCAACTTCCTGCCTTAATCATATCTGAACTTACAGCTTCTATCATCTTATCAGCATTCTCATCCAAACCTTTATCAACCAACTCTCCTCCTAATTTAGTAACCTTAAACTCAACAGTCTTTTCATCAATAACATCAACAATATTTTTCCTAGATCCCAAATTTTCAAAAGCAAACTTCTCTTCATCCTCCAAACTATCTAGTTTCCTAGGCAAACTTTCCAAAAACTTTTCCTCCAAACTATGCTTAATAATCTCCCCTTTGCTTCCAGTTAATATAATCCTACCATTAACTAAATTAATCAAAGCTTTTTTCTTTAAAACCCCTAAAGCTGCTTTAAACTCATTATCACTTAAATCAGATTGTTTCTTAGCTTCACTCAAACTCATTGGCTTTCTCTCAACAATCAAACCAGCTAACCTCCTTTCAGGTAAACCTTTTTTAACATACAATAAACCATTAATACCTAATTCAACAATCTGCTCCTTCTTACTACTAATCTCAACTATGCCTTTATTAGACAAAAACTCCAAAGCACGAAGAACGCTTGTCTTATCCAAATCAGATTCCTTAGAAACCCCATCTAAGCTGCCCTCTCCAAGATAACCAATAATCTTCCTCTCATTAGGACTAAGAGATTCTATTATCTTTTGAATATCTTGCTTCTTTTCAGCCATTTTATTAGTTAGATTAAAAGGTTTATAAGATTATTTAAAGCTAAAAGCAACCTTTGCCTGCTTTGTACTACCTTTCAAACTCAGAAAAAAACTAAGAACATCTTGCTTATTGTGACCTACAGCATCTCCTGATGCTGTACCTGCTTTCCTACCTAAACCACCCAAAAGAACCATCTTACACCCAATTCTCTTACACAATCCAATATTCTGCCTAACTCTAGCTAAACTCCTGGCTTTCTCCAATTTTCCCAAACTAACAAGCACAGAAACATCAATTCCAATCTTAATACTATTATCTCTAGCCAACTTACACATAACTTCATTCAACCCTGAATCTCTTTGCTTCAAATAATCCCTCCTATCCGTCTCCAGTCCAACAATCATATCAACATCTTTATTCTCAAGTATCTTTCTATTAAAATTATCATCTTTAGCCATAACTACAACTTCCTTACCCTCCTTAATCAACTTCTGAATTTGTTTCCTAGCTTCGCTTAAGTTACTTGTATTTATCATTATTTCTCACCATGTAAACAGTAAAAGCTATTCTTAAGATTATGTATCTTAGCTTTTAAAAACTTATCAACATCTTCTTTATTATCACCAATATCCTCGTTTTTAAAATCAAAAAAATAAAAAACACCAGCAATCTCATCAAAGTTCTTAAAATCCAACTTCAAAACAGCATCTTTATAATCAATCTTAAATCCTTTATTTTTCAAATATTCAGAAACTTGCTTCTTAGAACCTTCTCTCCTTTCCTTTTCTCCAGGAAAAACAATACTTTTCATTTTAACAAGATCATCATCTATCCCAGATACTATCAACAAAACATGTTTCCTTGAAACTCTTGCTATCTCATCCAAAAATCCAGTATCAGTAACCAAATCATGAGGCAACCAAGCTCCATAAACAACATCAAAACTATTATCATCAAAAGGCAATTTATAAGGATCTTCGTTTTTATACATCTGAACAGAAATCTTATCAGATAAACCAGCCACATCAACAGCTTTCTTAGCCTTTTTAACAACAAGATCATAATTTTCCAAACATGTGATATGCTTAACATCAATATTTTTAGAAATCTTGACGGCCAACCGGGCCAACGGCCCACAACCAATCTCCAAACATTCTTTATCCTTAAAATCAACAGAACTAATTATCGTTGGAATCTCTATACTATCTTGTTCCTTACTGGCTTTAACAATCGTCCCATATGCTTCTTCAAAATCCATTACCCTCATAAAATCAAAAAATCACTATTCTATAAAAACCTTCGGTTTCTTATAAGAAATCTCCCACGCAAGATTATAACAATATGCCCCAACATTCTCAACCTTAATCAAATCTCCTTCTTCCAACAAACCACTAAATCTGCCAAGAACATCATTTCCAAATAACAAAGGCCCCGCTAAAATATATCCTTTCCTTTTCTTAACCTTTATATCCACTAACTTACTAAACTTATAAGGACTTAAAGTTATCTTACTCAAAACATTAATCCCAACATCTAATACAGCATAATTTTTGGCAAAATTCTTTTTAATCACACAAACTTTACTAATAAGCTCAAAAGCATCTGAAACCAAAAACCTGCCAGGCTCTAAAATAATTTTCAAATCAAATTTCTTAGAAATCTTTTCAGTTAACTTAAAACTAATCATTCTAAAATATTCATCTAAACTAATCCTCAAATTCTTCAACTGCAATCTATCAGGAAAACCCCCCCCAATATCAATATAACTCAAACTAAACTTTTTCAAAATCTTAGAAACAATTCTTTCAACTCCAATTAAATAATCATAATAATTTCTTATATTCTTCTGGGTACCAGGATGAAAATGCAAACTCACCACATTCAAATTTCTTCTCTTACAATAATTAATAGCCTTCTCCAACCTGCTCTCCTCAAACCCAAACTTACTCTCAACCAAACTAACCCTAAGACCAATATTAAACTCCTCTCCCTTCAAAATATTATAAATCCTATCAATCTCACTTTTTGAATCAACATTAATAAGAAACTTTTCTTCAATAGCAATCCTAAGTTCTTCTTCACTTTTACAATTACCATTAAAAACTAAAGATCCTCCAGATTTTCCCTTAACCAAATTAATCTCATCCAAGGAAGCAACTTCAAAATTACTTCCCAGTTTATTCAAACTATCTAAAACTCCAGGAAAACCATTTGTCTTTACAGAATAAGCTATCACATACTTACCAATATGCTTCTCACACAATGATTCAAATTCTTTATAATTTTTCTCTAAAACTTTAGGCTTGAAAAGGAAATAAGGTGTTTTTTCAACTTGCATAAAAGCTTTCAATATTCAACATTTAAAAGTTTATAGATAGTAAAAAAGATAGGAAAATATAATATTAACAAAACAGTGCCTGATTCTAGACAGGTTTATTTTGTTAATATGTACAATTTCTTTGAAATTGTATAGACAGAAAACAATATTGTTTTCTGTAAACTTAATTAAGGATTATAAACCCTAGAAAAGCCGGTGTCATACAAAAGCGCACGTCCTGGCTCTTCTGGGGAAAAAGAGGTGATAGTATATAGACACACAAATACTATATAAACCTTTCGGTATGTTGTAACTCACTAATGACATCAGTATACAGAAGTATACCAAATCCCAAAAAAACCCCTCAAAACCGCTTCAAACCTCTCTCAACCACCTTTCAAAACCCTTATAACTGCTATTATCTCTTTAACTATATAAATAATTAACTCGCTATAATGGATTTTAAAGAGTTCCTACCAAAAGAGGAAGAAGAAATTGAGGATAGCCAGCTCTCTGAAGCAGAGATTATTGAGAAAATAAATCCAAACCAAGTTTATGATGTAATAACAAGCAGAAAACCTGGCTGGCAGGCGATTATCTATGAACTTATCCATACTGAACAACTAGATCCCTGGGATATTGATCTTATTATCCTTACTAAAAAATACTTTCAAAAAATAGAGGAACTTGAAGACACTGATTTCTACATTTCAAGCAAAGTTTTATTAGCAGCAGCCTTACTTCTAAGAATCAAATCAGAATTCCTGCTCAACAAACATATCAAATCTATTGATGAAGTTCTATTTGGGAGAAAACCCACTCAGAAAATTGAAATCGAAAGAATTGAAATAGATGAATCTGATTTACCCATCTTAATTCCTAAAACTCCTATGTCAAGATTAAGAAAAGTAACTCTACCAGAATTAATGCTGGCTCTAAACAAAGCCATCAATACAGAATCCAGAAGAATAAAGCGAGAAGTTCAAATCAAAAGAGCTAAAAAACTTTCAGAGGTTGATATCCCAACTTTCAAAAGAATAGACTTAAAAGACAGAATAAAACAATTTTATGCAAGAATATTAACTGCCTTAAAACCTTCAAAACAAAAAGAATTAATCAAGATAGAATATTCAAATCTTGTCGGGAAAGAAAAAGAAGAAAAGTTATCAACATTCTTACCATTACTTCATTTAAGCAATACGGAAAAACTATGGCTAGAACAAGACAATCATCTTGAAGAAATACATATCTATCTATACCAATATTTTAAAAAAAATAGAGATAACTTCTTAGAAGAACTTGAAGAAGATATAGAAGAGATGAAAAAAGAGTTAGAGGAGTCAGAAAATATTGAGGTAAAAGAAAAATCAGGTCTTGAAAAAGCAAGAGATAAACTAAAAGAAAAAAAGCAATTAGAAAATCAGGTTAAACTGGAATTAATGAAAGAATTAGGAAAAGAAATTAAAGATGAAATAAAAGAAATTGATAAGGAAGAAAAAATTGATAAAATAACTGGATTTAGTCAAGAAAATGAATAAAATACCTGATAAAAAAATATATGCCTACGCATTAAAAAATGCTCTCGATCATGATGGAAATGCTGTAATTGGATCAGTTATAAACAGCTTGTTTACTGAAGGCTTAAAAAAGAAAGATATCAAACTAATAATACCGAAAGTCCAAGAGATAATCAATGAGATTAATAAGTGGGATCCAGAAGTCCAAAAAGAAGAATATAAACAACTAGAATCACATACAGGCCAGAGAAAAACCAGAGAAGGTCTACCAGACTTACCAAAAGCAAAAACTGGAAAAGTCATTACTAGAATGTCACCAAGCCCAAGCGGCCCTCTCCATATTGGGCATGCACTTGTAATCTTGCCTAATTTTCTATATGCCCAAAAATACAAAGGAAAATTCATATTAAGAATCGAAGATACTAATCCAGATAATATTTACAAACCTGCTTACAAAATGATTAAAGAAGAAGTAAATTGGTTATGTAAAAATAAAGTAAAATTTATCATTCAATCAGAAAGAATGGAATTGTACTACAAATACTCAGAAAAACTTCTAAATAAAAATTCTGCTTATGTTTGTAATTGTAGCCAAGAAGAATTTAAAAAATTAATTCTAAAAAGCAAATCATGCCCTTGCAGATCCATACCAAAATCTGAACAACTAAGTAAATGGAAAAAAATGCTTGACAAAACAAAAGCTGGTTATAAACCAGGGCAAGCTGTCCTAAGATTTAAATCTAATCTTAAAGATAAAAATCCAGCAATGAGAGATTTCCCATTAGCAAGAATAAACACAACTTCTCATCCACTGCAAAAAAAGAAATACAAAGTTTGGCCCCTAATGAATCTGGCAGTAACTGTAGATGACATTGAACTTGGAATGACCCACATAATTAGAGGAAAGGATCAAAAAGACAATGCAAAAAGACAAGAAATGATTTACAAAGTTCTGAACAAACAATCCGGCTATCCTTGGACAGCATTCATAGGAAGATTGCATCTAAAAGAAATCCAACTATCTTCATCAAAAATTTTAGAATCAATAAAAAAAGGAAAATACAAAGGATGGGATGATCCAAAATTACCAACCTTAGCTTCCCTCAAAAAACAAAATTACAAACCAGAAACTTTTTATAAATTCGCAGAACAGCGAGGAATTTCCGAAGTAGATAAGACTCTATCCCAAAAAGATCTCAATGATGTTTTATTTACCTTTAACAAAAAATAAAAAAATCTATTAATCAATAAAAGGAAATCTTTATAAACTAAAATCTCCTCAATAAGTTATCAAAAAGAGGAAAATGGTTATTAATAAAAAAGCTCAGGCTCAAATAATTACTACAGTATTAATCATATTATTAGTTTTAGCTGCAATTGTAATTGTCTGGCAAGTTATTCAAGGTACTGTAAAAGGTGGTGCAGAGGAAATTGAATCACAATCCTTATGTTTGGGATTAACTATGGAGATAACTAGTCTTGTTGCATCCGTACCAGCCGTAGAAGCTGATAGTGATGCGGACATAGTAGCAGCAGATGCAATTCCTGGAAAAATAACAATAAAACCCTCAAAAGGTATTGATGCTTACAAAATTTATGTAGGCGGAGAATCACAAGACCCTGATGGTCCAGCAGTAAGTGCTTTTAATACAGATAATTATAATATAGCAGTATTAAACGTTGGAGATGAGGTAGAAGTCTCAGGAAAAGTAGGAGAAACTTGGTGTGCTATTGGTGGTAAAGCTACTGTAGAATAATTATTACTTTTATAAATTCTTAATCATATAATAACCTTCTAATTTGTATCCCAACTTCTTGTAATATTCTCTAACACCAACTCCAGAAATAACAGCCATTTTCTTATAATTATTATCCTTAGCAATTCTCTCAGCCTCTTTCATTAACTTTTTACCAATTCCAGTATGCTGACCTTCTTTACCTTCTTCCCCAATCTTAATTGCTTGTCCATAAACATGAACCTCTCTAACAATAGCACAACCTTCCAACTCATCAATAAAAGTTTCATTAGGAAATCTTAATCTTAACAAACCAAATAAAATATTATCTTTATTTACAAACTGCATAAAAAATTCCTTACCCCCACTAGCTTCATACTCACTTATCTTCAACTTAATATCTTGATCCATCACCTTATAATACTGTTTGTTAAAACCTAACTCTCTCATTCTAATCTCCTCAATCTTATCCCCTCTATCTCTCAAGTTTTTCTCAACTTCTCTCCTAATATCAATTCTTGTTATACCTGCAACAAGCCTATCGGGAGGAATTTCCCTCATAATCCTCATCGTCCTGCAATACTCTGGAATCATTCTAGTCATCTCTTCCAAAATTTCCCGAGTCTCTTGTTCATTATAAGGGACAAACCCAATCTTATCATACATATGGGCTAAAGGAGAATCATCTATTACTTGACATGGATATATTTTCAATTGCTCGGGCCTATAAACAGGATTGTCAAAAATTTCTTTAAATAATCTTAAATCTTTCTCCTTATTACTATAAGGCAGACCAGGCATTATATGATATCCTAATTTAAAACCAGCATCTCTCAATTTTTGTGAAGCTTCTATAACATCTTTAACAGTATGACCTCTATTTGTTTTCCTATAAGACTCATCATCTGGCATTTGCACCCCTATCTCAACCCTTGTACATCCATAATTCAACATTTCATGAATCTCTTTCTCAGAACAATTATCAGGTCTGTTCTCAATACACATAGCAATACATCTGTGTTCAGCAAGTTCATTAATCTTTTTGGCTTCTTCCAAACTTCCTGCTTCTTTTCCATTCATGCCATCATAGCATCTTTTAATAAACTCCTCCTTATACTCTTTAGGATATTGTAAGAAAGTCCCTCCCAATATGATCAGCTCAATTTTATCAGTTGGGTGATTCATTAATTTAAAAGCTTTCAATCTAACTCTAACTTGTTTATAAGGATCATAATCTAACATTAAACCCCTCATAACAGCAGGACTTTTATCTGTATAACTTTGAGGAACTTTCTCGCCTCCAGGGCAATAAATACAAGTACCATGATCACACTTCCTGGGAGCCAAAACTACGGTTAAAGGTGTAACTCCCGCCATCGTCCTACTTGGTTTCCTTACTTCTCCTTTCTGTGGGATTAACATTTTACTCAATATTACCTAAATAACATGTTTTTTAAAGCTTTATAATTTACTTTCTTCATGACAAATATAAAAATAATATCAAAGCAAGAATTCCTAAAACAAAACCAAGAACCAAACCAGGAAGCTATCTGGAACGCAATTTCTAAACCTTGGAAAACATATGTTTTAAAGAGGATTCAAGCAGTGGATGCTTTTCTAAAAAACAAAAAAGGGAAAATAATAGACTTGGGGTGTGGAACAGGAAGAAACATGATCCCAAACCCAAACTTAACTTATTACGGAGTAGATTTCTCAGAAGGACAACTAAAACAGGCTGAAAAATATATTAAAGAAAATAAAATTAAAGCCAAACTCTTTAAATCTGAAGCATATAATCTATCCAAATTTGAAGACAATTATTTTGATTATGGTTTATTTATTGCAGCACTTCATTGTATTGATAGTAAAGAACAAAGACTTGCTTCATTAAAAGAATTTTATAGGACTCTCAAACCAAATTCTCAAGCCATAATCTCAGTCTGGAACTCTGAAGACAAAAGATTTGCAAAAGTTAATTTTCACGGAGATATATACATGTCTTGGTATGAACAGAGAGTTCCTTACATGAGATTTTATTACCTTTATAAAAAACAAGAATTAATGGATTTAATTAAATCAGTTGGCTTTAAAATAATTAATATCTATGAAGAAGAATATCATGACAGATTTTCCAAGAAAAACTGGATTATAGAAATTAGAAAATAATTTATATCCTTATTACTTCATTATCAAATGAGTCACAACAATAATAACAATAAGAAAAAATCCTTGGCAGAACTAGATTTTTTAAGAACTATGTCTTTAGAAGATTTAACAATATGGGATTCTGAAGCATGGGATAATGCAAGTGCAACAATGGTATATACAACAGCTAGTGGAAATTATATAAAATTCAGAGATGGTAGATGTTACTTTGATGATGGCGATTCTAAAAAGAATGAAAATGGTACAATAGACGATTTTTATTATATCCCAAATCATCTAATAGATTTAATAACCATAGAAGATTTACAACCAATAGATAAAACAACCAGATATTCTACTGAAGAAGGGGGTGTATTAGCATTTAAAGTACCAGAAATAACTCAAAATGGTGATGGGGTTTTAGATAAATTAATCTCAAATTTTTCATTGCCCATGGGCAGATTAAGACTATATTCATTACCCCTAACTCATTTAAAGAATAGAAAAATGTTAATCAGTGATCCTGTCTACGAAATAGATAAAGTAAAACCCACTCTAACTTATAATACCAGCTAATTAACCCCGAATCTCTTTCTCCAAACCCTTCAAACTAATCATCTTCTCTTTCCCAGTATCCATATTCTTAATCTTAAATTTCTTCTTTTTAACTTCTTCATCTCCAACAAAAACAACTAAAGGAATGTCCATAGAATTTGCATAATCTAAAGCCTTCCCAGGCTTACCATAGAAAACACTACAAGAAACTCCCAAACCACGAATCTTTTCAGCCACCTCCACAGCCTTCTTATCCTGATTCAAACTAATAACTAAAACCCTTTTAACATAATCATCAACTTTACTTATTGTCTCCATTCTATCCAAACCAAAACTTATCCCAGTACTCTGAATTCCATTAATCAAATAACTCCCTCCAGCAGCAATGCTTTCTTTTAAATCAGACTTAACTTCAAAAACACTTCCATTATAATATGCCAAACCTCTAGCTAAAAATGGCTGAAAATTAACATTTACCCCATATAAATTACAATCCTTCTTCAACTTCCTAATCTCATTATAACTTTCATACTTCTCAAAATATTTTTCGGGTTTTTTGAAAATCCTAAGAACGCCCTCAGCTCCAAGCTTTTTCAAGCCAGCTCTAACTTCTTTCTCATTTAACTTATCCAATTTATCTAATTCCTTAATTACTTTCTCATTATCTTTAACTCCAAGATCGTCCAAAATTTCATTTAATAATTTCCTATTATTAAAATTTATAACAAAATTAATTCCAAGATCATTCAAAATCTCACTTGTTATCTTCAAAATCTCCGCTTCATTCTTAACTCCAGAGCCCACAACATCAACATCACATTGAGTAAACTCTCTCCATCTATTCCCAGCTATTGGTTCATCTCTAAATACTTTCCCTATCTGATATCTCTTATAAGGCAACTTCTTGTTTTTAGCCAAACGTTTCAATTGAAAAGTAAATTCATATCTTAAAGCCAGATTTCTCTTGCCTTTATCTTTTAATTTAAAGATATCGCTAACCGCTTCATCATTAGTATTCTCACCTTTTACAAATTTTTCATACTCTATTGTTGGAGTTTCAACTGCCTTGTAATCATACAATCTAAAAACTTCCTCAATTTTATTTCTAATTACAATTCTTTTCCTAGAATCTTCAATATCCCTAAATCCTTTTACTGTATCTGTCATCCTATGCCTCCTTTTAAAAAAGCGAAAGGGGAGAATCGAACTCCCGTCCTAGGCACCACAAGCCCATATTCTACCACTGAACTACAATCGCCATATGTAGATTTAAGAATAAACGGTATAAAAACATTATTAAAACCAAAATAATCAACAAAAGCTAAGCTAGAAAAATCTTCTCTAATTGTGGGGATAACCCCTAATTAATTTAGCTTCCATTATAATTTTTGATAGGAAATGACCTTTATAAGCTTTTTTATCGACCTTAACCTTTAAATACTATAAAATATACACTATTATAGTATATTGTTAAACGTATATTGAAAGGAGGTATAATGGCAAAAAAAGGAAATACATTAGGAAGTTGGGCATTCTTAGTTGGTATAGCAATAGCAGTTTTATTTGGACTGTCTGTTGAATTAGGAGCTGGATTACTAATAACTTTAGTGATAATTGGATTAATAGTAGGACTATTAAACGTTACTGGAGATGAAGTAACACCTTTCTTATTATCTGGAGTAGTTTTAATAATAGCAAGTGCTTTTGGAAAAGAGGTATTAGCACCAGTTCCAGTTTTGGGAACAATGCTTGATGCATTATTAGTCTTATTCGTCCCTGCAACAATAATCGTTGCTATCAAGAACGTCTTCGTAATAGCTAGGAAATAATTTTTTTATTTTTTTTTAATTTTATTTTTTAAATAAATTATATTGGTAAATGTTTTTAAATTCAAACTTATTTAGAAACCTATGAAAAATACAAAGTTTTATTCGTTATGGTTAGCAATTATAACAATAGGGATATTTGTCTTGCAAAACCTTCCAGGAATCCCTGGATTTACAGAAACATTTGTTCTCAACCAACTTGCTGTAACTAACTATCAATACTATAGATTTTTAACAGCAATTTTCTTACATGGATCTATTACTCACCTACTTTTCAATCTCTTCGCACTTTTGTTCTTCGGATTAATTTTAGAAAAATCTCTTGGCAGCAATAAATTTCTGCTTACATTCTTACTTTCAGGAATAATAGCAAACATAATTGCAGTAAACTACTATACTTCGAGTTTAGGAGCAAGTGGTGCAATTTACGGGATAATAGGGGCTCTTACTATTATCAGACCTTTAATGATGGTCTGGGCTTTCGGTCTTATTATGCCCATGTTTATTGCATCAATTTTCTATATAACAGCAGATATCCTAAGAGCACTTGGAGCTTTCGGCCCAACAAACATTGGGTCAATTGCCCACCTATCAGGAATAGGGGTAGGAATAATAATTGGCATTTTATTAAAAATTAATAAAAGAAAATCAATAAAATCAAAAGACGAACAAAATCAACCAAATATAAAAATAGAATTTGACGATTATCAAATCAAAAATTTTGAAGATAATTTCATGAAGCAATAGTAAGGTTTATAAACAAAAATCCAATCATATTTCTGCACCAAGGTGCTTAAAAAGAGTTCTAAAATTGATTGAAAAATGGAAAATCAAAACAAACACGTATATGTGTTCACATCGGAAAGAGAAAGCGACATAGTCAGAGATGGGCTTTTCTCAGTAGGAGTTGCAAGAACCCACCGAAAGAGAAAAATAGATACTATTTTCATTAATCCTAATACCTCCCATCCCTTACTTAGAGATTATTGTGGAGCAAACGAAACAGGCAATCCTATTGAAATTCAAGACATAGTTAGGGCAGATTATCCTACTGCAATTCATTATTTTGCACAAATTTCTGAATACTCTAAACAAAATCCTTTAAAAAATAATTTAGCCTTTGTTTCAGAAGAACGACAAAAAGATTTAGGGGAATTAACAGACTTATTTCAAACTGCAAACTTCCAAGTTACAGAATCACTCTGTAGAAGATCTTAATCCTTTTATAAATTCTATAAGATCTTTTGCAAATTTTCTTCCAACCCTCCAATCACTGGGTGTAGAGCCAGTTGTCCTTTTTAATCTGTCATTTTCTAAAGAATAAACCTGTAAATGACTTCCCCCTTTTGTCCTCCCATGCCCCAAATCATATTTTTCTAAAACTTCTTTCTGATTTTGAGTAAAATCCCCTTTCCATCCTGGTCTAAAAACTCTCCTTATTTCCTTCATCTCATCTTTTGTTAAGATTGGCATTTCCGGTTCTTCTACAATCTCCTCAACTCCATATAACTTCTCAAGTTCAGAAACATTTATTTCGGGAACTTCCCCTTCATAAATAACATTTAGAAACTTCCGTGCAATCCTTTTATCTTCATCATAACCACTTGCCAAAACTACATTAAAAAGCATTCTCCCATAAACCTGCCTAGTTCTTTTTAACAATTCCGGATCTTCTTTAACAATCTCATATAATTCCCCAACATCTTTAAGACTTACACGATCTGCCTCAGTAAAAATATGAGCAGGATCCCTCATAAGATATCTATCCCCTTCCTCCTTACCACCAAGCCCCTTAGTCAAATCAAAAACTACTGGACTTGTATAATCAACTTCAACTTCTTCCTCCAAATCCCCAATCTCCCCAGCAACAATAAGAAAAACCCCAGTAAGAAAAACTAAAATTCCCAATAATCCTAAATAATTATAAGGCTGAACCCCAATAACTGCCCCAGTTATAACTTTACCTGTTAAAGTTATAAACAAACCAACCAACATCAAACTGACTCCAAAACCTCTTTTCCAATCCATAATTAAACTAAAAAACTAAACTATAAAAATCTACCTTCCATCTACCTTTTCAATTTCAAACTCTCCCTAATCCCAAATCTCCCAACCCTAATCCTTTTCAAACTTAATAACAATCCTCCTAAATCATCAGCAATAGCCCTAATATAAGTCCCAGAACTGCAGTTAATAGTAATATCTGCAACCAAAAACTTCTCATCACGGCCCTTTAACAAATCATTCCATTTTTTCTTAATCTCAACCTGCCTAAAATCTCCATCAACCTTTCCAATTTTACCCAAAACATATTTCAACAGCCTATTAACACTAATCTCATAAATAGAATTAATCTTGACACTTTTAATCAAAACTTTCTTCATAATATCATCAACTTTTTGACCTTTCCTAGCATAATAAAACATAGGCTTTCCTTTTATTCTATAAGAAGAATAAGCTGGAATTTTCTGCTCATAACTTCCCTTCAGACTTTTTATCCTCTTCTTCAACTCTTTGACCTTAGTATCTCCTACAGAATCAGAACTACTCTCGCCATCTTGATTTTCACTCCCTCCCTCTCGCTTATCCAATGTAGTATTATTAATACCATCAATATTTACTATCCCCAAAACATCATTACTATCGCTTCTTATCCCTATCAAAATCTCTGCCTTATATTCCTTATCTAATCTCATATATTGCTTCATCTTTTTATTCTCATCATCAACTAAAATTACCAAAACACCTTCAGCCATGGGATCTAGACGGCCAGCATAACTCATCTTGACACTTTTATAAACAGGATTATCAGCCCTAAACTTATCAATAGCTTGCAAAGGAGTTAAGCCAACAGGTTTGTATAAATTAATTATCCTTTTCATCATAAAAACAAAAAAACACACTATAAAAATCAATCTAATTCTTCATAACATCAATTATGGCATCTGCCATTTCCATAGTTCCAACAGCACTAGGGTCATCTCTTGAAGGCTTTAAATCATAAGTGACATATTTACCTTCTTCAATTACTTTGGCAACAGCATTTTCCAACTTATCGGCTGCATCTACTTCTCCAAGGTGCCTCAACATTAATACTGCTGATAAAATTAAAGCTGTTGGATTTGCTTTATTCTGTCCAGCCATTTTAGGCGCACTTCCATGCACTGCTTCAAAAACAGCATAATTCTCTCCTATGTTTGCTCCAGGAGCAACCCCCAAACCACCAACCAAACCAGCACATAAGTCACTAACAATATCCCCATACAAATTAGGCAACACTAAAACATCATAAAGTTCTGGCTTTTGCACCAACTGCATACACATATTATCAACAATCCTATCCTCAAACTCAATTTCAGGATACTCTTCAGCAACCTTGCCAGCTACTTCCAAAAACAAACCATCAGTATGTTTCATTATATTTGCTTTATGGACAACAGTAACTTTCTTCCTACCATGTTTCTTAGCATATTCAAAAGCTGCCTTAACTATCCTTTCTGTCTTCATAACAGAAATTGGCTTTATACTTATTCCAGAATCATCTCTTATTTCTTCACTACTATTTTCATTCAACCATTTAATCAATTCCAAAGTTTTCTCATTTCCTTTTTCAAATTCTATTCCAACATAAAGATCATCTGTATTTTCTCTAAAACAAATTAAATCTATATCATCATAATTGCTTCTAACTCCTTTATAAGTTTTCGCGGGCCTTAAATTTTGATACAAATCAAGCTCTTTCCTCAACCTAACATTAACACTTCTAAAACCCTTTCCAACAGGAGTTGTTATTGGAGCTTTAATTGCAACTTTGTTCTTCCTTATTGAATCAAACACCCTAGCTGGCATAGGATCTCCCTCCTTTTCAAAAACATCCATCCCTGCTGTCTGCACATCCCAATCTATTTCAACTCCAGTAGATTCAACACATTTCTTCATTGCTTCAGAAAGCTCAGGACCAATCCCATCCCCAGTAATTAAAGTCACATTATGTTTTGTCATGCCTTATAAACAAAATCACACTTTAAGAGTTTTTTTATCATGAAACACAACAAATAAAAAATTAGTAACTATTAGTAACCATTAAAAACCTACCAAACTTAAGGATACTATGAAAAAAAGAGGACAGATAACTATTTTCGTCATAGTTGCAATATTAATAGTTGGAGTTATATTAGCATTTATCTTTATCAAAACATCTGCAGAAAAAGAAGAATTAGGAAGAGAATACTTCCAAAACCAAGGATTAAAGCCATCATTAGCCAACATCCAAAATTTCATTATAGATTGCCACGAAGAAACTTCAACACGAGCCTTAATCACAATAGGAATCCAAGGAGGCTATTACAACGAACCAGAATACTATTTTGACATGGAATGGGCCTTCATACCTTACTATTATTATGAAGGATTACAATTAATGCCAACAAAAACAACAATACAACAAGAACTTTCATCATATCTTGACAACAACATTCAATCTTGCTTAGACAAAATAAAATTTGCAAATTTCCAAGTTAATTATCAGCAACCAACAACTCAAACATCCATAATAGAATCAAAAGCTATCTTCAACACGAACCAAGCATTTACAATAGAACACGAAGGATCTACAACAAACTTTGAACTTAACCAACATCCTTTAACATTAGAATCCTCTTTAAATGAAATAATAGAAGTAGCCAGTTTTATAACTACTTCACACACTGAAGACCCCGATTTAATGTGTATTAACTGTATAACAGAATTAGCAAAAGAAAGAGATCTTTATGTAGATTTCATAGCAATCGAAGAAGATACTACTTTAGTAATGATCTTAGAAAATAGAACCCTTCCAGAACCCTATATCTTTGAATTTATGAATAAATATATAGTTCAGGAAGTTACACAACAACCAGCAGAATAACTAGCATAAATAAGAAAACTTAATAAAATGAAAAAATGGGAAAGATAAAATGTTATTTACTAATTTTAAATTTAGTTATATCTATTTTTGCGTTTAGTGGAATGATTGGTTTAGTTGGTGCACAGGGGGGCGGGGAAGGAGGATTACACACTTATCCAGGAAGTCCAATAATTCATAAAGATAAACCTGCCTGTATAGAAGCTCTTACAAAAGCTAACGAAAAAGCAAAAAAAACCGATGAAACTACTGTTCCCCTAGATTCTGAACTTTGCAAATCATTTAATATGGAAAAATATCTAGATGAAAATAAGGGACCACTCCCAAAAGAACTGAAAGAATCATTTGAGAAAAAAGAAAACTGGGATGCTGCAACATCAAAACAAAGAAACAAATATTTTAATAAGAAAATGGAAGAAGGTCCTGGAAAATATTATGGAGATCCTGAAAGGGCAGGATTTAGTTTTGAGGGAGATGATATAGTTCTTAGGGGTAAGAAAGTCCCCATAGAAAAGTTTAATAGTTACTTAAAATCTGAATTAAAGAAAGCAAATAAAGCTAGAAAAAAAGCGGA
>Ga0310122_10000077_pt1 | contig 62052 bp, 79 predicted proteins | sample CB6_Bottom_1051__FD_203503 | JGI IMG/M metagenome (GOLD analysis project Ga0310122, IMG submission 203503) | Marine microbial communities from Western Arctic Ocean, Canada - CB6_Bottom_1051 | ecosystem: Environmental > Aquatic > Marine > Oceanic | place: Canada: Western Arctic Ocean | collected... | reverse complement strand
CAAAGCATCAGAAAAACTCAAAGAATTTGGATTTACTCATACCAATTGGGGACCAGAAATAGAATTTTTTGTATTTGATGCTATCAATGTATATCCATCACCATATGCTGCAACTCATTCTGGTGCCGGTTCAGGATATTCAATCGAATCAAAAGAATCACCTTGGGGAAAAGGAAACGTTAGTACTGCCATTGATATCAAGGAAGGATATTATCCATCTCAACCTAAAGACACACTTGATGGATTTAGAAAAGATATTTGTGATGATTTGTATAATTATTTTGGAATAAAAATTGAAGCAGAACATCATGAGGTAGCAACTTCTGGTCAATGTGAAATCAATTTAGTTTATGATGAAATGATTATAATGGCAGACAATGTAATTGCTGTAAAAAATTTAATTAAAGTAAAGGCAAAACGAAAAAATAAAGTTGCAACATTTATGCCAAAACCAATTTTTGGAGATAATGCATCTGCTATGCATACTCATCAAAGCTTGTGGAATGATAAAACAAACGCAATGTATGATGAAAATGATGAATTAGCACAATTGAGTCAAGTTGGTAGGTACTATATTGGTGGAATTTTGAGTCATACATCTTCATTATGTGCAATTTCAAATCCAACAACTAATTCATACAAACGCCTAGTTCCAGGATTTGAAGCACCAGTTAATGTTTGCTGGGGTTTAGGAAATAGATCTACTGCAATTAGAGTTCCAATGTATAACAGAAATCAGGAAAAAACTAAAAGAATGGAATATCGTGTACCTGATCCTACAGCAAATATCTATCTTTTAGAAGCATCATTGTTGTTGGCTGGATTAGATGGGATCAAAAATAAAATTGATCCTGGTGATCCTATTGAAGAAAATGTGTACAAACTTTCTACAGAAAAGAAACGAGAATACAATATTGGTTCTTTACCAGTATCACTAAAAGAAGCATTAGATTCTTTATCAAGTGATTCAAAATTCTTAGAAGATGTTTTCACAACTGATTTTCTTGAAAAATATTCTGAATTAAAATATAAAGAATATACTGCATTTGCTCAAACTCCTACACCTTGGGAAGTTTCAATGTATGCAGATGCATGAATAGTACAAATATCAAAATCGTTTATCTTAATTCATTTTAAGAAATTTATTTTTAATATTATATTTTTAATGTAACAACCTACAAGTATAGGAAACATGAAAAATTATCCAAATCGGTGTAAAATTTGGTAGAAAATAACTATGATATTCTAGGAATTGTAGAAGGCACTACTACAAAAGAAATCCGAGATGCGTTTAGACGATTAGCTCTTCAATTTCATTCAGATCGTGGTGGAGAAAATGAACAATTCATTAAAATCAAACAAGCATATGAGGATCTCAAAATTGGTAAAAAATATCCTGAAACAGATATTGAAAAATTAAAAAATTCACGAGTGTTTTCTGATGAAACAGAAGCTAATGTTAAAAGAAAAAATCAGATTTTAGGACAACAATTATCTAAAGAAATGAAAACTGCTGAGGAATGGGCATCAGCATTAAACAGATCGAATTTAACTGCTACAAGATTATTTGGTTCAAAAACTCTTGGTGAAATTGAGTTAGAAAGAAAAGTTAATGGTGCTTTATCTATTAAAGGAAATTTTATGGCAGGAAGTATTACCTATGATGGACCAATAATTATGCAAGGAAGTATCACTAGTCCATCATGGACTGAAGAATTTCAAACAAACATACATCTTACTTCTGGAGATTTCAAATTTATCAACCCTTTAGAAAATAAATACAAAATTGAAAATGGTGCTAAAATAATTGTTGATAATGGAAATATTGTCGTAGGAAATATTTACGGAAGAAAATTCAAAATTCCTGACCCGATAAAAGTAGGTGTTTACCATATTCAAGAACACAGAACACATATTTCTGCACCCAATGGAAAAATCATCGCTGAAAATATTGTGGATACTGTTTCAGTTGATGCTGATACAATTATTGTCCTTAATGTTGAAGATAACGTAAAAATTTCTGCACGAGAAATATTATTTTATGGAGGAAAATTCACTTATGATTCTGAAATTGAATTAAAAAAAGGAGGAATCATAAGATTCTTTGAAACTTTTTCTATTCAGGGATTAAGTGGAGATGCAATAATAAAACTTGAAAATGGAAAAACAATTAGATTCTTTAATCTTAAAACTAAAAAAATCAGAGATTTAGCTGATGAATTTGTACCTAACAAAAATAATTTTGCAAAAGATGCAACAATGATTGGAAATGGATTTACAATCACATATGACATGCTAGATAATCTATCAAAAAAACCAACTAAACAAAAAAGTAGTTGGAAAGCAAAATTGGGTTTTTCTTAAAAATATCCATTACAAGTATCAAAACAGGTTTCTTGTAATTTTGTATTGGTTAAAGAAAAACCAAATATTTCACAACCAAAATCTAGTATCATTTAATTTAAAATAATAAAAAAGAAATTAAAATTGAATGAACTAATCTAATCGATTAATTCAGTCCAACCTTTTACGAAGACTGAGTCTTTGTGGAGTGGAACTGGTTGTCCAACGGTAAAGTCCATTGGTCTCATCCAAAAGATTGCTTTTGTTGGGCATACACCTATGCATGCACCATCTGCAATGCATCTTTCTGGATAAAATACAAATGCTTTTCCTCTCTTCCAGCCTTCAACAGGTTTTACTCTGAGGACATCTGGACCAAGTGTTGTACAGATTTCTACACATAGTGCGCATCCGATACACATTTGTTCACTGATGTCAGGAAGTATTGCTACTGGCATAATGAATAATTTCTTAATTTGGCATTAATATAATTTATCCAAAAATATCACCATATAACGGCGTTTCAACTTTTTGATCGCTTTACTATCTCTTATTCTATTTTGAAAAGCTTTGATTTTCCACTGATATTATTTTCAGTAGTAATTATCAAATTTTTTTCTATTTTTTTAAGAAAATATACGCCTGTTTTACTTGATTTTATAATCTGTTTTCCACCAGGTGATATAATCCACTTTTCTTCTTTTTTTCTGGCCATTCCAGTAACAATTACTGATGAATTAGTTTCTCTTCCAAATGATGAGAGAAACATAATACATGAATTAATGAATCTGATTGACTCTAAATCATCAAACATATTGTAAACTCCATTAAATGAATCAATTACAACTAATGTTCTCTCTTTTGAAATTTTGGTAATAATATTTGATAATTCTTTTTTCCAATTGGTTTTATCTGGATGAAAAATAATTACATTGTCATTTTTTTTAATCATTCCTGATTCAACATATCCTGTGTAAAGTAAATCCATATCCACAAAAACTATTTGATATTCAATGCAATTGATTAATCTATTAAGGAATTCTGCTTTATGAAAAGGATCTGAACATAATAATATACTTGGAATATTCTTTTCAAATTCATTTTTAATAGATGTTAAATTATTATCTATAACCCACTCAGGATTTTTATCCAACACCATAGTAGCATTTTACAGATATAATAATGAATTTAGTATCAAAAGATATTTCAGATAATTTTCCTAAATCCGATAAAATCTATCTAAATAATGCATCTGTTTCTCTTATGCCCTTACAAAGTATTGAAGCCATGAAAGAATTTCTTATTTCATACAATTCTATTGGCCCAGATTCAAAGGATTCTGAACCATTTATCACTGAAAAACTAAGAAATGTACGGAAAATAATTGCAGAAATAATTTCTTGTCAACCTGATGAAGTTGTTCTTACACAAAGTACTACTGATGGGATCAATATTGTGGCAAATGGTCTTTCTTTTAATGATAAATCCAATATTATTATTCGTGGAATGGGACATGAACACCATTCAAATTTTTATCCCTGGATTAAGTTAAAAGATAAAATCTCAATAAAAAATCTCCCTATTGATGAAAATGGTTTTTTCAAATTAGATGATCTGGAATCTTTTATTGATGATAATACAAAACTAGTTGCACTTAGTCATGCTTTGTATAATACAGGCTCTATTTTACCTGTAAAAGAAATTGGAAAAATACTTGAAGATAAAATTCCATTTTTCATTGATAGTGCTCAAACCATTGGATGTATAGGAGAAATTGATGTATCTAAAATTAAATGTAATTTCATGTCATTTAATGGATCTAAATGGCTTTGTGGACCAATGGGTACTGGATTATTTTATTGTAATAGAAAATCTAGTGAATTATTAGAACCAATGACAATTGGAGGTGAGTCTGCAATTATTTATGATGATTCAAGTCTTGCTTTCAAAGAATTACCCGAAAAATTTCAAACTGGTTTTAGAAATTATGTGGGAATTGTTGGATTAGAATCATCTATCAGATATTTAGTAAAATTTGGAATGAATAATATTCATAAGAAAAATCAATACTTGTCAAATCTTTTTAGAGAGGAATTATTAAAAATTCCAAATATTATTTTGTATGGACCAGAAAACCCAAACGATAGAACAAGTATTGTATCTTTTAACATTAAAGGATTAGATTCACAAAAAATTGTAGATAAACTTGAAAAACAAAATATTATTTTAGCTGTTAGAGAAATTATGGAAAAAAAGATAGTTCGAGCTTCTCCTCATTTTTTTAATACTGAATCTGAAATTCTTCAGGTAATTGATGCAATAAAAAAATTATAGATTTTCTTGTTCTTCAATTACCATCATAGTTAAAGTAGATTGAATTTTACTGATTTTTCTAACTTTATTGGTAATAATTCCACGTAGTTTTTCAGCATCATTTGAGGATAATCTTAAGACTATATCATACACTCCATAAACTCCTTGAATTTCATACGTGACATCTTCTTCAACTAGAATTTTTTTCACTTCATCTATTATTGACTCATCTGATCCCAAATCAGAATTCAATAAAACATATGCAGTAGGCACATGAAAATTTTCATAAAACAGTATTTAACCTTTGACAGTTAAAAACTGATTAATTACTAATGAATTCTATTGATGTGAATCCAATAGATCTTACTTTAACAATATCTGAATCAATTCCAAGCTTTCCTGGTTCACCAAAACCACAATTCATTTCATGGTCAAATTTAAAAGATGATGGATATAATCTTGAATTATTATTCCTAAGTACACATACTGGAACTCATCTTGATGCACCATTTCATTTTGTTAAAAATGGAATGAAAATTCACCAAATTCCTCTTAATAGACTTCTAGGAAAAGCAATTTTGATCAAATTAGAAAAAACTAAGAATACTAAAATTTCAAAAACAGATATTACTTTATTTGAAAAAAAGAATGGAAAAATTACTAATAATTCATCGATATTTTTCTATACTGGATGGCAAAAAAATCTGAAAAAAGATAACTATTTCACAGAAAATCCTGGATTAGATATTTCAGCTGCAAAATATCTTTCATCAAAGAATATCAATCTTGTTGGAATAGATTCTCCAAGTATAGATCTTGGAAAAGATGAATCATTTAATGTTCATCATATTTTATCAAAAAATAATATTTTGATTGTAGAAAATTTAACAAACTTGAATAAAATTTTAACAAAGGAATTTAATTTTACAATACTTCCATTAAAACTCAAAGATGCAACAGGCTCTCCAGTGAGAGCAATAGCATCTTAATCTACTCTTAAAAAATTTCGTAATGCTAAAAACAGGCAAATTTTGATACTCTACATGAGTAAACCTGGAAATATTTGGAGAAAAGTTCATGGTAAAATTACAAAGAAACCAACTAACTTTTCTTGGCTAATTGAAAAAAAATTAGCTGGTTCAGGCATGCCAACTAGTTCTGATGAATTTGATTGGATTGTAAATCAAGGTGTTAACTCAATTGTAACTATGACTGAGAATTCTCTTCCAGATGAATGGACTCAAAAAATTGATTATCTTCATGTACCAACTCCAGATTTTGCAGCACCTGATATGGACAAAATAGAATCTGCAGTAGATTTTATTCATGAACAAATTAAAAATGATCATTCGGTAATGGTTCATTGTGCAGCTGGATTAGGAAGAGCAGGAACAATTCTTGCATGTTACTTTGTAAAATATAAAAAACTAACTGCAGATAGTGCAATTAAAAAAATTCGAAATGAAAGACCTGGTTCTATTCAATCTGAAATACAAGAATTAGCTATTGGTTTTTTTGAAAAACATGTTAAAAACTAGTTTATACAAATTCTGAAACTAATTTATCATCAACAACTTTGATCTTCAAAGTTTTATTCTCTTGAAAAAATAATGTTACTTCACTACCTGAATCAGAATCTTCTATTTTTACAAGTTCTAACATTCTGAGTTCGTCATATTTTCCCATATCATTTCACCTATTCTGGAATTGACACCGTGTCAATTTTTCCATCAACTGCTTTAACAAATAAAAATCTGTTATCTTTAAGAATAAATGTAATTCCACCTTCCTTATCAGGTTCTTCAACTTCAAGAAGTGGTTGTCCTAAAAGACCATCATATTTTGCCATAATTATTCACTAAAAAAGTTCCTTATATCCCTAATTAATTACAATTTCAATTTCACTAGAGCTATTTTTGATACTTCCAGGTTCTGTGTAGTCATGTTTTTGCCATGATGCAAACGATTCAGCTCCGATTTTATGATTACCTTTTCCTAAATCTGATGCCTTGAAGACAAATTTTTCATTAAAGTCAAATAATTCCTCTCTTACCTCTTCTTCTGTAAGTCTGATAAAAGGCTCAAAGTTTTTAGATATCTGAACCCAAATTCTTCTATCTTTATTTGGATTGACAAGTTTTGGATTTCTTGTCCAAAAAATTGCTGCTTTTCTATAGGTATCAATGGTTCTACCCAAATCTTTTTTCCTAAATCCACCTGATGTCAATTTTACACCATATTTCAATTTGAAGCCAACATCATAGTTGTTGTATGCTTTTGTCCAATTTGTCTCATTAAAGGTCTCTCTAATGTCACCTTCAACTGAAAATTGAACGTTAATTTCGATATTTTCATCAGATGTGTATTCTTTCTTGGAATTCACTAATTTTATGTCTGATATTCTACTTTCACTCATTTCTATCTACTCATAATGATTTATATCCGCAATATGTGCTTTTTCTGATTACATGAATGCTCAAGTAATCAGTTCAGAAGCAAAAGAAATCAGTTTTTCAATCGCAGAAGCTGATATTGGAATTTTATATATTGTTCAGCATGAGCTTCTAAAGCAGTCAAATATCAATTTTGCAGGTGTCATTGTAAAACATCCTCTTACCAATGAATGTTGGATGAAAATCAATTCTAGTACAAAACCACTCAACGAGATTAAAAAAGCCACAGATACATCAATAAAGATTGCAGACGATCTCAAAAAACTATTTAATTCTAAAATTAAGGTAAATTAGATTGAAGTTTTGCCCCAAATGTGAGGTCAAATTAAAAAAAGGTATTTCTGGACTTGAATGTTCTAAATGTGGTTATACTGAAGGACAAAAAGTAAAACAAACAAAAAAAACTAATGAAGAAGAACCAGATTTTTCTCTTCTTGCTTTTGAAGGAGATGAAGGAGAAGAATCAATGCCAACACTCAAAATTGATTGTGAAAAATGCGGTCATGATGAAGCAGTTGGATGGATGTTTCAAACAAGAAGTGCAGATGAACCTACAACCAGGTTTTATCGTTGTCAGAAATGCAAATACACTTGGCGTGATTACACATAACGTTTAACTGGAACTTTGAATCAATAAAATTGATTTGACTTTTGGAGCAAAAACTAATGGTTCAGATGATCTAAAGGCAATAATTTCTGCAATCTCTACACTTGTTGAAGAAGCTACATTTGTTGCAACTGCAGAAGGGATTTCTTTTAGAGGAATGGATCCATCACATGTTGCACTCATTGATATTTCTTGGCCAAATTCTGCATTTGAAAAATATGAATGTGATAGTGATATTAAATTTGGAGTAAGAATTGATGAATTTTCAAAACTTATCAGAAGAGCAGACAAAAAAGATAGTATTGAAATAAGTATTTCTGATGAAAACATGTTACTTGTAACGGTTGGAAAAAATAAAAAATACAAAATGCGTTTAATTGAAAGTTCTGCAACAGATACCCCATTACCAAAAATCCCATATGATTCAAAAATTGTTTTATCATCTTCAAAATTTGATAAAATTTTAGGTGATGTCCAGGTTGTATCTGATTATCTAACAATTCAAACAATTGATTCAAAAGCAGATTTTTCAGGCAAAGGTGATTCTGGTGAGGTCGTGATTGATTTAGATAAAGATGATAAAGACATTGAAGAGATTTCTTCAAAAGAAGATAGCGTGGGTACTTACAGTCTAGAATATCTAAACCCCGTAGTAAAAGCTGTAGGAAGCAATGCAGGCATGATTACATGTGAATTTTCAAGCGCAAAACCTTTAAGAATTGAATTCAAAGTAGCAAATATTGGTAGAATTCACTTTTACTTGGCTCCACGTGTGGAAAGTTAAAGCATTTAAAGATTAAATCATTCAGGTATTTTGAATTGAGACTTGTAATAAAATATGGTGGAACATCAATATCTACTACAAAAGATATTCAGAAAATAACAAAATATCTTAGCTCTTTATCAAAGAATAATCAAATTGTTGTTGTTTGTTCTGCAATGAGTGGAACTACTGATGATCTTATTGAAATATCCGAATCAATAAAAAGAGAAAATAAATCAAAAGCCGAACAACTTGCAGTAAAAATAATCAATAGACATAAACAATTAGCAAAACAAACAATCAAAAAATTAGATGTTCAAAAGAAACTATTACAGAAATTAGATCAAGATTTCACAGAACTTCTTGCATTAATTGATGGAATGGTATTGTTAGGTGAAGTTACACCAAGATCAATGGATTATTTAATTTCATTTGGTGAACGATTATCCATAAAATTAGTTTCATCTTCACTTAATGATTATGGAAAAAAATCAATTCCTTTAACAGGTAAAGAGGTAGGAATTGTAACTGATTCTAATTTTGGTGAATCAAAACCATTAATGGATACATCTAGATTAAGAATATCAAAAATAGTTGAATCACTATTTGAAAAGAAAACTGTTCCTGTTGTAGGAGGTTTTGCTGGTGCAGATCAACATGGACATGTGACTACTTTTGGAAGAGGAGGATCTGATTATTCTGCAACAATAATTGGTTCTTGTATTAAAGCAGATGAAATTTGGTTGATGAGTGATGTAGATGGATTAATGACTGCAGATCCTAAGATTGTCAAAAATGCAAAATTACTCAAAGAAGTATCATACATTGAAGCAATTGAAATGGCTTTATTTGGAGCAAAACAAATTCATCCACGAACATTTGAGCCTCTACTTTCGAAAAAAATACCTATGAAAATTCGAAGTTCATTTAATGTAAAAAATGAAGGAACTCTTGTATCTGCTACTCCATCAAAAGCTGCAAAAAATACTGTAAAATGTGTGAGTAACGTTCAGAATAATGGATTAATCGATATTAGAGGAGGAAGTATGGTTGGAAATCCTGGAACTGCAGCAAAAATATTTGAAACATTAGCAAAATCTGGAATTAACGTAATGATGATCTCACAAAATCCATCAGAATCAAGTATAACTATTGTTGTAAAAAATACTGATTTAGATAAAGCAACTAATTCTTTGGAGATGGAATTACTGGGAAAAATTATCAAAAAGCTAGAAGTCACTACTAATGTAGCAATAATTGCATTAATTGGTTCAGGGATGCGAGGTACTGTTGGAGTTGCATCAAGAGTTTTTACTGCAATTCAAAAAAATAAAGTAAATGTATCAATGATTACTCAAGGTTCATCTGAACTAAATCTTGCATTTGTTGTAAAAAATTCTGATACAAATACTGCAGTACGAGCCTTACATGATGAATTTACTCTTGACAAAATTAACTAAGACAAAATAATTTAAGGGAATAACTATAATCAATTTCATTGAAAAAAATTATTGCTATTGTAATTGTTGCAATTTTTGTAACAAGTATTATTTCTATTTCTTCAACAACTGATCAATTCGCTGATGCAGGTTCTAGGAAAAAAATTCATTTTACACAAACAATTACATCTTCACAAGATCCAGGCCAAGGACATCAAAATCACCAATTAGCACTTATTCTATCACCAAACGATGGAACTCTCTATGATGGTTCTATGACATTTACTTCAAGCGAGCCTGTTCAGATTGTTGTTTTACATGAAATTAACTCACAAGATGCAAAAGGCCAACCTACATGGACTGTTGATGGAAATTCTATCTATGGATTATCTTTAATTGATTTAGATGAAAAATCAGGTTCTTTTGAGTTTACAGGTTCTGCACTTGCATTACATTCACCAACTTCCAAAAAATTTACCACAACTGTTAGTGTTGATGGCTGGATTCGTGGGCAACCCATTGAAGTAATTATGCAAAAAATTGAATTAGAAAAAGAAGAACCGGTATCATTGATTGCTCGAACAAATGTTCCAGCTACAATTCCAATGCATAAAGGAATCTATGAAGGAAGCCAAATACTTTACATTATTACTGATGGAAGTGATGAGGATTATACAAAAACCCTTTCAGAAAAACAAGAATGGAATGTTGAACTATCAACAGTTATTTCAAATGTACCAGAAGAGGCACTACAAAAATTATTTATTTTTAAAAATGGGATTAAAGGAGACGGCATTTTTGGATTCCAAGATGAAGTATTTTCTAGTACTCCATCCCAAGAATCACAATACAGTGCATTAAATTCTGTTATTGAAGTAACATGGAAGAACGGTCAAAAAGAAATTGTATTTGAATCATCAACTGACATAATTGCTGCAAATGAAAGTGGTAGAATTGAATTTAATGAAACAGGTATTGTTCTTAATACGCCTCAAATTGTTTGGCCCGATGGCCAGATGAAAATCAGAGATGATACAGAGATTATTGATGAAATGTCCTATAGTGGAGGTCAAATAGTTGAGATTAATGAAGAAGAACTTACTGTAACTTTTGTAGCTCATAGAGGTTGGGGACCTGATGGAAAAACCATTTACTATATTGTAACTGATGCAACTCCTTCGGGACCTGCAGAAACAATGGGAGTTGTTTCATCTCCAAGTTCTGCAAATCTAATTATTAATTCAGCAGCAGTTGATCTTTTCCAATTCAAAAATGGAATTAAAGGAGCAGGTCCATTAGGATTCCAACCGGGGATTGCAGCAGCTGCACTAGGTGATGAAAATTATAGTCCTATGTGGAGAATTTATCTAGTTGAATGGAATGATGAAGAATCCGCAAAAATCCTTGAAACAAAGTCTGATATTGATTCATTTAGAGCAGATGATTTGTTAATTGTCAGTATTGCACGTCCAATGAATAGTGTTCATATAGTAAATTGCCCATTCATAGATCCGTTCCAATGAATTTTTCTCTAAACGGATAAATTACTTGATGAAAAATTTATTTTAAAATTGACAGGTAAATTATACATTGTTGGCGTTGGTCCTGGCCATCATGATCACATGACATTTCGAGCAAAAGAAGTAATTCTTGAAAGTGATACAATTGTTGGATATGAAACTTATGTTAACTTGGTTTCAGATCTTATTGAAGGAAAAACAATTCATCGTTATGCAATGACACAAGAAGTAGAAAGAGCTCATCAATGTATTGATCTTGCAAAATCAGGAAAAATTGTTTCACTTGTATCAAGCGGTGATCCTGGAATTTATGGAATGGCTGGATTAATTTATGAAACACTTGCAGAAACTGGTTGGAATCCAAAAGATGGGCTCAAAGTTGAGATTGTTCCAGGTGTATCTGCTCTAAATTCATGTGCATCTATTATTGGCTCTCCTCTAATGACTGATTTTGCAGTAGTAAGCATGAGTGATTTGTTAGTACCGTGGGAAATTATTAAAAAAAGAGTTGAAGCTGCTGCAAAAGGTGATTTTGTAATTGTTATTTACAATCCATCAAGCAAAAAAAGAATTCATCAATTACAAGAAACGAGAGATACTCTTCTAAAATATAGAAAACCTACAACCCCTGTTGCAATTATCAAAGGAGCATTTAGGGAATCTGAAACAATAGTAATGACTGATTTAGAAAATTTACCAAAACATTCAGACACATTAGGTATGACTAGTACTGTAATTATTGGAAACTCTTCAACTTACACTTACAAAGATTTGATGATTAATCCTAGAGGATACAAATCAAAATATAATTTGGAAGAGCAAACTAATCCAGATCTTAAAGTCTAGAAACTTTTCTTTATTGTTTCTTGTAATTCATCACTTAGATTCAACTTTTCTCTTATTGGAGAAATAATTTTTACCAAATAATTTCCAACAGTCTGTTTCAAATCTCCTGGATGTAATTTCTTTTCAACAAAGTCTGTTTCAAGTTGATTATAATTAGAATATGATACATTACCACCAAACTTTTCAGGTCTTTCAACTTTCATTTCATTAAATTCATGAAAAATTACTGTTTTTGCAATTTCTAGTAATGGGTTATTTTGAATATTTGCTTCTTCACACCAAGCTTTGCTGATTTTTTTCTTTATTTCCTCATCTGTATTATGAATAAAAATACCTGAATTTGGATCTGATTTACTCATTTTACTTAATATTTGAGACTCACTAGTATCTGCAGGCTTTGAGAGTCCTGGTAGTAATTTGTGATGAACTGATACTGGTACTTTCCACTTCATTTTAGGAAAAATCTCTCTAACTAACATGTGGATTTTTCTTTGATCCATTCCTGCATGAGCAATATCTATATCTAAGAAGTGAATATCTACTGCTTGCATTGCTGGATAGAGTAATTTTGCAACATCAATTTTTTTATCATCTTCTGAACGCCCCATAATTGTTAGAGTTCTCATTGTTCTAGCAATTGACATATGTTTTGTAAATTTTACAAGCTCAGTCCAATATTGTGTTTTTTCTTCATACAATTTTGATCCTAAAACAATTTCTGCATCAGGACAAACTAACTTGAATGCATCTTGATAATATTTTGAAACTTTTGATATTGTTTCCCAATCCCCACCTAGTTTATCATTAATCAGAGTATGCCAATCTGCAAGAAATATTTTACATTTAACACCGGCTTTTGTAAAATCATTAATTTTAAAACCTGTACTAATCAAACTACCAAGATGTAAAAATCCTGAAATTTCTAAACCAATGTAATGTTTTGGAGATGAATTTGTCTTAAATAATTCTATTAGTTCATCTTGTGTTACTACTTCTTCAGTTGGAGGTCTTAGAATTAAATCAACTTTTTCTGTAATATCCAAATCAAACCAACTTTTGAGTTGTAAACGTATAAAGTTATTCAAAAATGTAGTAGAATTTGAAATCTTTGAATATCTGTCATGTTTTTAATAATTATGACTCTTGAAGAGGGACTAGAATTAATTAGTAATTATAAAAAAGGACTCCAAAAATTTTTAGATTTATTGCCCGAACAATCAGTTCAACTAGGCTCTGAAATGATTAAAACTCTAACACTGAATTCTAAAAATGAAATTAAAAATCTAGAAGCAATTGAAAAAGCACTCAAACATCAAGCAAAAAATCAATCCAAATAATCTCTATTTACAATTTTTCTTGTGCTTTCTTAACTCCTCTTGAGTATCAAATCCAGTTCCACAAGCTCGACATTTCTCTTTTTTCTTATTGTGTGCTTTTTCTTGATGTTTTTTTAATCTATCAGAATCAGTAAGAACTGTTCCACATTTTTTACATTTTAATTCATTTTTGCTAGATCCAAACAACCCCATATTGAAAGTAATTCATACTAGAAAAAATAGTTTTAATGTAGAATTTGTAAAAATAACTCAAAACTAGAAATAATTATCTATATTTCTGATTCATCCAAGCTTTTTCTAGGTTTTATGCTAAGATAAAATGCATGAGTACTAATGATAAAACCTGCAAGGAATATTTTAGTTGCAAAAATTAAATTCCATGGTCTATCAGGATCTGGATAAGCAACTGATAACATATCAATATCTGGAACTAATCCATTAACTACACCTGCAGTAATCTGTGCATTTAACACTGTGAAATTGTATAATACTTCATACAGAGCAATAATTGAAAATCCTAACAACATTAATTGAAGTAACGCCATTCTTGTACCAATAATTTTATCTCCTGCAGTTCTTTTCCAACCTATTCTAGTAACACAATACCATCCAATTATTGTAGAAAAAAATATCCAAGTTGTTACTCTTGCAAAATTTTCAAATGGAATTGCTGTATTATGAATTGCCTCACCCATTACATAAGTTCCATTTTCTAACCATTCTATCATAGTTACATATACTCCAAAAACTAATGATGACACCATAATGAATCCGCAAACATAAAAAATATACAGATAAACTTTGTAAGCTGAATCTGTCTTTTCAAGATGACGTGGCTTCATAATGTCGATAGCCAAATTTTGAAATATAAAAATTCATGTGTCATCAACGAGATTTATAGACTAGTTATAGACAGAATTACTATTGAAAATCGCAATTAACATTCCTCTAGTTGGTAAAGAAGAGATTTCAGTAGTTAATTCTATTCTTAGAGATGGTGCTTTGACATCTGCTGCTAATCAAGGAGGAAAGTATGTCCAAAAATTTGAAAAATCTGTTTCAACTTTTGTAAAATCAAAATATGCTATAGCAGTAAATTCTGGTACTGCTGCGTTACAGGCCTCTCTTTATGCATTAGATATTAAAAAAGGAGACGAGGTTCTATTACCATCATTTACTTTTGTAGCGACTGCAAATGCAGTTGTATCAACTGGAGCAAAACCAGTTTTTGTTGATATTCTAAAGGAAAACTATACCATTAATCCAGATGATCTACAAAAAAAGATCACAAAAAAAACTCGTGCAATAATTCCTGTTCATCTTTATGGAAATGTGGCAAATATAGAAAGACTATCAGAAATCAGCAAAAAAAATAATATACCAATAATTGAAGATTCTGCCCAATCTTTGGGTTCTACCTATAAAGGAAAACATACTGGTACTTTTTTTGAAATGGGTTGTTACAGTATGTATCCAGCCAAAGTAATGACTTCTGGAGAAGGTGGTTTTATTGTAACTAACAATAAAAAATTACGAGATAAATTATTGATGATTAGAAATCATGGAATGGTTCATGGATATGATACAAAAATATTTGGACTAAACTTACGATTACCTGAAATTAGTGCTGCAATTGCAACAATACAAATGAAAAAACTTCCAGGATTTTTGAAAGCTAGAAAAAACAATGCAAAACTTTTATCAAAATTAATTTCTGATCTTAAAATTCAATTACCACAAGAACGAAAAAATGAGAATGTTAATTGGTATCTATATACAATTTCAACAAACAAACGAGATATCCTTTTGAAAGCACTTAACAAAAAAGGAATTGGGGCAGCATCATATTATCCAATACCTGTTCATAAAACACCATTTTACAAACTAAAAACAAAACTTCCTGTCACTGATTGGTCTGCTAAACATGTAATATCATTACCAATTCATCCAAATGTAACCAAAAATAATATTGAATATATCGCAAAAACTATGCGTGATATTTTGTGAATGTTTTAGGTGAGGCAATTGGGGAACTTTGTAAGACCATTTTACCCATACCTGAAGAGTCTTATTCAGGAAATCCAAATTCATTTATTGCAATTTGTACATTATCAAGCATAGATTTACTCAAAAAATTTGTAAATTCTGAAGTTTTAGAGTACATATCAATTGTAGGAAGACTATTTTCAGAGAATAAGGGAATTGACTCAATTATTAATTATGTAAATAATAATCAAAAAATTAGCACCATTCTAGTTTGTGGAAAAGAAGTCTGGGGTCACAAAGCTGGACATTCATTATTTCAATTACATGAAAATGGAATTGATAAAAATAATAGAATAATTAACTCATCTAGTCCAGATCCTTTTCTTAATGTTTCAAAATCAAAGATTCAATATTTTAGAAATAATATTACTTTGGTAAACTTGATCAATGAAACTAATTTTGAAATAATATCAAATAAAATTAAAATTCTTTAATATCCAGTTCTCTGTCTTTCTCGATTAATTTCGTTTTTCTTTTTGTATTCATCTACTATATCATCCGGTGTAAGATTTAGCTCAAGTGATGCTTGAACTACAAAATGCCAAATATCAATTAATTCTTCTCTTGCTTCAGCAACATTAAATTTTGATGGAGTTTTCCACCATTTCCAATTCGTTGTCCTTTGTAGCTCTATTGCTTCATGCATAATTGCAGTACTTAATGCAGAAATTCTTCCTTCTGAATCTTTTGGGTATCTATCAAGATTCATCATCTCTGATAGACCTTTTTGCAGTCTGAATATTGTATCTAATCTATCTTTAGAAACTTTTTGAGACAATGATAAATAATTTTGGGAAATAATTGAACTTAAGTCTTTTTAGAATCGAATCATTTTTTCATACATCTTTATTCGTTTTGCAATATCTCCTTTTTTGATTCTAAGTAATCCATCCAATCCATATTTTTCTACTGCAAAAGATCCTAAAACATTTCCATAAACAACTGATTTTTTAATTTCTGGTAAACTAGTTGAATTTTTGTTTGCAAGATATCCAATCATTGCACCTGCAAAAGAATCTCCTGCACCTGTAGGATCTACTACATCTTCTAATGAAAATCCTGCAGTTGGAAAAATGATATCATCATAAAACATGAGAGATCCATGTTCACCTTTTTTAATAATTACGTACTTTGCACCCCATTTCATTATTTTTTTTGCACATTTTATCAAATTGTATTCTTTTGTAAGGAGTTTAGCTTCCTCATCATTAATTACAACTGCATCTACAGCTTTTATCATTTTAATTACTGCTTCTCTTTTAGTTGATATCCAAAAATCAATTGTATCACACATGGAAAATTTTATTTTATCAAACTCTTTTAGTAATGCTGTATTTTGTTCAGGATCATTATTTGCAAGATACACAAATTGAGATTTTCTATAATCTTTAGGAACACTTGGTTTAAAATCTGCAAGTACATTTAATTCAGTTTTTAAAGTTGATCTTGTACTAAGTGTGTTATCATATTTTCCATCATAACGAAATGTTTTACCATTTTTGACAGTTAATCCTTGTAAATCAAGATGTTTAGATAAAACCTTATGATATTTACTTGGAAAATCTTTTCCAACTACTGCAATTAATCCTGTATCTACAAAATTACTTGCTGAAATTGCTGCAAAAGTTGCTGCTCCACCTAAAACATTTTTTAATGTTTTTTTTGGAGTTCGAATCGTATCTAAAGCTGTAGAGCCAAAAACAGTAAGCATTTGAGAAAAAATTATTTTTGATGTATAAATTCTCTTGCTTGTTCATCAGTTGGATAAAAAACAAACGGCACATCAATGGTTGTTAACAAAATATCATACTTCATAATTCCAGTAATTTTTACTGATTTTGATTCATCATCATTAGAATCCGTATGAAAAATTCCTTTGACATTGCTACTTTCTAATGGTTGTAATGTGAATGATTCTAACTGACCTTTACCTACCATTTCATCATTAATAATTACAAAGAATTCTGTTTCACCTGCAGTTAGTAATAATAATGAAGGATTAACAAATTCCAATTCGATATTGTACTTTGCACCTTTTTCATCCTCACTCAATAACTCACTTTGAGTAATACTAACTTCAATTTGTGATGCAGATACATACTGTGAATATCCAAAAATAGCCATGCCTAACACAAAGAGAACAATTAGACCGCTTTTGGATGATTTCATGACTAATAATCACAAAATTATATTTTAATTCAAAACAAAAAAAATCCCGATAAAGTGTGTAAAAGTTTTGATCTACTCTTAAAGCTCATTAGAGCTAACCAAATAAATGAAAATTATATGACTATTTCATAATGGCTAGAATAAAACTCAAGATCGGAGAAAATGAAATTGAGGTTGATTCAAGGGATTTCTATGTAGATAATCAAACAATTGGTGAAGTTATAGATAGCATTTCAAATCATTTGCCAGATAATTCTGCAAGAATTGTATACGAATCTACAAAGTCATCTGAAGTTGAAAATTCAAATCAATTTGGTTTAGAATCTTTAGATGATGCTGAAGCATTTGAGCCAGAATTTAATGAACCAAAATACATTTCTTCTCATGAAATAAAATCAAAATTAAGAATTTTAGAAACAAAAAAATTTTTTGATTTACCAAGAACGGTTTCTGAAACTGTTCAACAACTAAGGGAATATGGTTGGGCTACTAGCTCATTAGATGTGTCAAAAGCTTTAGTAAAAATGGCATTAAGTAGAGAAATTATGAAAAATTCACATGATAGTAAAACTCATTATTTTGTTCAAGATGCATTAATTACTAATTAGATAATCACATTTTTCACAATTTGAAAAAATTTCTCCATCTAAATGATCAAAATGTGTTTTACATTGATTACATGTGTGATGCATATCAAAATATCCATCTTTTTCAACTTGTCCAATTTTATTTGATTCTAAATCGGTACTTTTACATTTTATACAATGACATCCACATTTAATTTTCATAATTATTTTCCGATATTGATGTATAGTTGAAACAACTATACTAATCATTGGAAAAGAAAAGGGACATTCCCATAGAAATTGATGATCACTTCAAAATTTTTGGAAAGGAGGCTTCAGAAGTAACTTATGGCGAAAAATGTCCTGTATGTGATATTAGAATAGATGAATATGGTTTTTGTTCGTGTGGTTCTAGTGGAGATTAAATTTCCTAGTAAAAGGTAATACAAGAATCATTAAAAATCCAATTGCTAATGGGGCAATTATTGGAAATTCAGGAATTACAGTTGTTCCTATAATTGTAATTGCACCTGAAGTTTCAGGTTTTAAACTAAGCCAAATATGAGTTCCATTATTGATGTATTGATGAAAAAGAATTTTCTCATCATCAAGCAATACAATATATGGATTCCATAATAATTCTAATGGAATTATTGTTGTAACAAACTGATTTTCATTAGATACATCAAAAGAAATACTTCTTGTTGGTTGATCAAAAACAAAGTTATCTATATTTGAATGAGTTAAAATTTCTACTACAAATTCTTTATCTTCCCAAATTATATTTTTAAAATTTTTTGGTTCATTAATTGAAAATTCTAAAACCATTTGGCATCCATGACATGAAATTCCTTTTTTTCATCTAAATATATTGGTCGTTTATTAACAAAGATCAAATTAGATTCGTTTGGGAAATAGAAGTGAGTGGTTTCAAGATATCTGAAACTCCATGTCCATACACCATTTGTTTGAATTAACACATGTTCAAGATCATATTCAATAATTGAATCATCATTTGATGGTTGAACTAGCACCATACGATCATCTCCGGTAATTGAGAGTAACAATTTACCCCCTTCTTCATTTGTAACTGAAACATTTGAAACTGTTCCATCAATCAACTCAAGACTTGTTGGTAAACCTGATGAACGTACAATATGTTTGACATGAACTTCTCCTTCTGAATTAATTGTAACCTCAACTGATTTTTGTATAGCTTTTTGCCCAATTGAAATTTGAGCATCAGCCATAGGAAAAACAGCTATTAATGATAAAATTACTAAAAATCCCTGTTTTCATTTATTTTACAGTGACATGAATCATTGGTGCTTTTTCTAAAGGACAATCATTCCCATCTCTTTCAAGATTTACAATTTTGTCTGCAACATCCATTCCTTCTGTTACTTCACCAAATACAGTATATTGCCTATCAAGAAACGTACTATCAGCAGTAACTATGTAAAATTGTGAACCTGCACTGTTTGGATCTTGAGATCTAGCCATAGAAACTATACCTCGTAAGTGAGATCTTGAACTAAATTCAGCATTAATGTTATAACCTGGTCCTCCCATTCCCCAAGAACCTTTGTTATCGGTTTTAGTATTTGGGTCGCCTCCCTGAATCATAAATCCTGGAATAACCCTGTGAAAAAGAATCCCATCATAAAATCCGTCCCTAACCAATTTTTCAAAATTTCTTACAGTCTCAGGTGCTAATTCAGGTAGAAGTTTAAATGAAATGTTACCAAAACTAGTTTCAATTGTAACTACACTCATCACTTTGATTTTCTTTTCTTATCATAAGAGTCTTTTGTGATAATCTATTTGAAAATTTTATGGATTATTTAATTATGTTAAAAAATTTATAATTTTTTGTATATTTTTTATTGATAAACTTATTTTTAATGATTTTAATAATTACATTTTTTTTAACAATGAAAAAATATGAACTTAATACTATTCATATTTTCGAATTTCAAAAGTTATAGTGTTATATAGAACAACTAAAACTTAGTATCATTGAATCGTACAAACCAAAGCACGATAATTAAAGAAGCAATTAATTCTTATCTTGAAAAAGGAGTTACTGACAAACAAGATATCTACACCAAAGTTGTTGATGAACTTGGTGTACCAAGACCTACAGTTAGAAGAGTTGCAAGAGATTTAAGAACTGAATTATTACAAAAAATTAAAATCTTACAATCTGATATGCCAAAAGCAACTCCTACTCCTGAAACAGACGAATAAAATCTACTTCTCTTTATTTTTAATCCCACAATTTTCTGATTTTTGGCATTACTGTTATAAATAATGAATTTTTCAAACTATTATGGGATATGCTAGAAACCATTTAGCTACTTTAATTACTGGAGCTTTTGCACTTGTCCTAACTGGACTTTGGTCATATTTTATGGATTTTGCACCATTAACAGATCTCATTTTTATGATGGCTGTACCTATTACATGGTTTATGACTTTAATTTGTTGGATAGCACAAAAAAGTACTGATTACACACACAACCATACTCCTAGCGAAAAACAGCTAGAGTAATACGATTACTATTCAGACAACGAATACATGTTTACAAAAAGTATTTCAGAAATTAAGGAAATTCAAAATGAACTAACTTTAGATCTAAATAATCTTAAAAAATCTGTAAAACTAAAAGACAGTGAAATTGAACTATTAAATCAAGAAATTCCTAATTCACAAACAATTATTCAAATAAAATCATTAAAAACTGAGTAAACCTATTTGTAACTATTATACTCTAAAAGAAAATAATTATTCTAATCATCACAATGGCAACTTGTTATACCATGATTTTTCTTACAACTAGGACAACTTACAGCGCCTCCATAGTGACATTTACATGAACATAACTCAGTCGGGTCTTTTTTCAAACTCAATAGTATAATTTCTATGCCTTGTTAATATTTTACTTTTACATTTTTAACATTTTTTACTGTATTTTTGAAAAACAACCATTTTTCATCTGATTTTTATTTTTTAAAATTGTTTTATGTATAATTTTAATTTATTTTCAAAAACTTTTATTTTTTTAATATTTTTTTGCAATAAACTTAATAGATTTTTAAAATTAAACGGGCTTGGAGGGCTTCGATCCCTCGACCTGCAACTTAGGAGGCTACCACGCTATCCATATTTCGCGTCAACTTGACTCTGCGCCACAAGCCCAGCAAAAAAATCATTCTTAATTATTTAAGCGTAATCAAGATTCTCTTTGATCATTTTTTGAATGCTTTTCCAATCTTTATTTTCTTTATCATTCCATTTCTCAAAGTATACTACATCTTTCAATTCAAGTCGTGGTAACCAACCTGCAGTTTCTAGATCTGGTTTCTTTGCAAAATCATCAACATATCCTAAACAAAGATATGCAACAGGAATAACATGCTCAGGAATATCTAAGACTTCTCTTAGAGTATCATTTGATAGAATACTTACCCATCCAAGACCTACTCCTTCTGTCCTTGCAGATAGCCACAAATTCTGTATGGCACAGCATACACTGTATAGACCTGCTTCAGGAATACTTGATCTTCCTATGACAAATGGACCAAATTTTGATGGATCATATGTTACACACAGATTTACAGCAGATTCTAAAATTCCTTCAAGCTTAAATGACAGATATTTTGATTTTTTTGGTTCTTCTACTAGTTCTGAGGAACGTTTTTTTTCTTTTTCGAAAGATTCCTTGATTTTTTTCTTAGTATTCATATCTTTTATTAAAATAAAATTCCATGGTTGAGAAAATCCTACTGATGGTGCATGATGTGCTGCATGAAGAATCCTTGATAAAATTTCATCATTTATGGGTTTTGAATTAAAATGAGATCTTACGTCTCTTCTTGAATATATTGCCTTGTAGAAACCTCTTTTTTCTTGTTCACTAAAATCATCTGTCAATATTTTATACCTTCTTTTAATTTACTAATTCTTTCTTTTGTTAAACGTTAATAATGTCTGCACTTAATTTTGTATTTCAATGGGCCTGTAGTCTAGCTGGTTAGGATACTGCCTCGACATGGCAGTGATCATGAGTTCGAATCTCATTAGGCCCACTTTTTATTAAAATCCAGATTTGAACTCTTTTTCACTCATGGTCCATGTATTTTGTGTAGTGATTACTCCTTCAGCACTGAAATCATTGGGACCATTTTTAATTATATTAAAAATTTCTGATTCAACATCTGCTTTGTTTAAAACAAATATGTTCTTTAAAGGAATTTCATTACCTGGAAAAAACGATGCTCTTCCTGGCATTGAAATATCTTCTGTTGAATATTTTCCTGGACCAAGTAAAACTCCATTATTGTAAAGATTGTATTTGATTACTGAAACTGTAAATGTTGTATCACTTGGATTTTTTACAAGAAATGCTACATGTAATTTTAGTTGATCCTCTTGAATACTGTTTTTAATTATCTCAACACTTTGTAATTCAATTTCTACTTGTTCAAGATCAGCGTTTCCTAAACTAGCATAATACATAATTCCTCCCATCATAGCAAAAACACCAACAAGAGCAAGATAAACTGTAAATTTACTCTGAAGTGCCATTTCAATGGTACCCAATACGTACAACTAAAAAACGTTGTCAAGATCCAAATACATAATATTTGATTTAAAATATCACATTTGATGAGTGCACTAGAACAAGCTATCCTTACTTGGATTCATCTTATTGCAGCTTCAATATGGGTTGGTGGCTCACTTTTTATTGGAATTGTATTTTCCCCACTTCTAAAAACAATGACTAATTCACTTCAAGAAAGAATGCAAATAATGATTCGTGTTGGAAGACGATTTAACAAAGTAGCTGTTCCATCATTAATTATTCTAATGGCAACTGGGCTGTATAGTTCTCACATGTTACTTGGAAGACCCGAACTTCTATTGGCAACAAGCTATGGAATATTTCTATTAACTAAGATAATTCTTGTAATTGCATTAATTATCATATATGTAATTCATGTTCGAGTAATCCGCAAAGATATCGAAGACCAAATTATGAATAATAAAATGTCAGAAATTCAAATTCGAAAACTAAGAAAAAAAATCATCATTCTAGGAGAAATCATGGTTGTTTTATCACTAGCAATCTTATTTTTTGCATCCTTACTTGATGCTGGAGTTTGATACCCCTTCAATAATTACTTCAAATCCCTCATCTAATTTTCCAATACCGTATTTACAACCTGTAATTTTTGATGTAACAAACAAGTTTGTTTCTAGATGCTTTGTAATCTCTTTAACATGAAAAATTGTTTTTCCACGACTTAAACTTGCAGTCACGATAATCATATCTGCTAAATTTTCATCTACTCCTAATGAATTTTTAATAAATTTATTCAAATCTAAATTGAAATTTTGTATTTTAGTATCAAATAATCCATCAATTCCTGTGATTGAATTTTCATCTTTACTGTAAATTAACAAAGACGCCCCTGAATTTATTGCATCTTCATTTTTAATTTTTACCTCAACAATGAAATTCTCTTTAGTTAATTTTTCTTTTATTTTATTTACTTTACTTTTAATTTCTTCAATGGGAAGTTTTGAAAATGTACAAATCATTTTTACAGAATTGGTTTTTCTTTTTGTAAATGAAATTGATTTTAAATTAGATGGATTTACATGTAAATTAATCTCACCACCACCTTTTGGATAATAACCACGTTTACATAATTCAAGTGAGAATTCTATCCCCATTCTAGAATACGCTTCTCGTAAAACATACTGAGTATAATCAATAGAAGGACTCCAAAGTACATCGGTTCCTCCTTTAATTGTTAAATCAAGTTTTTTTTGAGAAATTGCAACAACTGGAATTAATACTTGTAAAATTAAAGAAATACTTCCAGCTGTTCCAACATCCTCAATTAATTTTAAACTTTCAACATTACCTGGAATAAATTTTAAATCAGTAGATCCAATTTTTGCACCAACCACTTTGGCATTTGCAATTTTTTGAAGAATTTTTATCGCAGTTAGATGTTGTGGTCTTAAACCTGGAACTTTTCTATTTTTTCTTATTTGTTCTAAATGAATTGGTTGTTTTGTAATACATGAAAGTGTAATTGCTGAGCGTATTATTTGTCCGCCCCCTTCACCATGTTCTCCATTAATTTTTAGAAAATCCATATTTTTTTTTGATTAGAACTCTTTATGATAGTTTTTTAAAAAGAAATTTTCTATTATTTTGTATGAATGGCTTGTTGATTGGACGATTTCAACCATTTCATTTAGGTCATTTAGATGCTTTACAATTTGCTCTATCAAAAGTTGATAAATTATGGGTAGGTTTAGGCAGCTCAAATCTGCCATTACAAAAAGATAATCCTTTTTCAGCAGAACAACGAAAAGAAATGATTCTTTCTTCAATTGATGAGACCATCAAAGAGAAAATTTCAATTTATTTTATTCCAGATTTGGATAATCATATCAAATGGGTTGAAAAAATAGATACTATTGTTCCAAAATTTGACATAATTTTTTCAAATGATGATTTAACAAAGCATTTGTATTCAAAAAGATCTATTCGGGTAATTACTATTCCATTTTTAAAAAGAGACCAATTATCTGGAACTCATATACGTGAACTAATAATCAGCGATCAAAAATGGGATGATTTAGTACCTGATGGTTCAAAAAATTTTTTAGAAAAAATTGGTGCCAAAAATTATCTCAAAAATCTTTAATTATAAATAAACCTCATTTGCATTCACAATAGATAACATATGGAATATCTTTCAATGCTTCCAGGTCCAACAAATGTACCTAATAGAGTAATGCGAGCAATGCTTGCACCAATTATTAATCATAGAAGCAATGATTTTGTTGAACTATACACTGACGTTGTAGATAAGACTCAACAAGTTTTCCAAACACAAAATGATATTGTTGCTTTATCTGCATCTGGAACCGGTGCAGTTGAAGCAGGAGTTATTAACATAGTTAAGAAAGGCGATAAAATAATAATTCCAGTTAATGGAGAATTTTCAAATAGATTATGTCAACTTATTGAAGGTCAAGGTGCCAATGTAGTTAAACTTCAAACCACACCAGGAGAAAATGCAACTTTTGATCAAATCAAAGAAGCATTTGATAACAATAAAGATGTCAAAGCATTCTATGTTGTTCACAATGAAACTTCTACTGGTACAATGGTAAATTATCTTGATAAAGTATCAGATTTAACATCTAGAAATGATGCATTCTACATTGTAGATTCAGTTTCTTTACTAGGTGGTGCTGATGTTAAAGTCGATAAATGGAATATTGATGTATGTTTAACTGGTTCTCAAAAAGCAATTGCAGCTCCTCCAGGAATTTCTCCAATCTCTGTTAGTGCTAAAGCAAAAAAATACATGATTGAAAATCCTCCACCAACACACTACTTCAATTTAGCAAGATATTTCAAATATTATGATGAGGATAAACATACTCCATTTACTCCTGCATTACCACTAATGTACGCATACAGAGAAGCATTGACAATAATACTAGAAGAAGGATTACAAAATGTCTTTAATCGTCACAAAGTATGTTCTGACGCATTATACTCTGGACTAAGTGCAATTGGATTAACACCATTTGCAAAAGAAGAAGATCGTTCAATTTCAATTGTCGCATTAAATTATTTAGATGGATTAGAAGACAAAACTTTCAGAAGTACACTAGCAAACAAGTTCAAAGTTTTGGTAGCAGGTGGATTTGGCGATCTTAAAGGTAAGGTATTTCGAGTTGGATGTATGGGTGAAGTAAGTCCATATCATGTAATGAGAACAATTTCTGCAATTTCATCTACTTTGGCAATGATGGGATATGATACTGATGCTGCAGCAGGACTCAAAACTGCAGAAGAAAAGCTAAAAGTTCTCTAAATCCTGTTAACTTAATATAAGGAAATTCGAGAGCGAACACATTGACATTTGATAAAGGTTCACTAATTTTAGTAGATTATACTGCAAAGGTAAAAGATAGTGAAGATGTTTTTGATACAACTATTGAAGAGGATGCAAAAAAATATTCCATTCATGAACCAAATGTAAAGTATCAACCAAAACTAGTTTCAATTGGTGAGGTATCATATCCAGTTCTCAAAGGATTAGATGAAGCACTTGCAAAAACGTCTGTTGGCGATAAACTAACAGTAGAAGTTTCACCTGACAAAGGATTTGGTGAAAGAGATACTGGTAAAGTTAGAATGATTCCAACTAGAAAATTAGGCGAAGATGCAGAAAAAGTATCTGTAGGTGATACAATTGAAGTTGATAACAAGCGAGGAATTATTCGTTTTATTGGTTCAGGAAGAGTTCAAATTGATTATAATCACAGATATGCCGGAAAAACTATCTTATTTGAAGTAAATATCATCAAATCTCTTGATTCTCCAAATGACAAAATTGATGGAATTCTCAAAAATAGATTCCCTGTTGAAGATACAAAAGTTTCATTTGATTTAAAGGATAAAGAAGTTAGTGTTAATATTCCTGAAGAAATTTTACGTGCTGACGGTTTACAAATAATGAAACATTTCATTCAATTAGATATTTTCAAATTTGTTTCAACTTTGGAAAAAGTAAGTTTTGTAGAAACACATGTCAATAAACAAATTCAAGAAAAGAAACCTGAAACAAAAGAAACAACAAAAACAAAAGAAACAACTACAGAAACTAAAAAAACAACACCTGAACAAAAAACTAGTTAAATTAAATTACTTTAGTACTTTTTGCAAGACTCAAAGCTTTCTTTTCAGTCATTTTAATTTCTTTTAAGATTGTATATCTTTCTGGTCTTAATCCTTGTGCCATAGTAAGAGCTTTAATTATTACATCTGGGTTTAGACCTATTTGTTTTGCAGTTGTTGGAGCACCTACATCTTTCAATGTCTTTACAATTTTTCTCCAATCTTGTTTGTGCAATTTTGCCATCATTATAGAACCAAGTCCACATTTTTCTCCATGAAGTCCAATACCTGGAGCAATTTTATCAAGAGCATGTGAAAAAAGATGTTCTGCTCCTGAACATGGTCTACTACTTCCTGCAATACATGATGCAACCCCTGCACTGATTAATCCCTCTACAATCACTCTTGCATCCAATCCGTTCTTTGCAAATTCAGAAGAATTTTCCATGACTATTTCAGCACTCATCAAGGCTAAATTTGCGGCATATCGTCCATAATATTCATTTTTCTTTTTGTGACCTAATTTCCAATCTTTTACTGCTATTATATTTGCAATAAGATCCCCACAACCACTAGACAATAATTTTGATGGAGCATTTTTTATGATATCAATATCTACAAAAACTCCCATTGGTGCAGATGCAACAATTGAATGAGGTTTATCACTTTTCACAGAAACAAACGGACTAGCCATGCCATCATGAGAGGCAGCTGTTGGCAAACTTACAAATGGTTTATCTAAATTAAATGAAATCAATTTTGCTGTATCTACAGAACGACCTCCACCAATACCCACAATCAAATCTGAATTATCTTTTTTTACATTTTTTTGAATCTGATTCAATGATTTAATTTGATTATCTCTTGATGTATGCCAAATAAATTTGATTTTTTTTGATTTTAGTGATTTTTCGATTTTTTTCTTTACAACTTTTTGAACATTTATTCCTGAAATTAAAGATACCTTTTTTGGCTTATTTAACAAATATAGGAAATCACCAAAATCCCCAATGTTTTTTTCACCAATTTTGATGAGCCTGGGCAATTCCATTGTATGTGATTGCATGCGATCTTGATTTTTTATCATTATTTATGATTTCAAAGGATCAAAAAGTTATTTAAAAGGGTGACATGGCATTTCATTATCTTAATAGGTATATTTTATGTCAAATAACGTTCAAGAAAAAATTCTGCATGGGACCACCACAGTAGGTATCAAGGCAAAGGATGGTGTTGTACTATGTGCAGATATGAGAGCCAGTGCTGGTTATTTTATAGCAAATAACAATACCATGAAAATTCAACAAATTGACCTACATGCAGGCTTGACTCTTGCCGGTGGTGTTGCAGACGCACAAAATATTGTTGATATTTTACGTTATCATTCAAATCTTCATAGAGTAGACAAACAAAATTCAATTTCAATTCATTCACTTGCAAGACTCTGTTCATTGATATTTCATCAAAATAGAGGCTATCCGTTTATGGCTGATATTTTACTTGGAGGATTTGATGCAAATGGTCCTTCATTATTTAATGTCGATATGTTTGGTTCAGTTGAAGAAAAATCATATGTTACAACTGGTAGTGGTTCACCAGTAGCTTATGGTTTACTTGAAGAAGAATTTAGAGAAGAACTTACAATTGAGGAAGCAAAACAAATAGCTCTACGAGCTGTTAAAGCAGCAATAGTTAGAAACATTGGTACTGGTGATGGAATAAACATCGCAGTAATGGATAAAGACGGATTCCGTCTTTTGACTGATGAACAAAAGAAAGCAGTCATCAAACTTTAGTGATTTAATGCAACGAAAACAACAACAAAAAGAATTACCTCCTAGTAGCCAGAATATCATGGCCACCATACTGCAAAGTATACCAAAAGAAGCAAGCATAACAAAAATAGAATATGAAGGACCACGAATTGCACTTTATACAAACACTCCACGATTTTTGTTGGAACATAATGACATAATTTCAAATCTTGTAAATGTAATTAAAAAAAGAATTGTAATCAGAACAGATGAGTCAATTAGAAAACCAGAAGCTGAGGCCAGAAAAATTCTTGCAGAATGTGTTCCAAAAGAAGCAAATCTACAGGGAACTATTTTTGATACTACTACTGGTGAAGTATCAGTTGAAGTGAAAAGACCTTGGTTATTACAAAGAAATGCAAAAGAATTCAATCATGCTGAAGTAACTGAGAAAATAGGTTGGAGATTACGTATTAGAAAAGCTACAACTATTCCCTCACGTACAATTCAAACAATTAATGCAACTCTAAAACAAGCCTCTTCTGAAAGAGCTAAACAACTCAAACAAGTGGGTGACGATATTTTTAGACCTCGATTATCTCAAAGAACTGAAGTTTCTCTCTATACTCTTGGTGGATTTGGACAAGTTGGAAGATCTTCAATGCTATTATCCACTCCTGAAAGTAAGATCTTAATTGATTGTGGAATTAATCCTGGTGCCCGTTCTCCAATGGATTCATTTCCGAGATTAGATTCTCTTGATATAACATTAGATGATCTTGATGCAATAGTAATTGGACATGCACATTTAGATCATACCGGATTCCTACCTACTTTGGCAAAATATGGATATAAAGGCCCAATTTATTGTACTGAACCAACACTCCCAATGATGAATCTAATTCAATTAGATGCAATCAAAGTAGCGGCAGCACAAGGAAGAACTCCAATTTATTCTGAACGAGATGTTAAACAAATTATGAGACAAACAATTACTTTACCTTATGGAACTGTAACTGATATTTCCCCTGACATTAAATTAGTTCTTGCAAATGCAGGTCATATTTTGGGTTCTGCTTTATGTCATTTTCATATTGGAAATGGGGATCATAACTTTGTATATTCTGGTGATATTAAATTTGGAAAAAGTATTTTGTTTGAAGCTGCTAGTTGGAATTTCCCAAGAGTAGAAACATTATTGATTGAAAGTACCTATGGACTTAAAGAAGACATACAACCAACTAGACAAGAAGTAGAATCTGCTTTCATTAATGCAGTAAACAACACTTTAGCTGATGGAGGAAAAGTCTTGATTCCTATTCCTGCAGTTGGTCGTGCACAAGAAATTATGATGGTAATTGATCATTACATGAAATCAGGAGAAATGGTTGAATCTCCAGTATTTACAGAAGGAATGATCTCTGAGGCATCAGCTATACATGAATCATATCCTGAATATCTTGCAAGAGAACTAAAACAAAAAATCTTAGAGACTGATGATAATCCATTTGATTCTGAATATTTTACTAATATTGAACATGCAGATGCAAGAGAAGAGCCACTAAGAGAAGATTCTCCTTGTATTATTTTAGCAACATCTGGAATGTTAGAAGGAGGTCCTGTTTTAGAATACTTCAAAAATATTGCACCTGACAAAAAGAATAAAGTTTTGTTTGTATCATATCAGGTAAATGGAACTTTGGGTAGGAGAGTTCTTGATGGATCTAAACAAGCAACTATGTTAGGCAAAGAAGGGAAAGTAGAAGTTGTAACGATCAATTGTAGTGTTGAAAGACTAGATGGATTCAGTGGACACAGTGATTATAATCAATTAATGTCATTTGTACAAAGACTAAGACCTAAACTTAGAAGAGTTTTAGTTAATCACGGTGAACGTTCAAAATCAGAAAATCTTGCAATGAATATTAGACGAATGTATAGAGTACCTGCACATTATCCCCAAGTTCAAGAAGCAATTAAATTATTTTAGATCGTATTCTGGTTTCCAGATTTTAATATTTGATGGAGCAATAATAATTCTCTCCTCACCTAATCTTGCAATTTCTGCATTAGAATTTTTTGCAATAGAATACAATTCTTCTACAACTTTGCGTAATTGTTCAACATCTTTTTGTGCTAATGGTGTTACTCTTAGAATTAGAATCATACCTTTTTTGATATCTTCTTGAATAGAATGAACATCACTGATGTCTCTAATTGTTATGGCTTTCAAATATGTGGGAGTTTCTTGTTTTTGCATCCTTGTTGAAAATGAGATCTACTTCCTCAAAAACTCTTCTTTAGTTTTAATCAATTTATTAAAAACTTCACGCCTACATTCTAAATTTAATGTAAGATTCTTCTTCTGCTCTATCTGTTTTGATTTCTTCAGACAAATCACCTTTCTTAACTATGATTACTCCTTGTTGTCCTTTAGGAGCATCTGAATACCTGAGTGTAATTGATGATGCAAATTTTACATTATCTTTTGCATTCTTGCCACGTAAAATTGAAACTGGTCCTAGATCATCTCTAGCCTCAAGTAAAATATCGCCGGGTAATGCTAATGCTTTGATCATTTCATTTTCATCCTGATTTCTTCCCACCACAAATTTTGTTTCCTCATCTAATCTAAAGTGTCTTCCAATTTTTAATAAATCAATTTCGTTAATTGTAGGAGTTTCAATATGATCAAACAAATCTTTAGCTTTAATTCCAAACTGTGGTTCTGTTAACAAACAACCACCACCTGCATTTGGTGGATTTTCAATTCCATATTCTTTAGCCATTTTCATCTGAATTTTTCTTTGTCTTCCTCTAATCATTCCAAGATCTTCTCTTTTGATCAATCCATCTTTTTCTGCATTTGTTGGTGGTAGTAATCCTCCTGATAATGGTCTTACAATTTTTCCTTTCAAATTAGATTCATTTTCTATAATGTGTAATGATGGTGCATGTTGACTCATTGGACGTTGTCCTAAGACTTCACCTGAAATAATAAACTCTGCACCAATTTCTTCCATGTGTTTTTTTGCTGCATCAAACATCATTGTTCTACAATCAACACATGGATTAAATCCAGCACCTATTCCATGTTTAGGATGTTTTAACATCTCAATGTATTCATCACCGAGATAAACTGTTTTTAAATTCACATTAAGATCATCTGCTCTTTCTCTAATTTCAAATCCACAACCTCGTCCACAATCAAAATCACAAAAAGGAGTTTTTATTGCAACAGCTGAAACCTCAAAACCTTGTTCTTGCATCATTCGTACTGCAAGCTGACTATCTAATCCTCCTGAAAGTAATGCAACTACTTTTTTCTTTTTTTCTTCTGTCACTGCGATCAATACTAAATTTCCATATACAAACTTTACATCATACATAAATTAAGAAACAAAGATTTTTTGATCGTGAAACAACGCCGAAAAAATCTTCTAAAACATGCCCAAAAGATAGAATGTGATACTCTAGTTACATTTGAGCCTGAAAATTTGTATTACATGACTGGATTTTGGGGTGAGGCGATAGGATTACTTGAAAAAAATGGAAAAACCACAATAATTGCTCCAGAACTTGAAGTGGGAAGAGCAAGAAATGAATCTGTAGATTGTAGTGTTATTACTGCAGAACGAGGAACTGGTTTGATTTCCTCATTAATTGGAAAAATTAAGAAAAATAGAGTTTGTACTGATTGTCAAAATTATCCTATAATGATGTCACTAAAAAAATCAATTCCAAAAATAAAATCATCTTCAGAACCATTTTACAATTCTCGAATGATAAAAGATGAGAAAGAAATCCAAATTCTCAAAAAAGGTTCTAAAATAATAGATGAAATGTTTGAACTATGCGTAAAAAAAATAAAAATTGGTCAAAAAGAATCTGAATTACAAACAATTTTGATGAAATATGCTCTAGAACAACAAATGTTTGATACTGGATACAAATCCACACTTAACCCTTTAATCATTGCAGGAGGTCCTAATGGTGCACTACCACATGCTCAAGTTTCACAAAGGAAATTCAAAAAAGGTGATCTTGTTGTAACTGATCTTACATTAAGATACAAAGGATATGTTTCAGATTCAACTAGGACATTTGCACTGGGGAAAATTTCTACTCAAGCAAATGAAGCATACAATGTTGTTCAAGAATCTCAAAAACTTGGACTAAAAGCTGTAAAACATAATGTACTTTGTAAAGATGTAGATCTAGCATGTAGAAAATACATTGATGAAAAAAATTTTGGTAAATATTTTATTCATTCTACTGGTCATGGAATTGGTTTAGAAGTGCATGAACTACCAAACATTTCAACTAAAAGTACTATACAATTAAAAGAAAATATGGCAATAACTGTAGAACCTGGAATCTATATTGAAAATAAATTTGGAATACGAATTGAAGATTCGTTAATTGTAAAAGATAGGCCTGTTGTGATGCATAAATTTACTAAAGATTTAGTCACGATTTGAGTCTAATCGTAAAAGTCAACTACATCAATTAGATGTTTTGATTCAGGATTATCTGATGTAATCTTTTTAGTTACAGAATTTACATTCCAATTAAAATTCATTTCACCCTTATGTGATTTAAAATTCAAATTCACACTATGTTCATCTGAATTTATACTTGAAATACTCATCTCTACAACTGTTTTTCTATGATCAAAGACTTTTTCATCTGAATATTCTTCTTCAATTTGATTAGTTATTGCATTCATCATTGTATAGCCTCCATTACCTCCATCATATTTCATCAAAATGTCAACCACTTTTTGTTCTTCAGCAGAAAATTCTGGCAAACTGCTTTCCAAATTTTTCTCTGATAGTATACCTTGTACAGATATTATGATTAATGCAATTGCTGCCAAGTAAAATGGTGCTCTTTTTTTAAGAAACGCTGCTAATCCTTTTTTCTTTTTAGGAATTTCTTCCTTTTTGTCTTTGACCATTCTATTTTCCTAGTATTTTGCAGTTAAAATTAAAACTTCCCAAGGAAATTGTATTTCTCCATCTCTTTTTGTGTAAGGTTTTGTATTTTTTCTTATCATTTCTTTTAATTCCTTTTTTTGTGATTTTTCAAGTAGGTTCAATTTCTCTTTGATTGGTTTTGCAACATATCTTAGATAATTTCCCCAATACTGATCAAAATTACCTGGACTATATTTGAAAACATAATTTTTGACAACCACATTTGAAAAACCTGCTTTTTTTATTTCATCTCCAAGTGCTTTTTTTATTCCAAATCTATCAAAATCTGGAGTTCCTGGAGGAATATAATCTGGAATAAATTTAGTTGTAGCACTAAAAATACTCTCAAAAAATGGAACTTTGTCTTTATACCCATGAACTGATATTCCTATTCTTCCTGCTTTTTTGAGGCTATTTCTCATATTTTTTAATGCCTTTGATGCATTTGGGAAAAAAAACAATGCAAATTGGCATGTAATGATATCAAATTTTTCTTTGAATGAAAAATTTTCAGCATCTGCATTAACAAATAAAAGATTTGGAGTTTTTTCATTCCATTTTTTTGCAACTTTGATTGCTGTAATTGATGTATCAACACCAATCACATACCCTGATTTACCAACTTTTTGATTCAAAAATTTTGTTACAACACCTGTACCACACGCAACATCAAGAATATGGTTACCTTTTTCAACTTTAACTAGATCAACTAATTTTTTTGTACTTTGAAATGGACCACGTTTAGCCGTTGCCCATCTTTTATGATATCTAGGAGCTACCTCATTCCAAATTAACATATTTCGTTTTTTATATTCAGATGATTTTATTTTCAACTTTCTTTGATCTTTTCTAATTCTGATTTTAATGTTCTTCCTGTTTCATGAAAATATCTATGTTCTATTTCTTCTAATTTTACATTGTTTACATATTTCTTTTTTTGTTTATTGATAATCTCTTTATACTGTGAAATCAATTTTTTGAGTTCTGAATTTTTCATTCCATTTTATTTTCAATTGCTTTTTTGATAAATTTCACAATCTTTTCTTTTTTCTTCCAACCCGATGATGTGGTTTTTTTGCTATCTATAATTAATACATGATTATAGTTTAGATTTTTTTGATATTTTTTACCAATATCATTAGCAACAATAATGTCTGCACCTGACTCTTTCATCTTTTTTTGAGCTGATTTGATTAGTGCATTTTTTGTTAGATCAGTTTCTGCTTTGAACCCAATTAACAATACATCTTTTTGATATTTTTTTACATAATCTATGATTTTTGGAGATTTTTTGAGCCTAATTACTAATGATTTTTTGTTACTTTTGATTTTAGATTTGGATGGATTTTCCGGAGTATAATCAGATACTGCAGCAGTCATTATCACAATGTCATATTTTTTCTTTAGTTCTTTTTTTGTTACATCAAACATTTCTTTACTTGTTGTAACATTAATCACTTTGATTCCTTTTGATGGAATTTGATTTCCTGGGCCATAAATTAAAGTCACTTTTGCACCTGCAGAAATTAATTCTGAAGCTAAAAGTGTACCCGTTTTTCCAGAACTAAGATTTGTAATTACTCTAACAGGATCAATGTATTCTATTGTTGGTCCTGCAGTCATTAAGATTTTTTTATTTTTTAATTTAGATGAGAACCCAAATTTCATTAAAACATATTGTAAAACATCTTCAGGTTCGGGTGCTTTAGCTTTTCCTTCAATTAATTGTGGTGAAATAAATTCAATTTTATTTTTAAGAAATTCTATATTTTTTTTAACAGCTGAATTATCATACATTGATTCATGCATAGCAAGACACATTAAAATTGGAATTTTAGAACCAAATCCTACAGTAAGTACAGTAGAAATAGGAGTATCATCAATTCCATTTGCTAATTTTCCAAGTGTATTTGCAGTTCCAGGATATACAATAATTAGATCTGATTGATTATAATCTGCTAATCTAATATGTTCTAATTCACCTGTTAGCTTTGTTATTACCTCATTTCCTGTAGCCCATTTGAAATAATCAGGCTGGATTAATTTTAAAACAGCATTACTTGTTACACATCTAACATCTGCTCCATGTCTCATTAGTAATCTTGCAAGTTCAATTGCTTTGTATGCTGCAACACTTCCTGCAACACAAAGTACAATTCTTTTTCCAGATAATTCAACACCGTATGAACTAACAATATCTAATGATGGATGATCTTTTCTCTTTATTTTCTTTTTAACTACCAATCTGCTCACGTAATTTCTTTAACTCATCACTATTCATTGAAAACCAGTTTTCTTCTGCAGGAAATGTACTTGATTCAACGTCTTTTTTGAAATTTTCAAGTGAATTTACTATATCCTCAGATAAATTCATGTATCTTTTTACAAATTTTGGTTTAATCTTTTCATACATTCCAAGTAAGTCTTGAACAACTAGAACTTGTCCATCACAGTTCACTCCAGAACCAATCCCAATTGTTGGCACACTAACTGTTTCTGAAATAATTTCTGCTACTTCATGGCTTACCATTTCTAATGCAATACTATACACTCCTGCCTCCTCCAACTCTTTTGCATCCTCAATCAATTTCAATGCGGAATCTTTTGTTTTTCCTTGTACTTTGTATCCTTCTGAAAGTATAGTTGTTTGTGGTTGTAATCCAATATGACCCATAACTGGAATTCCTATATCTACAATTGCACTAATTGTCTCAGCCATTATTGAACCGCCTTCAAGTTTTACAGTATCAGCTCCTGCTTTGATCAATCTACCAGAATTGTTTATTGCATCCTCTATACTTGCCTGATACGACATAAACGGTAAATCTGCTACTAGCAGTGAATTTGTTCTTGCTCTGCTAACTGCTTCAGTAAACATGCACATTTGATCCATGGTTACAGGAATTGTATTTTCGTAACCTAACATTACCATTCCTGCACTATCTCCAACTAGTAGTACATCTATTCCTGCTTTATCACATAGTGAGGCTAGAGTATAATCATAACTTGTAATAACTGAGATTTTCTTTTTCTCTTTTTTCATATTAATTATGTCTTGAACAGATTTATGCAATTCTTGCTCTCCTTGTAAGATTATTTTTTATTTGAATCACATTTTCTGCAAGATTTTTCTTATTATCAAACTCATCAACAATTTTTTGAAGAACTTTGATATTTTTTTTAGATAGTTTTTTTGATTCATTAATTAACAAATCAATTGCTCGTGTTACATTATCTACAATTGTAATATTTGCCGCCTGTGATGTTCTTGATAGAGGATTTAGATCAAATGCAATAACTTTTTTTCCTGCCTTTCTAAGTGTAATTGTTCTGTCACCATCTTCTAATGGAACAACTACAACATCAGCTGCAAAAATTCCATCCCTATCTACAATTCTTCTAGCTGAATCAATTCCTGATAATTTAGTAGATGTTTTATGATTTGTACCTAGAATTTCTTTTGCCCCATTATTTTTGAGAGTTTTAATTATTGCATTTTTTCTCTTTTGATTTGCATAAAACAAATTTACTTCAAGTTTTGCTTTGGTTTGTTTTGATAATTTTACAATTTGTTTGGGACATAACGCTGCAACATTTCCATTAACTGAGATTACAGGTGTTTTTGCCAAAAGTAGTTGTGCAGCAGCTGCTTTGATTGCGTGTTTTGCAGATTTACCCGTTTTCTCTCCTAAGAGATAATCAAATGCCTCACCTCTTCCTTGTGCCAAAAGTCCTTCTTTTGCAACTAACCCACGCTCAAACCCATCTACTAGTTTCTCGCGAATTAATAGAGATTTCACTCGTGGATGAGACTTTGGAATTAATGGCATATGATTTCAGCTAATTTTTAAGAATTCGTGCACCATTATTGTCTAGTTCTGATTTTATAATAATACCATCTGGATATTTTTGTAAGATCTCTAGAACTTTATCTTCATCATCTTTTAAAATCATTGAAAAAACTGTTTCTCCAAAAAGTGCAATTCCACATTTAATATTATTTTTTGCAAAATCATCAACTAACTTTTGCATTCTTGGCGTCATTACATCTACATATTTTGCAAATTCTAAAGACATGTCTTGAAAATGTTCATAATTTTTTGATTCTAGTAATCTGTTTACCATTTTTCCACCAAGACCATTTATCTGAGACAAACGTTCTTTGATGAATTTGTTTGTAGATATTGGAGAAAAACAAATCATTATAATTGAAATTTTTTCTATAGCAATTTTTTCAACACTTCCAATTCCAGGCGCTCCTGGTTTGATACGAATTTCAAAACCTCCATGATATGATGCTAAGACATCTCCTAACCCTGTTTTACAACTCACTTCTGCATTATGTGCGATTTGCCCAATCATTGTTCTATCTAATTTTGTACCAAGTGCTTGATCTAATGCAAAGGACAGCGATAATGCAACTGCACCACTTGAACCTAATCCATATCCTACTGGAATTGATATTTCATGTTCAATATCAAAAAACTTGGTTGAAAAATTATCTAGTTTTAAAAATTCATTTAAAACATATTCTGAAACATCTGTTTTATCTGATTGATATCCCTTTGTTGAAATTCTAAAGTTTGATTCTTGATTATTTTTTGTATTAATTTTTACTCTGGTAGTTACACCTTGTTTGATTGAGAAACCAGCACCCATTGAACCTAAATTTTCTAAATTACTTTGATTATCATCTAAATGAGCCTTGAAAAAGCCTGTTACATGTGCAGGACAAAATGCTTTTGCCTCCATAATTTGAGTTTAAACTAAACACAAAATATAAGAATATGGATTAAATTAATTATACTAGTATAAATTGACTAAATTTGTTAGACGCCTACAAAGAATTGGAAGTAGCCTTCTGGTATCATTACCAAAAGAGTGGATTGATGCAAATAATCTTGAGAAAAGCAGTCAAGTTGAAATTGAAACTGGACATGACACTATTTCAATTTCAGCAAATAAAGAAACTCGACCAACAAAAGAACTTAAAATTTCATACCCACTCCCTAAAGAAGAAAATATTGTTGCTGACATTACTGGAGCATATCTTTTAGGATATGATATTATTCAAATTAATTCAAAAACAACTATTCCTGGTGAAGATAGAGAGAAAATTCGTAATTCAATGAGAAGACTTGTAGGGATGGAAATTATTGAAGAAGATGCATCTCACATTAACATGCAATTTCTTTTAGATGCAACAACACTTAATCCAGAAAAAATTTTAAAAAGAATGAGTTCACTTGCACTTGGAATGTATGATGATGTATCAAATGGATTAATTTTAGATGATAAATCAAATTTACAAACATTATCAAATAGAGATGTTGAAGTAAATAGACAATATTTCTTACTTGTTCGTTTAATTCGTAGTACTTTAGTTGATAGAAGATTAGCTAATGTATTTAATTTAGAAAATATCGATGTTCTTGATTATAGAGTTGCAGCAAATCTTCTAGAAAATGCAGGTGATTCTATTGTTGAGATTTCAAATTTTATTTATAATTCATCCTTACCAAAAGAATATTCTAAAAAAATTTTTAAAATTGTTAAAAATTTCAATACACTTGCAGAAAAATCAATTAATGCATTTACAAAACCTGATAGATTATTGGCAATAGAGGCAATTTCTTTACATAAAAAATATGAAAGAAATCTTAATTCATTAAAAACATCTTTAGGAAATAAAAAAGATGTACCTATTGATTTTCTTGATTTAGTGTATATGTTTGAAAAAATTGCACAGTTTTGGGCTGATGTTGCAGATCTTGTAAAGCCTATCTATAATGAATAGTTAGTATAGTTTCTTTTTTGCAGCATAAGTTAAAACTGCACAAATTGTTTTTGAATCTTGAATTTTACCTGATTTTATCATTCTTAGCAATTTTTTCATCTCAATTTTCTCAACAGATAATATCTCATCTTCATCTAACTTCAAATCTGCAACTTTTTTTAATCCTGAGGCTACGAAACAATGAATCACCTCTTGATTATATCCAATTGATGGATAATACGTGATTAGAGGAGTCATCTTTTTTGCACTATAGCCTGTTTCTTCTAGTATTTCTCTAAATGCACACTTTACTGGTTTTTCTCCTTTTTCTAATGTCCCTGCAGGAATTTCTAAGACATATCCATGAGGAAATCTATATTGTTTAACAAGAATTACCTTTTTTTCTTCATCAAATGCAAGCATTGCTGCAGCACCACGATGTTCTATTATTTCACGTTTAACTTTTCTACCTTCAATTTTTCCTTCATAAATACTCAAGTCTAAAATTTCCCCTTCATAGATTTTTGTCTTCTTCATTATTTATCTGAAAAATTGTTATTATTTAATTTGTTTGATATGAAATATGTAATTTAGAGGATTTTTTATAATCCGTAATAGCGTTTTCTAACCATTTATTATAAAACATAATTTTTTTTGGAATGAATAAATCAGCTGATTTTACATTTTTAATCGTTCTAACTTTCTGTGTCAATTCATCCATTTTGAAAACATTTTCACTATACATCAATAACACAATTTGATTTTTTGCAATAAGAGGAATTTGTAGATATGATTTAGAAAATACATTGTCCATGATTTCTAATGTTTCTTTTAGATTTCCATCTATCCAAGTTAGTATGGCATGTGGAATAAAATTTTCAATTCTTTTTGGATTATAAATTAAAGTAAATTGAATTCCATCATTTTTTTGAAATTTGTCAATACATCGTGTAATTGTTTTTGTTGACATGTTTGTATTTTTTGCAATTTTTTCAATTTTTTGTCTTGGATCTTTAATTAACTCTTCTAGAATTTTAAAATCTGTTTTCGTAAAACTAGAATTAAAACCTGGATTTTCTGCTTCAAAAATAGATAACACTCGTACATCTTTCATTAATTTTTTTGCAAGTTCAATCTTTTGATCCAAATTTTCTTTTATTACAATACTACAAATTGTAACTCCACCAATACACGGTACAACTAAAAATGGTTCTCCTACTAGACTAATTTGCTCTAAAACTTCATCCATATTTTCTCCAGTTACAATAAAGTATAGCACACCATTTCCTAGCACTGGAGGTTCAACTTTTATGAAAAATTTTTCTATTACCTTATTTTTCTTCATTTTTTGAATTCTAGCTCTTACTGCCCCACCTGAAATTCCCAGATCATTCCCAATTTGTCTATCCGATTCTCTACAATTATTCAATAATCTGTTTAGAATATTCATATCTAAAATGTCCATTATGTCACTTAGATGTCTCCAATGGAATAAAGAAATTACTAATTACATATAAAATTGTCTAGAATTATAGATTATATATCATATACATTAAATATCAGACATTTCAATAATTATTGTGGATTATCGATTACGATTAGCAAAAAGAATGCTTTTCAACAAAAAAGGAAGTTTGATTGGTGCAGTACTTGCTGTAACAATCGGTATTTTGGTAATTCATGTAAATTTTGTAATTTTTCAAGGATTGTTTGATGCTATTGTTAGGGATATCAGTGATTATCGAAATGGTGATGTTCTTGTAACTGATGAATCTAATTACATCGATAAATCTGATTTATCTATAATTAGTTGGTTTGAAAGAATTCCATATGTTGAAGCGGTTGCGCCGCGGCTTTCATCGACAGCTGAAATTACTATATTAAAAAATGGAAAAGAAATTGAAGAAACTAGAGTACCAATAGTTGGTATTGATCCATTCCGTGATATTAGAGCATCAACTGTTCATGAAACTGTTACAGAAGGCAGCTATGTTTTCTCCAGAAATACTATTGTATTAGGTTCTAATGTTGCAAGAGATCTTGGAGGAGCTCAAGTAGGTGATAGTGCTAAAGTTCTTGTAGTTGATAGATGGGGGGAGGATCAAGTTAGAAGATTTACTGTTTCTGGTATTGCAAAATCCCCTGGTGGTCAAGGATTTGATTATACTGCAGTTATTCATATTGACTCTTTACGTGACATGATGAATAGACAGGGTCAAACAGGTTCATTTATGGTAAAACTAAATGATCCTTCAAAAGCATTAGAAGTTAAAGAATTCTTTTTACGTTCATTTCCTAATGAAGATTTTCTTGCAGAGACTATAGAAGAATCAGCTGAACAACAACTTGCTGGTTTTAGATCTGGTATTGCAATGATTAGCATGATAGGATATTTTGGAATGGGGTCATCTGCATTTGCTATTCTTACAATTCAGATAATGCTAGTTAATGGAAAAACTAAAGAAATTGGGATTATGAGAGCAATTGGAGCTAAAAGAAAAGATATTCTACTAATTTTTATTTTCCAAGGACTAATTATTGGAGCAATTGGAGCTGGAGTAGGAACTGCAGCAGGTTTAGGTTATACCGTCTATGCAGATGTCACAAAAATGTCATTCAATAACAGTCTCCCTCTTGAAGTAACCTATAACTGGGAAAAAATCATACAAACTGCTTTGACTTCATTTGCTTTAGCAATTATTGCATCACTATACCCATCCTATAGGGCGACTAAGCAATTACCAGTGGAGGCGATGAGAACTGTCTAAAGTACTTGAAATTAATAATCTAAGTAAAATTTATGGCGATGGAGACAATCAAGTAAAAGCTCTTGATGATGTATCGCTTTCAATTGAACAGGGAGAAATTGTTCTAATTGTTGGAAGTTCTGGTTCTGGAAAATCAACACTACTTAACATGATTGGACTATTAGATAGTCCAACAAATGGAAAGATCTTCATTGATGGTATTGATACTACAACACTTGGTGATGATGAAATCTCCTCATTTAGAAATAAAAAATTAGGCTTCATCTTCCAATTTTCTAATTTACTTAATGATCTATCAGTATTAGAAAATGTATTGTTACCAAGACAAATTGCTGGAACTATTGGTACTGCTGAAAAAGATGCTAGAGATTTACTAAAAACAGTTGGCCTAGAAGATCAAATGTATAAACGCGCAAACAAGATTTCAGGTGGACAAGCTCAAAGAGTAGCAATTGCAAGAGGACTAGTCAATAAACCTTCAATTGTTTTAGCTGATGAACCAACTGGTAATCTTGATTCTTTAACATCTGAGACAATAGTTCAACTAATGAAATCCATGGCAAAAAAACTCAATCAAACGTTCATTATAGTTACACACGAAAGAGAGATCTTTGGTAATGTGGATAAAGTAATTACAATTAAAGATGGTAGAGCCTTTGAGGGTGATCAGCCATCAGAAATTGAGGTTTTAGTTTAATGAATCTAAAATTACTATTACTATTTTCATTTGTATTAACACCCCTAATTTTTGAAGATTCTTTTGCACAAATTACATCTGGTGGTTTTGGTAATTCTCCTTTTGAAAGAGATTTTGGAGATGTCAAACTATTAGATGCATATTTTGGAACATTAGATGATAAAATAGAAATCGATGCAGGTGATAGTAATGTACCATTTACAGTTGTATTTGCAAATGTAGGAACTCAAGATATTACTGGAATTAAAGGTCAACTGTCTTTACCATTAGGATTTTCAGCATCTGATGGACCTGGATCAATTATTCATGCTGACAGTAATTCTAATTCTGATGCAGGCGATAATTTTCATTTAACATTTTTTGTTAATTTAGATAAGAATGTAAATATTCAACAATACCCTGGAACTGTAAAAGTTGATTATTCTAGATTAAGGGAATCTGGTATTAGAACATCATTTGAAGATTTCACTTTTAAGGTAACAGGTGACAGTGTGATTAATGTTCGAGCATTAGAACCATTTCTTACATCATTAAAATCAAATGATATAGTAATTGAAATTGCAAATGACGGAACAGCCCCAATTTCTAGTGTAGATATTACTGCAACTAATACTTCAACAGAACTTGCATCAACATCAACTACCAATCTAGAAAATATTGTACTAATAGAATCAAGTTGGGATATTGGAAATATTGATGCAAAATCAACTAAATATCTTACTGCAACAGTATATGTTCCTCAAGGACTAAAAGGCGATACCTTAAGGATTCCTTTGTTAATTTCATATTATAATGCACATGGTGATAAACATGAGATTTCAAAAATAGTTGATTTTTACATTAAAGGACTAATTGATCTTAGAGTTTTCAATGTAGATGTTATAGAATTATCAGGCACACAAATGATAATTGGAGAAATAATTAATGAAGGAAACGAAGATGGATTATTTGGTTTTGTTACAGTTGACTCTGGTAAAAATTCCAATATAAAATCAAATACACAATTTATTGATGAAATTGAAACTGATGCACCTGTACCATTTAACATTCCAATTGAATTTGATGGTGAACCAAGATCTGGAGAGCATGACATTACTATTACTGTTAGATACAAAGACAGTGTAAGGGATGAGATCTTTTTAACTTATGATACGACTGTTACTGTTAAAGAATTTTCAAGTGATGAGGATAGTACTGACTCTACATTAGTAATCATTCCAATTGTAATTGCAATTGGTGTGGGAATTTATTTAATGCGTAGGCGTAAAAAAACAGCAATAGAGACAAACAACTAAATTTTTAATCTGAAAAATAGAGGCAAGATTAGTTGAGATCAAGTATTATTGTCCTTCTTGGAGTTTTAGTTGTAGGTAGTATTGTAATTTCTATAGGCTTTGTAACGAATCAAGAAATTATTGAGATTTCTGAAATTTCTGATCCATATGGGAAATTAGAGAAATACAAAATTGAATTAGAAAAAATTAATCAATCGAATCTAGAAATGTTAAAAGAACTTGAATTACAAATTCAAAATTCTGATAACATCCATTTAGAACAGCTAACAGATGAGATTGAAGTAATTAATCAAGTAATTACTGAAAACGGTGCAGAACTTGAACAAGTAATACAAAAATTATCTCAAATTAAATTTGAACCTTAATTATTCATAATTAATATTTTTATTTTTTTTCTAAATTCATATAGTAATTAACAAAGTCATAATCATTGGAAATACATCAAAAATTAACAATCATTGGAGTCGTATTGTTGGTAATTACACTTTTAATTAATTACTATCATCAACAAGTTCATCCTGATGTTGGATTCAACTATGCATATATTCCAGGAATTGGAATGTTAGCAGCTTTTTTGGGTAGTTTTGTTTTGTTTACAAAAAGGAATCTATGAATCTTGATTATTTTTTTGACTTAGTTAGGTTCACGTTAATCCTGTAAGATTATATGCAATTGCCTGATCTTGCGATTATGCCTGGGGATGAAATTGAAGTTCCAAAGGAATTAAGAGAATTTATGCTAGAAAAAGCAGAAGAAACATTTCTTGGACAAAAAAATGGAGCACAAAAACAATATCGATACGGTAATTTACACATCAGAGAATATGGTGAAAATTATTTAGTTCACACTGATAAAATTGATCCTAGACAAGATCCAATTGGTCATTTGGTATATGATGCACCAGAAGTTTTGATTGGTTTGGCATGTGCAATTTTTGCTGGTTCTCACATTATAAAAAAAACTTTTAATAAAAAATCAAAAAAATCTGTTATTGCTTCTACATTAACATCATCAATTGTTTCTGGATATTTGGGATATGTGGCAACTAAAAAAATTAAAAATTATTTGGAGAAAAAATGATGACTATTGTTAGAACAATTCAAGTGCTTGTCAAATTACTACCATCAGTCTTAGCTTTACGTAGAGATCGAAAGAAATGGATCAATCAAGAAGGAAATGAAATCGATTTAGAAAAATTCAGAAAAAATGCTCGTAAAGTACTTGACACATTTCTTACTTTAGGTCCAGTGTACATAAAATTAGGACAATGGCTATCTTCTAGAGCAGATATTTTACCTCAACCATATTTGGAAGAACTCGCAAAACTTCAAGATAGTGTTCCTGCTGCTCCATTTGATCAAGTGAAGCCAATTATTGAAAAAGATCTTGGACCTATTAATGAAAAATTTGATGAAATTAATCCTGAATCTATTTCAGGTGCATCATTAGGACAAGTTTACTTGGGTTCTATCTCCGGTCAACAAGTTGCAATCAAAGTAAAAAGACCAGGAATTGAAAAAGTTGTAGAAAAAGATCTTAAAGTTTTAAAAAAAATTCTTCCATTAGCATTAAGATTTGTTGATCCAAATTTGCGTTATTCAGCAGAGGCTATGCTTTCTCAATTTATTGAAAGTATTCATGAAGAAATGGATTATACTATAGAATCTGAAAACCTCAAAAAAATCAAAAAAGACATGGAGACAAACCATAAAGTAATTATTCCAACTGTTTTTGATGATTTTTCCTCCAAAAATGTTCTAACAATGGAGTATCTCCCAGGCATTAAAGTGACAAATGTACGTGCATTAAATGAAAAGGGAATAGATAGAGAACAACTAGTCATTGAAGTTCACAAGGTCTTTTTTACTATGCTTCTAAAATATTCAGTTTTTCATGCCGATCCTCATCCTGGAAATATCTCAGTAACTGATGATGGCAAACTCATTTTGTATGATTTTGGGATGGTTGGACGAATTAATAATGAAACTAGACTCAAACTAATTCGATTATATCTTGCACTAGTTGAAAAAAATCCTTCTAGAGTGGTAAATGCAATGATTGATCTTAGAATGCTTACGCCAGGATACAATAGAATGGTAATAGAGAAAGGCATTGAGCTTTCGATTCGTGCTATGCATGGAAACAAACCAGATGAAATGGAAGTTCAAAGTCTAATGGAACTTGCAAATCAAACTATGAGTAAATTTCCATTCGTATTACCAAAAAATTTAGCTTTGTATATGAGAATGGCATCTATAATTGAAGGAATTTACAAAACACATGATGTTGACTTTAAATTTGTTAAAGTTTTAAAAAAGATTCTTGAAGAAGAAAATTTGATCCCACGAGCATATATTGAAGAATTAAAAATATCTTTTGATAACTTTTCAAAATCAATTGAAACTGCTTTGAGACTTGGACCTGAAATGAAAGAACTCATGACTGAAGTTCAAATTTTTATGAAAAAAAGAAAACCTATGGTACTAGTCAGTGGAAGTATTTTTGCATCTGCAATTTTTCTTGGTTCGGCATTTTTATTTCAATCAAATGAATCCTTTGGTATTTTAGGTATGATTAGTTCTGGTTTAATCATGATAGTTTCAGGATTTTTTAGAAGGTATTAATTTCTAATCAATTGAGATATTTTTTCCACTTTTTGTGAATGGAATTACTAGTGTAAGAATGCCATCTACATATTTTGCAGATTCTATTTTTTCTTCGCCTACTTTGATATCTATTGGAAGTCTAACTTTTTTATCAATCACATTAGGTCTTTGATTACAGATTAGAGAATCAGATTCTTTTTTCTGAATTTCTTTTTCTGCTTTGATAGAAAGAACATCTCCACATAAAGTTAGTTCAATATCTTTTTTGGTAAATCCAGGAATATCAATTACTATTTTGAGATTATCTTCTGTTAGATACATATCAATTGGCGGTAAAACAAATTCATAAAACTCTCTTGATTTGTTTCCAATTTCTTTGATTACTTCTTTAACAAGACCCATTTTGTGTTTTATTTGCAATTTTTGGTTATAAATCTTGACAGGTATAAACTAAAATTTTTTAGAAAAATTAGATGAGTTTAGATTTATCTTGAACCCTCAAGAATTCCAGAATCACCATGAATTCTATCAATATGTTTTGAAAGATCTTCTTTACTCTCAAAAATTGATTCACAATAAGGACATGAATATTGTTCTGCCATAATTAGAAATTGAAAAAGGAGATATTAAACAATTCGCAAATTATTAAACATGATAGATTTTTAATCAATAAATTTCTCTATTTTGGTATCTTATGATAATTGTAATTGAAGGAGGAGATCAGGCAGGAAAATTAACACAGTCAACTCTATTGGAAAAAGCTCTCAGAAAAAGAAAGATCAAAACAAAGTTATTTCATTTTCCTGATTACGATACTCCAATAGGAAAAGAAATTAGAAAATATCTAGATGGAAAAAGAAAATTTCCTCCTCAAGTGATTCATTGTTTATTGGCTGCAAATAGATGGGAGAAACTAGATCAAATTAAAGCTGCACAAGACAAAAATTCTGTTCTAATTATGAATAGATATTATCATTCTAACTTAGTTTATGGAATGGCCAATGGAATGAAATCAAAATGGCTTGAGAATTTAGATGTAGGTTTACCCAAAGCTGATCTTGTAATTTTACTTGATGTTACCCAAAAAGAATCATTTCATAGACAGAAAACGCATAGAGACAAATTTGAAAAAAATGAAGAATTTTTAAGAAAAATCTCAAAAATTTATCGTACAGTCGCCAAGAAAAAACATTGGAAAATAATTGATGCATCAAAAACAAAACAAGAAGTTCATGAAGAAATTTTAAAAATATTTTCAAAGAAAATAGGAATATGAAAAAAAGTCATTTAGACATAATTGATCCAATCCATGATTTTATTCGTGTATATGATCACGAACTCTCAATTATTGATAATCCTATTTTTCAGAGACTAAGGCGAATTAGGCAATTATCTGGTGCCCATTTGACATATCCTGCGGCTCAACATACAAGATTTGAACATTCTTTGGGTGTGATGCACATTGCTAGTCAAGCAGGTCACGCATTACATGAAAAAGGAATTTTAAAATCCGATGATATTGAAACTCTTAGATTATCTGGTCTTTTACATGATATAGGGCATGGTCCATTTTCCCATCTTTTTGAGGAAATAATTCAAGAAAAAAAAATCTCACATGAAGATTTTGGTAGAGAAATCATTTTAAAATCTGAAATTGGTGATAGTTTATCTAAAAATGGGTTTGATAAGAAACTCATTACAAAAATTGCTTTTGGAGATTCTAAATTTCAGTACATGAATGAAATTGTTTCAGGTGCATTAAGTGCAGATATGATGGATTATTTACTTCGAGATGGTTATTTTACAGGTGCAGAACATGCCAGAATTGATCATAAAAGAATTACACAATCCCTTGATGTTCATAAGAAAAAATTAGCTCTGGAGCGTTCTGCATTGTACTCTTTTGAATCAATGATGCATTCAAGATATCAAATGTTCAAAGCTGTATATTTTCATAAAACTGTTAGAGCAGCTGAAGTAATGTTACTTGAAGCATTAAGATTATCTGATGACGAATTTGGTTTTACTAATTTTAATGTAAATGAATTTGTTAATCTAACAGATGAATACGTTTTATCTACATTAATTTCATCAAAATCATCAAAACTAAAACGTGCTAGGCAATTAGCAGAAGATTATCAAAACAGAAAATTACTAAAATGTGTATTTGAGAGAATATTGACAGGTAAAGCAAACTTGAAAAAAATACGAACTGACGAACTTCGAACATCAATTTCAAAAAAATCAAAAATTGATGAGACTGAAATTTTTGTTGATAGCTCTGTAACTCCATCAATTCCTTTAGCCCCATCAAAAAATGAGTCAACATCAATAATTCTAATTACAAATGAGAATGGAAAATCTACAGCAAAAGAGATGCCAATTTCTCAAATACCTGTGGTTTCAGCCATTTCTGGATTTATGAATATTCTTAGAATCTACACACACCAAAAAAACAGGAAAAAAGTTGAAATTGCCGCAAAATCTATCCTAGGTGAACTAAAGTGAAAAAAAGAATTGTAATCAAATTATCTGGAAAGGTTTTTGCCATGGATAATGTTAAGGCACTAAAAGACTATGCCCAGTTTCTAGTAAAAATCAGTAAAATTTGCCAACCAATTGTAGTTGCTGGCGGAGGAAATATTGCAAGACATTACATTTCTCATGCTAGATCTTCTGGTGCTGATGAATCTACTCTTGATGAACTTGGAATTGAAATTTCTAGACTTAATGCAAAATTATTGATTTACGCCCTCAAAAATAAAGCATATTCACATCCTCCAACAACTTTACAAGAAATCAGACATGCAGTCGATGACGGTCTAATTGTAGTTGCAGGTGGTTTACATCCTGGTCAAAGTACTAATGGTACTGCAGCATTAATTGCAGAAAAAGTACATGCTGAACAATTCATCAATGCTACTGACGTTGATGGCGTTTATGATATGGATCCAAATAAATTCAAAAAAGCAAAAAAATTCAAACGAATTGAATTAAGAAATTTAAAAAATATGCTAGTTCATGAGGATTCTATCGCAGGAGGATATGATTTGATGGATATTGTTGCTCTAAAAATAATTGAACGCTCAAAAATTAAGACAGTTATTCTCAAAGCTACTACAAAAAATATTGAAAAAGCCATTAAAGGTGGCATTGTAGGAACTGAAATTATTCTTCCTTCAAAGTAATTTTTCTTAAAGTTCGTTTTGAACTGTTGGCCTTGATTCAGACCAAATTTGAATCTCTTTTTCTGGATATTCATCTATTCCTAATTCTCTGAGTTTTTTAAAAATTGATAATGCCTCTTCTTTTTGCATTGCTTTTGATTGAGTTTTTGTAAATCCGTCTTTATCCGTAATTATTGCAACATATCCCTCTGGAGAATTAATTACAGCAGTAAATTCTTCTTCTCCAACTGGTAGAAAATTACCATCGACTTTTTTGGTAGTCAATGTTAACATTGCAAATCCAGCAATATCAAACAACTTCATCTGTGATTTGTTTGCTATTTGTTTTCCTTTCTGTACTGCTTGAAAATACTGCATAAATTTTTTAGCGTCCAATGGTATAATAACTATCTTAACATTTAAGATATCAAGAGGGTTTGTAAAAATATTGAATTCTAAAGTCTTTGTATTTGCTGCAGTTGGGATACTCAGTTTAGCTTTCGCTGGAATTCTTTTAGCTGGACCTGAAATGACGGTTACAGGAACTCAAAATCCGTCAGATGATCCAAATGTTCTCAAAATCAAACCTCTTGAAATTGAATTGCAAACTTTATCGGTTGATAAAATTACAGAAAGAAGCGCTACAATTAAGGTTGCTTTCAAAGTTGCAAACCCCAATCCACGTGCTGTTATTGTCGAATCACTACAATATCGATTGTATGAAACAACTTATTCTGATGATGAACAAATTGCAGGTGGTGAAATTGGAAGTAGACCTACAGCAATGTTAGAATTTGGTTCAAATTATTATACTCTACTTGGAAATAACGCAATTGTCCTAAAAGAAACTATTGAATTTAAGAGCCATGAAACTGATCCAGAGTTATGGGAACTTCTAAAAAGTGATTCTCCAGCATGGAGAATTATTGGTGATGTATTTTATAATCTCAGTTCTATGACAAGTGGTCAAGAAAATATACTTCCATTCGAATTTCCATAAGAAACATCAATAGTATCACAAAATTATAATATTGTGATAGTTTGTTTTTAAACACAAAATATTGGCAAAGTTATAAAAGCCCGTAAAGTTATTTTTTATCAAATGGCAGAAGCAGGAATGGCCGCATTTGGCGCAACAGCAGGAGTATTAATTGCATTAGCAGTAGTAACTTTTGCACTTCGTGGTAAAGGTCACCCAGAACCACTAGATTAACCAATCAAAGGAATTTTCCTTTGCAATATTTTTCATTTTTCTAAACTAATCTTTCTTACCCATTCCCATCATTTCTGCAAGAGAAATTTGTTTGGAATGTCTTTTTTTCAAAAAACATCTTTCATAATATTGGCATTCCAAACATTCAGTTGATGGTTCCAAGATTGGTGTTTTTTCTTCTTTAAGAAGATCATTGAGAACTCTAACTCTTCTAATTACTTCCTCAAACATCTTTTTGTTTCGGGTTAATGAAAAAGTTGTTTCTTTTTTATCTGCTGTAATGTAAACAATAATTCCATCATCTTTTTCATATATCCACAAACATGCATTAAGATACAAAACATCATTTGCTTGAGGATTTTCCAATTCCAGAGACGTTGATCTGAATAATATAATAGAATCATCTACTAGCATATCGACTTGTCCCTTTAGTTTAATATCATCAATTTCAAAATTTTTAGGCTCACTACCATATTCTAATTTTCTGAGTAATCCTGTTAGAAGCTCGTTGAACCCTCTTCTTTCAATCTCTACAGGATCAATTCTATCATAATATGACCTTCTAAGACATTGAACCACTTCTTGAAGATGAATAGTTTGAATATCCTTAGAATCTATATCAATTTCTAATTCTTTACCAATCGATCTTATAGCACTTTGAATAATAGTTCGATAATCTCTATCACCCATCATGATATAGTATCTTAAAATTGGGTCAATATAGATTAATTCAAAATTTCATCAAGTCGCTTGGAAATTCTGCCTGAAAATGCAAGAATTACAAAGTGAACTATGAATCCAAGTGCTGCTCCAACAAGTAAATTTTCAACTATATAGTATATTCCTAAAAATATTCCTAGGGATGGTAGGGCAAAAAGTAGGGCCATACAGATTGTAACCTTGTTTGTGAAAACGTCAATTGGTACACCTTTTTTTTTAGGTGGAGATTCACTCATATTACAAACCAGATTATTCTGTCATTAAAATTAATTTTGACATTGTAGTTTCTGTTGGTATTTTTTGCTCAACTGCATAAGCAATGGCTGCGAGGTTCCTTACCTCATAAGCAGTTAATTTTATTATTCCTATTGTTGTTGCTAAACTGAACATTTTTGTAAATGAGTTTATTGAAGCTTGATAAATTGACAATTCAAATGCTCTTTCAAATTCAGATATTGCATCTAGCTCATTTTCAACCTGAGGAATCAAATTCTTATATTTTGTATTTGAAAGCTCACTAAATGCATCTTTTATTGTACTAGCTGAAATCATTCTTGTAAGCAAATCTTTTGCAACTGGACACTGAACAATAATTAAATCTTGAATTTGTGCCTCATCGAGTCCCCAAAACTTTCCTCTAATTACACTTAGAATATTGTAAAAATCAATATCCATTCCAATTAATTTACCTGCATCAAGACCTCCAGATTTGAGTGCCTTTACAAGACGTGTAAACAAAATTTTATCAAAATACGTATCAAAAATCTGAATATTTTTTCTCTCTTCATACAATGCTGCAGCTTTAGCAATTTCCTCACCAAATTCTGCTTGATTCAAACTAGCAACAGCTTCTTCCAAATCCTCTGCTACAAGTGCTTTAACTACTACATCTCTTTGCTTAATTAATTCTTCAGCCCGAAAATTAATGTGAGCTTCAATGTCTTCTTGAGATTTTTTTAAAACTTTACCTTTTAGAATTTGTTTTAAATTAGAAATTATGAATTTTGAAAAATAAGCATCTAAAATTTTTGATTCACCAGCAGTTTTTGAAATACTATAATGCACATCAGCTAGATGACCTCTTAGAGCATTTTCAATTCCTAGAGATGTATATGGTTTTTGAACATTAGAAATTGATTCTCCATAAGTTGTATTTTTTATCCTAGTCATCAATTCATCAAGATCTCTTGATTCTGCCAGGGTTTGAAAATCAGCATTTTTTAGCAATTTCCCTCTTTTACTGTATGATTTGACTGCTGCAAAGACATTTTTTGAACCACCCATTTTGATTAATTTTAAACTAATACCGATTTTAATGTTTGGCGTTTATTTTAGGAATGAATTTTATGTTATATTATCTAAAAATTTAATGGCATTGTCTTTTTCTTGCTTTGATAGTTTTACAAAGGCAGAAAGTACTTCTTTTTGAATAATTAATGATTCATCTGAAATTTCTTTTAATTTTGAGAGATCAAGAGGGAGTAATTCCTGAATTTTATTATCACAAAAAGCTTTAACATATTTTTGAAAAATTGAATATATGAAAAGGGGACTAGTCTCTAAAAGACTAGTTAAGATTTCTTCAAATTCTTTTTCAGTAGATTTTGACTTTGAGAAAAACTCTTTTAGTATATTTTCCCTATTTTTTACTTCACTAATTGATAGTGCAATTAGAAGACCTTTTTTTGTCAAATGATAGAAAGGAATTCCAATTTCTTGAAGTGCTTTTGGGCCTCTTTTGAGAGGTAATCTTCCATCCTCCTCTGCGATTTCCATAGGGAGTAAAATCTCATCAAGATCACGAAATATTCCTGAATAGATATTCTTCCAAGTAATATCTTGTTTTTTTGCCATTTTTTGAGAAATTCCAGTTCTAGTTCTTTCAGCGGGATTGCCATTACTGGCAAGAATTGTAATAATTGACCTCTGTCTATTTGCTTCCCCTGTCAAATCATTACCTTTAGTTTTGAATGTGTCAAAAATTGCTAATTTTGTACTTGATTTGACCATTATTCATTCACCTTTGATGTAATTTTCATGTTTTATGTTACTATCTGAATGTGGTAGAATATAATTATATAGTTTTTTCAGTAGATTTTGACTTGTTAAGGCTTTAATACTTTTCAATTTCGATAAATTTAATGAATTCTAGGAACTACAAGTATGCTCTATTACTTGTAGCAGCAGTATCAATCTTAGCAACTGGTGCTATGTCTATGGCATATGCACAAAGTGTTGAAGATGGTATGGACGGATATGTAGTAGGAACCAGTGGAATTTACACTGGAAATCCTAACGAATGTTGGTTTGATGATGGCGATGGCGGCATGCTCCCTTGTATGGTAGATACAGGTGATATGGCATGGATGCTAACTGCAACATCATTAGTACTTTTCATGTCACCCGGAGTCGGTTTCTTTTATGGCGGATTAGCCAGATCAAAGAACATCGTCAACGTACTTGGTATGACCCTAATTGTTATGGGTTTAATGTCAGTGCAATGGGTGCTATGGGGTTACTCACTAGCATTTGCACCAAATGCAGATGAAGGCGCAAATCAATTCATGGGAAGTCTAGATTATGCAGGCTTTAACATGGTATCAGCATGGGCACCTTTAGGTGAAGTAGGACCTTGTGCAGACACATGGTCGAATGCTTACCAAATGCAGCAGTTCAAAGATGGCGACGTTTGTAGTCAAGGTTGGCCAGGTACAGTACCTCACCAACTATTTGCAATGTTCCAAGGAACATTTGCAATCATCACACCAGTTCTAATTATTGGTGGTTTGATTGACAGAGTCAAATTCAGTGCACTGATGATATTCGTACTCATATGGGGAACCTTCGTTTACGACCCAATAGCACACATGGTTTGGGGAGGCGGTCTCATAGGAGGAGGAGGAATAGACCTCGATCCAGATCTATCACCATCGTACGCATTAGACTTTGCTGGTGGTACTGTAGTACACATTACTTCAGGATTCTCCGCGTTGGCAGGAGCGCTAATCTTAGGCAGACGTCTTGGATATGGCAAAGTGCCAATGGAGCCACACAATATCCCAATGGTAGTGCTGGGAGCAGCAATACTCTGGTTTGGATGGTTTGGTTTCAACGCCGGAAGTGAAGTAATGGTAGACGGCATTACCGTAAGCGCATGGACTGTTACAAATACCGCGACTGGTATGGCAGTGGTTACATGGGTCCTTATGTCATGGGCTCATACAGGCAAACCAAGTATTGTTGGTGCTGCATCAGGTGCAGTAGCAGGATTGGTTGCAATCACTCCAGCTTCAGGTTGGGTAGGTCCAATGGCTGCGATTATAATCGGTATTGCAGCTGGAACAACTTGTTATGCAGCAGTAGCATTCAAGAACGCACGTAAATGGGACGACGCATTAGATGTATGGGGAGTACATGGAATAGGTGGTCTTACAGGTGCAATTTTGACTGGTACATTAGCTAGCCCACATGTATGGGATACTGGAGACGGTATTGGTGCATGGACTGGAACTGCAGAAGGGATGGAACAGCAAGCAATCAGCATCATTGGTGCTGTAATATCAGTAGGCTATGCCTTTGGTATTACCCTTGTAATCCTCAAAGTAATGGATGCCGTATGGCCTGGCGGAATCAGAGTCACTCCTAAAGAAGAGGAGATTGGTCTCGATTTGGCACAGCATGGCGAAAGAGCATACGTTAACGAATAAAAAAATACAACCCTTTTTTTCTTTTTATTTTTTTTAATACAAATCAATTTAGATTTGATCAATTTAGATAATCCATGTTAATCTCAACTTTTGAATTAAATTCAATTCTAAATGATTCAAACATCATAATTGCTGATACTCGTTCTTTCAAGGAATATTCAGAAGGTCATATTCCGGGAGCAGTTCATTTAGATTTATTTGCATTTCATTGGAATGATACAACAAAACAAGGAATTGAGGATTTCAATAATCAAGCAAAAACACTTCTTTCGTTTCTTGGAGTAACCCCAGAAAAAAAAGTTATTTTTTATGATTCAATTTCTGGAATGCTTGCAGCAAGGGGAGTTTGGATGTTGATGTATTTCTCTCATCAAAACGTCTTGATGTTAGATGGAGGAATTTCAAAATGGCAAAAAGAAAATCATTCCCTTGAGACAAAACCTAATGGTTTCAAACCATCTAAATTTTCAGGAAAAATTAATCCAGATATTATTTCTGGATTTGAGTATATTCATGAAAATCTAGAAAATGTGAAAATTCTTGATGCTCGCTCTACTGGGGAATATGATGGAAGTATTATTCGTGCTGCTCAATCAGGACATATCCCAAATTCAATCAATATTGATTGGAATCAAAATATCTCAAAAGATGGGACCTTCAAAAATGATGATGAATTATCTCAAATGTATGATTATCCAAAAGACTCTGAAATTATTACTTATTGTCAAGGGGCATATAGGGCAGCTAACACATTTCTAGTTTTGAAAAAATTGGGATTTTCAAATGTTCGAGTTTATCTTGGTTCATGGGGTGAATGGGGAAATAGATTAGAACTTCCTGTTGAAAAGTAAATATTAGTTCTAACTTGATTTCATTTATGGATACTTTTGATGCAATCAAAGAACGTCGTTCAGTAAAACACTACGATCCTAATCATAAATTCTCTGATGATGAAATAGAACAATTAATGTCACTAGGTTATTGGTAATTTTTCCTGATGAACTAAAACCTTGGACTACAAAAGTTACAATAAATCTTTATGAAAATTAACGAAAACTATTATGGACTAATTGCAGAAATTCCAAAAATTGCAAACCCTAACATAATTAATGCTGGAATGATAGTGACTCTAAATTCTTTTGACATAATATTTCTAATTTCTACTGAGTATTAATCGTTAAGAATTTTGCTATTTTTTATTCTTCCCAGAATAATTATTGTAAACCATTTCTGGAACAAGTAGTTTGAATGGTTGAGAACCTCCTTCGTACCATTTTGTAAAGAATTCATAGAGGTGAAGTCTTAGTGACTGAATATAGACAATTAATCCCTCAATCATCATGATTCCTATTTGTCCTCCAATAATTAATACAAGTGCCATTGGGGAACTTAGACCTCCCAAATTTTCATATGCTTGATTAACTGTAAGTAACAATGCTGCATGCACTAGGAGCATAATTCCTATTCGCGCATAACTGATAGAGTGCGCCAGACATTCGATAGTTTTTCCAAGTAAAACTTCCATCATCACACTTACCATATCTCCTCCATCCTCTGGATGTTTTTTGTTATGTTTTATTCCACCAATTATCATCATTACAACACATACAAGAATTAGAACTATCGAAACCCTAACAACTATCCATACAACTGCCCATTCCCCAACAAGGACTGAAACCCACGGAACAGCTTCTGTATGAATTTTAGAATACATGTTCATTACATCATATCCAGAACCTATTGCTGCCATCATTACACCAAAAACTCCTAACCACATGAGCAAGTTTGGAATAGCTTCAAAGATCACTGCATCTCTTTCCTTTCTTCTTACATGATTCCAAATTCGTAAAATGAAAGCCCATGACAAATGAATAACTCCTAAGAATAATGATATTTTGAGAATCATGATGACTTGATCAAATGATAATTCTGAAATACTGATTGAACCAACTAACCATGATATTGAATGAAGTGGCCCACCTTCATGTAACAACATTTCAAATCCAATAAAATGTTCTAAATGAAAACCAAATATTTCACCTTGGAAAATTCCAGCAAACGCACCTGCTCCACCTGATATTGCAAGTAGCATTCCCCATCTTGAAAGATTTCCTTGTCCTTTGAATTTGAATAATAATCCTAATCCCATTAATAATAATCCGTGACCTACATCTGCAAACATCAATCCATAAAATATTGGCCACATGAGGGCAATCATCCATGTTGGATCAAATTCTCCTTTTTTAGGAATTCCTTGACTATCAGTAATTACTTCAAAAGTTCTAACCCATCTTGGATTATCTAAATAAACTGGAATATTTTCAGCCGCATCATCTGTCACTTCTTCAGTTATTGATGTCCACTGACTAGTTACTTCTTTGAATTTTTTTTCCATCTTTTTTGGAATAAATCCCTGAATAACTGCAAAATTTTTGGTACCGCCTGGTTTTCGTAAAGTTTCTAGTACTTCTTTTGCAACATATGCATTTTCATGCATCATGAGAATTTGACCACGAATTTTCTTTGTTATAGAAACTATTTCTTTTGAAAGTTTCTTCTTCTTTTCTGTTAATTCCTTTACTTTTGATACTGCCAAAGAATATGCCTCAGTTGGAATTTGTGGTAAATCTTTTGGAATGTTAAATGGATTAGAATTTAGAGTTCTCATGATTTTAAGAATTTTCTCAGAATCATTAATGTCAGCAATAATGATTATTGCTAATTTTTCTTTAGATTCTAAATCATACTTGAAAATTGAAATTCCTTCTAATGATCTTTCAATTTCTCCATAATCTGAAGAATTTATGACAAATAGATTTGTATAAAAATAATTCATTGCTCCAAAACCACTCATGTCAACTTTGAGTTTATTTGTAATTTCTAATGTTTCTTTTAGTGATGTATATTCTTCAAGAGAACGATTGACCTTTGAAATTTCTTCTAATGCTTTGGCCGCATTAGTAATGGACTCGGGAATTTTTTCGAGATCATTAACCAACCCCTCAATTTCTTCAAATTCATAATTCTTCCTTTTAATTACAGTACCTTTGAAAAGAATTTCTATTATTCCAACTCGAATAGGAATATCTAACCCTTTAACCACATCTTCAACAAACTGAAATGATTTTTGGGCTCGTAAAAGAAGATCATCAATTTCTGGAGTAACTGTTTCATTTTCCATCTCCATTTTGTGAAACCATTCAAATTTGGTTAGAGATGATATTGCTTTTGGAGACTCAGTTCTTGGAAGTATGACACTACCCACTAACAGTTCTGCAACAGTCACACTTGCAACGAAGATTAGTACATTATAATATCTTTCTGAGTCCGATCTAGAAATTGAATATTTTTGTCGAATTTTTTCCATCATTTTCCAAACATTAAAATCTATTATCTAATGAAAAATCGATATTGACATCTAATCTTTCATTAGAACAATCTATTGACACAGTTCTTCAAAAAACAGAGAATGATATTCTTTTAAATCTTAAAAATTCAAGTATCAAATCAAAGGAAACTCTTGATAATTCGCTTTCTACACTTGAAGGAGAATTTGATAAAATAATTTCAGATGGAAACAAAGAGGCAGATAAAATTGAAAAACAGATTATTGGAAGTGCTGATCTTGAGGCTAGAAATAAACAATTAATGGCATTAGAAGAAGGAGTTAACAAAGTTTTTTCTAAAGCATTAGATGAAATAACAAATACTGCACGAAGTGGTGATTACTCTAATTTGATAAAATCTCTATTAGATGAGTCAACTAAAATTTTGGGTACTACAGAAGTTATAGTTTCTACAAACACTAAAGATAAAGATCTAGTACAATCTACCTTATCTCAATTTCCAGGTTCTGAATTATCATCTGAATTAATTGATTGTCTTGGCGGAGTAATGATAAAATCCAAAGATGGTACAACAAGTTTTGATAATACTTTAGATGCACGGATTGAACGCTTGAAGCCTTTAATAAGGAAAGAAATTGCATCCCAATTCGGAGTGGGAAATTAGTATGGCAGCTCAGGGTAAAATTGTTTGGGTAAGCGGTCCTGCAGTAAGGGCTGATGGTATGTCTGAAGCAAAAATGTATGAGACTGTATCTGTTGGTAATTCAAAATTAGTAGGTGAAGTTATTCGACTAACTGGTGATGTAGCATTTATTCAAGTTTATGAATCAACAAGTGGATTAAAACCAGGTGAACCAGTAGTTGGTACTGGAAATCCATTAAGTGTTTTGTTAGGTCCAGGAATTATTGGTCAGCTATATGATGGAATTCAGAGACCATTAAGAGAATTATCTAAACAATCTGGTTCATTCATTGGTAGGGGAATTACAACTACTCCTGTTGATATGACCAAAAAATGGCACTTTGTCCCGACGGTAAGTAATGGTGACGAAGTTTCTGCAGGAAGTGTTATTGGTACTGTTAAAGAAAGTGAATTAATTGATCATTCCATTATGGTGCCACCAATGCACAAAGGTGGAATAATTTCAAATATGGTATCTGAAGGAGATTATGATTTAGAAACTGTATTAGCAACAACTGAGAAAGACGGACAAAATATTGAATTAAAAATGTATCATAAATGGCCAGTAAGAAAACCACGTCCAATTAAGAGCAGATATGATCCAACTATTCCTCTAATTACTGGACAACGTGTAATTGATACATTCTTCCCAATTGCAAAAGGTGGAACCGGTTCAATTCCTGGAGCATTTGGAACAGGAAAGACTGTTACATTACACCAAATTGCAAAATGGGCAGATTCACAAGTTGTTGTTTACATTGGTTGTGGTGAAAGAGGCAACGAGATGACAGAAGTTTTAGTTGAATTCCCACATCTTAAAGATCCACGTAGTGGAAAACCACTTATGGATAGAACTGTACTTGTTGCAAATACTAGTAACATGCCAGTAGCAGCAAGAGAAGCAAGTATCTACACTGGTGTAACAATTGCAGAATATTATAGAGATATGGGTAAAGACGTTGTACTTGTAGCAGACTCCACAAGTAGATGGGCAGAAGCACTCCGAGAAATGAGTGGTAGATTAGAAGAGATGCCTGCAGAAGAAGGTTATCCATCATATCTTGCATCAAGATTAGCAGAATTTTATGAAAGAGCAGGTCGTGTTAGAACTATTGGAAGTCCAGACCGTGATGGTTCAGTAACTTTGATTGGAGCTGTATCACCATCTGGTGGTGACTTTACAGAACCAGTTACAACTCACACCATGAGATTTATCAAAACTTTCTGGGCTTTGGATGCAAAACTTGCATACTCTAGACATTACCCATCAATTAACTGGATGAATAGTTATTCTGGATATCTTGGAGATATTGCAAAATGGTGGAGTGCAAATATTAGTGAAGATTGGTTCGATGTAAGAAGTCAAGCCTATGCAATTTTACAAAGAGAAGATACACTAAAAGAAATTGTTAGACTTTTAGGTCCAGAAGCATTACCTGATGAAGAAAAAATAATTCTTGAAGTTGCAAGAATGATTAAGATTGGTCTATTACAACAAAACTCATTTGATGATGTTGATACTTTTTGTAGTCCAGAAAAACAATACAAACTAATGAAATTATTAGTTGACTTTTACAACAAAAGTCAGCAAGCAATTAAAGAAGGCACACCATTATCAGATATTCGTGCAATGTCCGTTATCACTTTAATTCTTAAAGCCAGAATGGATATCAAAGATAGTGAGATGCCAAAACTAGATCAATTAGCAACTAAAATGGATGAAGAGTTCAAAGCAATTTCAGGAGTTAAAGTATCAAATTGACAGCAGAAGGTGGAGTTCAATATAGTAAGATTGCAGAAATCAAAGGTCCTCTAGTAGTTGTAGATGACGTTGATAATGCAGCATTTGATGAACTTGTAGAAATTGAAACTAATGAAGGTGAAAGAAGATTAGGTAAAGTTCTAGAAGTAGGACACGGTAAAGCAATCGTTCAAGTTTTTGAAGGAACATCTGGATTATCTATTGCTGGAACAAAAGCAAAATTTGTAGGAAAAGTTATGGAAATGCCAGTATCAAAAGAGGTACTAGGTAGAGTATTTGATGGATTAGGCAGACCAAAAGATGGGTTACCAGATCCAATTGCTGATAAATTTATTGACATTAATGGTGAACCAATGAATCCAGAACAACGTGAATACCCAAAAGATTTCATTCAAACCGGTGTATCTGTAATTGATGGAATGATGACTTTAGTTAGAGGACAAAAACTTCCAAT
>Ga0310122_10000076_pt1 | contig 62118 bp, 52 predicted proteins | sample CB6_Bottom_1051__FD_203503 | JGI IMG/M metagenome (GOLD analysis project Ga0310122, IMG submission 203503) | Marine microbial communities from Western Arctic Ocean, Canada - CB6_Bottom_1051 | ecosystem: Environmental > Aquatic > Marine > Oceanic | place: Canada: Western Arctic Ocean | collected... | reverse complement strand
TGATTTTCGAAGCGATTGAATCGGCGCTCGCCACTGCGACCAAAAAGCTAAACGATCGAGACGAGATTGACTGCCGCGTAGCAGTCGATCGAGACACCGGCGAGTATGAAACCTTCAGGGTCTGGACTGTCGTCGAAGAGGAAGAGTATCTGGAAGAGGGTTCACAGTTTACGCTGGAGCAGGCGGTTGAGAAAGACAAATCACTCGCCATTGGAGATACCTGGGAAGAGAAAATCGAGAACGTCGAATTTGGTCGCATCGCCGCGCAAACCGCGAAGCAGGTAATAGTTCAGAAAGTACGGGAAGCCGAGCGGGAAATTGTAATTGGCGAATACCAGGACAGAATCGGTGACCTGGTCGCTGGCACGGTTAAAAAAGTAACTCGCGATAACATTATCGTTGATCTGGGGGGCAACGCCGAAGCGTTGTTACCTCGCGATCAGATGATTCCCCGTGAAACCTTTCGTGTCGGTGATCGTCTGCGGGCATTACTAACAGATGTTCGGTCCGAGCAGCGCGGACCACAATTATTTCTTAGCAGGACATCGCCTGATATGTTGATGGAGTTGTTCAAGATCGAGGTGCCCGAGATTGCAGAAGAGATCATCGAGATCAAGGCGGCGGCGCGTGACCCGGGCTCCCGAGCCAAGATCGTGGTTAAGACAAATGATGGCCGCATCGATCCCGTAGGTGCCTGTGTCGGTATGCGAGGCTCTCGAGTGCAAGTGGTTTCGAACGAATTGGCGAACGAGCGCATCGATATCATTTTGTGGGATGACAATCCAGCGCAACTGGTAATAAATTCGATGTCGCCGGCAGAAGTTGCGTCCATCATCGTAGATGAAGACAGTCACACCATGGACATTGCGGTGGAAGAAGACAACCTGGCCCAGGCAATTGGCAGGAATGGGCAAAACGTGCGTTTGTCCAGCGAACTCACCGGTTGGACCATCAATGTAATGAGTGAAGAAGAAGCTGCAGAAAAACAACAGCAGGAAGCGAACAGCTTTATCGAGGTTTTCATGGAGAAACTCGGCGTGGACGAAGATGTATCTGAGGTATTGGTTCAGGAAGGCTTTACTTCCTTGGAAGAAATAGCCTATGTCCCACTTGATGAGTTGCTGGCGATTGATGGCTTTGACGAAGAAATTGTAGACGAACTCAGGAATCGCGCTAAGGATGCACTGTTGATTCAGGCGATTGCCTCAGAGGAGGACTTGTCATCGGCAAACATTGCTGACGATTTGCTGAATATGGAAGGCATGGACGGCAAGCTGGCATTAGATCTTTCCAAGAAAGATATCCTCGATATGGAAGGATTAGCCGAGCTGGCGGTCGATGAATTAATGGAGATAGAGGGCATGGATGAAGAGCGGGCGGGGAAGTTAATCATGACGGCTCGAGCTCCGTGGTTTGAATAATGATGTTTGATCACAGATTCAAGCAGATAGTTTCGGGCAAGAACTGTTGCCCGCTAGTAAGAAGGCAAATGGGAGTAGGTTGAATGGCAGATGCAACAATAAGTGAACTCGCCGGAGTGGTTGGAGTATCGGTGGACAAGTTGCTGTCTCAAGTTAAAGAGGCAGGCCTGCCTCATTCCAAAGCCAAAGACACGATTTCAAACGACGACAAGAATACCTTGCTTCTTTTCCTGCGCCGAAGTCATGGCGATAAAGACGCCACCGATGGTGCGCCCAAGAAAATCACGCTAAAACGTAAAACTATTGCAACTCTGAAATCGGCGTCGACTCATGGTCGCGGTAAAACAGTTAATGTAGAAGTGCGTAAGAAACGCACCTATGTGAAGCGTAGCACTATCGTCGATGACACCCCGGAAGTCGAAGAGGAATTGGAAAATCTGGTCACTGCCAAGGGTGATGCTGAAACAGATGTGTCAGCACCAGCCCAAGATGGGGCTGATCAGGCCAAGGCCGATGCTACGACAGTAGAAGCTAAGGCGGCAGGCGAGGCCCAACCCGAAGCGACTCTGGCCCAGGAAGTTCCTCCACCGGAGGAAGGACGTGCCACCAAACCTGGAGCAAAACGCAAGACCCAGGCAAAGACCGACGACGTCGGAGAGAAGAAGACGCACCTCAGAAACAAGGCCAAGGCACAAGCCCCCAAGCGCCAGGCCAAGACTATTCATGTAAATGATGACTTTGTGCTGGAGGGCGATGACTTCGATGAAATTGGTGGACGTGGAAGACGCGTCAGTGGTCGTCGCGGCAAGGCTAGAATCGCCGCCCAACAGCATGCCTTCGAGAAGCCTACAGAATTCATAGCGCGTGAAATAACGATTGCCGAGACCAATAGTGTTTCCGATCTGGCGCAGAAGATGTCGGTAAAGTCCGCCGAAATCGTCAAGATTTTGTTCAATATGGGAGTCATGGCTACCATTAATCAGGTCCTGGATCATGATACCTCCAGCCTGTTGATTGAAGAGATGGGGCACCAAGTCAAATTCGTCTCTGAAGATGTAGTCGAAGAACAACTCGCCGATTCTCTCGCTGCGGAGACCGGAGACGAAGAAGTGGTCAGAGCCCCGGTTGTCACCGTCATGGGACATGTTGACCACGGCAAGACATCGCTTCTCGACTACATCAGGAAAACAAATGTAGCATCCCATGAAGCGGGTGGAATCACTCAGCATATTGGTGCCTACCACGTGCAAACCGAACAGGGCATGATCAGTTTCCTCGACACGCCAGGTCATGCCGCATTCACAGCCATGCGTTCGCGGGGAGCCAAATCTACCGATGTCATCGTACTGGTTGTTGCAGCAGACGACGGCGTCAAGCCTCAGACCGAGGAGGCGGTACAGCACGCCAAGGCGGCTGGAGTGCCTCTAGTTGTGGCGATCAACAAAATTGACAAAGAGGGTATCGATCCGGAACGGGTTAAAAACGAATTGTCGGCCATGGAAGTAATTCCCGATGATTGGGGCGGAGATACCCAGTTCGTCGAGGTATCTGCGCTCACCGGCAAAGGTGTTGATCAATTACTGGAAGCCGTATTATTGCAAGCCGAATTGCTGGAGTTGAAGGCATACATCGACGTGCCCGGTCACGGTGTCGTCATCGAATCCCGACTCGATAAGGGGCGTGGTCCGGTGGCCTCTGTATTGGTACAGAATGGTACCTTGCGCAGTGGCGATATTGTGTTGGCAGGCCACGAGTACGGCAAGGTGCGTGCACTGCTGGACGAGGAAGGCAACACAGTCGAGTCTGCTGGACCTTCCATGCCCGTAGAAATTTTAGGGCTCAATGGCGTGCCGGAAGCGGGTGATGATTTCCTGGTAGTCGCTGACGAAAAGAAAGCGAAGGAAGTTGCAGAGCTGCGACGCACCCGCAATAAAGCCAGTCTGCAGGCGAGACAGCAGGCGGATATGATCGAAACCATGTTCGCGGGTCTCGGCAAGGAAGAGGTGAAGGTCTTCAACGTCATCATCAAGACCGACGTGCGTGGTTCACTTGAAGCCATTGCCGGTTCCCTGCAGAAGCTCAACACCGAAGAAGTTCGGGTAAATGTTGTAGGCTCCGGGGTCGGCGGAATCTCGGAAACTGATGCCCATCTGGCAGCAACCTCCAAGGCTATGATTATTGGTTTTAATGTACGGGCAGACAGGTCTGCGCGGGATATAGTTGAGAACGAAGGCCTGCAGTTACGATATTACAACGTCATCTATGATGTGATCGACGATGCCACTGCCATTATGGGAGGCATGTTGTCTCCGGAAATACGCGAGGAAATTGTGGGTGTCGCCGAAGTGAGAGACGTATTTAATTCGCCAAAATTTGGTCAGATTGCAGGCAGCATGGTTATAGAGGGCACGGTGTATCGAAGTAAACCCATTCGCGTATTACGCGACGACGTGGTTATCTACGAAGGGGAACTGGAATCCTTACGCAGGTTTAAGGATGATGCAAGTGAAGTTCGTAACGGCATGGAATGCGGTATCGGCGTGCGTAACTACAACGACGTAAAGGTTGGTGACAAGATCGAAGTTTATGAAACTACGCAAGTGGCGCGAAGTCTTTGAATATGACTCCATGCCAAGTGTGAATCATGTCAGTAATGTCCGCCAGAGCACAACGGGTAGCCGATCAGATTCAGCGAGAAATCGCTGCATTGATCCAATTGGAGGTGAATGATCCTCGCATAGGCATGGTCTCGGTGACGGCAGTCGAAGTCAGCAGGGATCTATCTTATGCCAAGATCTATGTCACGGTGCTGAATTCCCTGTCCGATAGCGGCGCAGTAAATAGCTCGACGCTTTCTACTCCCGGACAGTTGGACAAGTTGGAGATTGATGAGAATCTCAAGGCATTAAATGGGGCCACCGGCTATCTGAGATCCTTGCTGGCTAAGAGATTAACACTGCGTTCAGTACCAAAACTTCGATTTTACTATGACGGCAGTGTAGAAAGAGGGCGTCATCTTTCTGAATTGATAGACCATGCCTTAGCGGCCGATCGGGATTTGCATTCTTGACCGATCTATTTTTGAATACTTGATCAAGGGATCCCCAGAGCAAATCGAGGCTATTTTTTGAGTAGAGTTCGTCGCAGAAAGGGCCGAAATGTTAGTGGGATAGTGGTGTTGGACAAAGCCAAGGGGCTTAGTTCCAATGCAGCACTACAGGAAGTAAAAAGAATTTATGGAGCCAATAAGGCCGGCCATACAGGATCTCTGGATCCACTGGCGACTGGCGTGCTACCCATATGTCTGGGCGAGGCGACGAAGGTTTCCCAGTTTTTGCTAGAGTCTGATAAGAAGTACCGTGCACGCATTAAATTGGGAATCCGGACGGATAGTGCCGATAGCGAAGGCGTCATCATTGAGCGCTGTGAAAACTTTGCTGTCAAAGCCGCGGATGTAGAAAAAGCACTGCAGAGCTTCAGAGGGGAAATCGAACAGACACCCCCGATGTACTCGGCCCTCAAGGTCGATGGAGTGCCTCTGTATAAGCTGGCACGTAAGGGACAGACGGTTGCGAGAGAACCTCGTAAGATAACCGTCTACAGTATTGAATTGACGGAGTTTGCTGCAGACGAAATTGAACTTGAGATAGCCTGTAGTAAAGGAACTTATATTCGCACCATAGCAGATGATCTGGGCCAGGCATTGGCTTGCGGTGCGCATATCATCGGCCTGCACAGGACTCAGGCCGGCGCATTCACAGAAGAAGACTGTGTCAGCATAAAATTTCTGATGCAGGAAAAAGACACCCTCGGGATGCAAGGCATCGATGAGATTCTGGTGCCGATGGATAGGGCAATCAGTGATTTGCCCGAAGTCATACTACCCAGCCTTACGGCAAGTTGCCTGCGGCAGGGGCAGCCAGTACTGGTAAGACACTTACCAGCAGAAGGCTTGGTAAGACTGTATGAAGAAGGGCAATTTATTGGCATCGGCAGTATCGATGAGGATGGCAAAGTTGCTCCGAAGCGTTTGATTGTCAATTAGCCGATGGAGGCAGGAGAGAGTATCCCTGGCCGCTACTGGATGATCGAATATGGCTCAGAAAAGTATGTTAATGGAAAGGTTCAGGTAACTATCAATATGCGTGGTTATTCTGATTTTAAAGGGACGTTGGTGTCGTTCGACTTGAACATCTGGTTTAAATAAAACCAGTGGGAATAGCCGGAAACGACTTAGTCTAAGTGCATATTATGGAGGAATGAAATGGCTTTATCAGCCCAACAGAAAGAAACAATCATTAAGGAATACGCGACCGGCGATGCCGACACTGGATCCCCCGAGGTACAGGTGGCCTTACTAACAGCCAACATTAATGAATTGCAGGCTCACTTCAAAGAGCATATTCACGACCACCATTCACGACGCGGTCTTATTCGCATGGTGAATAGCAGAAGAAAATTACTCGACTATCTGAAACGCAAAAGCGTTGAACGCTATGCCGCTTTAATCAAGGCGCTTGGTCTACGTCGATAAAAATCAATCAAGGATACATTTCGTGGTGCCCGATGAGTTGGCGCCGCGTAACACAAATCATTAGGAAACTATTATGTTTAACCCCGTAACTAAGACGTTTCAATTTGGTGGCCAGGAAGTCACGCTCGAAACTGGAAAGATGGCACGACAAGCGACAGGCGCAGTGGTAGTAACAATGGGCGCCACCAAGGTATTGGCAACCGTTGTCGGCAGAAAACAAGCGAATCCAAATGCTGCTTTTTTCCCATTGACCGTGAACTACCAGGAAAAAACTTACGCCGTAGGGAAAATCCCCGGTGGCTTCTTCAAACGTGAAGGACGTCCTACAGAAAAGGAAACCCTAACTTCCCGATTGATAGACCGACCTATTCGACCCCTTTTTCCCAAAGGCTTCATGAACGAGATACAAGTAATTTGTACTGTCGTCTCTGCAGACAAAGATGAAGACGCAGATATTGCTGGCTTGTTGGGTGCGTCTGCGGCGCTCGCCATCTCCGGTATTCCCTTCGCTGGGCCCATCGCCGCGGCGCGAGTCGGATACGATGCGGAGCAGGGTTATATACTGAATCCGAGCAACACCGCCTTGGAATCGTCGTTACTGGACATGGTCGTTGCCGGTACTAAGTCAGCCGTATTAATGGTCGAGTCTGAAGCCAAGCAGCTCAGCGAAGACCAGATGCTGGGCGCGGTTCTTTTCGCCCACCAGGAAATGCAGGTCGCGATTAGCGCGATTGAAGAACTGAAGGCCGAAGCTGGCAAACCAGCCTGGGATTGGGAGCCGGCCGCCGAAAACGCCGAGTTGAATTCAGCGGTCGCCGAAAAAGTTGCAGCCGGGCTTACCGAAGCCTATCAGATCTCGGAAAAGATGAAGCGTTACGACGCTATCGGTGAACTTCAGGCACAGGCGGTTGAGCAGTTGGCCGACGAAGAAGCCGGTGTCAGCGAAGGTGAGGTGAAAGATGTATTCGCCAAGCTGGAGAAATCCACCGTGCGTAATCGTATTCTCGATGGAGCGCCTCGAATAGACGGCCGCGATACCAAAACGGTTCGTGCGATCGAAGTAGAAGTCGGCGTGCTGCCGAAGGCACACGGCTCGGCTTTATTCACCCGCGGCGAGACTCAAGCTCTGGTCGTCACGACATTGGGAGCGCTGCGTGATTCACAAATTATCGAAGATCTCAAAGGATCCAGGAAAGATCCTTTCATGTTGCATTACAATTTCCCTCCCTACTCGGTTGGCGAAACCGGTTTCATGAGTGGACCGAAGCGACGAGAAATTGGTCATGGTCGATTGGCCCGTCGTGGTGTGGCAGCTGTCATGCCCGCAGAAGAAGATTTTCCTTATGCCATTCGAGTAGTGTCAGAAATCACCGAATCCAACGGTTCCAGCTCCATGGCCAGTGTCTGCGGCAGTAGCTTGGCGATGATGGACGCCGGAGTGCCGGTGAAAGCGCCGGTTGCTGGCATCGCCATGGGCCTGATCAAGGAAGGGGACCGCTTCGCGATTCTGACCGACATCCTCGGTGATGAAGACCACCTCGGTGATATGGATTTCAAGGTGGCAGGCACAGCGAAAGGTATTACTGCCCTGCAAATGGATATCAAGATTCAGGGCATTACCGAAGAGATTATGGAGCTGGCCCTGGAGCAGGCCCATGCTGCCATACTGCACATCCTCGATGAGATGAATAAGGTCATCGCGGTTGCCAGGGAATCGGTGTCCGATAATGCGCCGGCAATGGCCATGCTGAAAATCGATCCGGACAAGATTCGCGATGTTATCGGCAAAGGCGGTTCCGTGATTCGCGGCATCACTGAAAAGACGGGTGCATCGGTAGATATCGACGACGACGGCAGTATTCGTATCTATGGCGAAGACGCCGAGTCCAGGGATGCGGCGGTAGCGATGGTTAATGAGATTACGGCGGAAGCCGAGATCGGCAAGCTCTACATGGGCAAGATTGCTCGTATTGTGGACTTCGGTGCCTTCGTCACCATCATTCCCGGCAAGGACGGTTTGGTTCACATCTCACAGATTGCCCAGCAGCGAGTAGAGAACGTGACGGATTTTCTGAAAGAGGGTGAGGACGTGCTGGTAAAAGTCACCGATCTGGATGCCAGGGGTCGTATCAAGCTGAGTATCAAGGAAATTACCGACGAGGAAAAAGCCGCCTTCGCCGAGTGAGATCGTTGATCCGGTCGCAGTGCAGAAAACCCGAGTAGTTTGCTCGGGTTTTTTGACCTCGACTCCAGAGCAATGGCGGTCGCCAGTGCCATCCTGCAGTCACCGCCGAAGTCTGGCGCAGCCACAGTTATTAAACGGTTTATATATAAATATCAAAGGGATAGGCCTATCTATAGCAATCTAATGGGGATGCGGCTGAATATCAGTTAGAATTAGCTCCAGAATCACGGCGTAAGCAGATAATCTGTACATCCGCTGCCATGAATTAGAGTACGATAGATACAACGAACGGCAAGTATAAATGCATCATTCGATTCCATCGGGGCCTCATTGAGGAGAGTGTATTCATGTTAAAGATTAACGATTCCACCGTATCTTGTACCCTGAAATTCGCAGCTTTGTGCTTCTCTCTGGCTCTGCCCGTGATCGCGTCCGCACAATCCAGTGAAATCACTTTTCATAAGGACATCGAGCCAATTTTGCAGCGTAGCTGCCAGAACTGCCACCGAGAGGGCGGTGTGGCGCCGATGCCATTGGTGACCTATGACCAGGTCGCGCCATTTGCGGGTCTCATCGAGTACAAGACGGCCTTGAGAGACCGTGCCGGTGCCATGCCACCCTGGTATATGGAAAAAGACATTGGCATACAGGATTACAAATTCGATCCTTCTCTTAGCGACGAAGAACTTGCAACTATATCCCTCTGGGCGCGTAGCGGTACCCCGAAGGGTGAGCTGAGTGATGCGCCCGGGGCACTGGTTTTCGATGACAGCATCAAGTGGACCGCGGGTCTGCCAGATTTGATCGTGTCGACCAACTCCGTTACCAAACTTGCGGGTACGCCAGACTGGTGGGGCGAAATCGATCGGGTGCCAACCGGGCTCACGGAAGATCGCTATGTTAAATCTGTCGAGATTGTAGAAGTCAACGATGTGGATTTTCAGGCCGGAACCGGCAGGGAAACCGTTGGCGGCCGCTACATTTTTCATCACATGATTTGGGGAACTTCAGAACTCGATGAGAACGGCGAGCGAATCCCGGACACCAATACCGGTTGGCCGGTACATGAGGTGGGGCGTAACGCGGATATCTTCGACCCCGATGCCGGTCGTTTGCTGCGAGCGAACTCCTTTGTCGTCTCCGACTCAGTGCACATACATTCCAATGGTAAAGATACGACGGGCCACCTGGAAATTGGCTTTCGATTTCATCCCCTAGGCTACGAACCCAAATATGAGCGCACCAGGGTTGGGTTGGGCAATGGTGTCGATATCAGTATCGCAGGCAATCAGAGGGATCAGGAGTTGCATGCCTATAGCGTGCTGAAGGAACACACCAAGATTATTACCTTCGAGCCCCACCTGCATGCACCGGGTGAGCGTATGTGCCTGGAAGCGATCTGGGGCTATTCGGTGGAAACCTTATCCTGTGTTGGCTATGACCATAACTGGGTGAGGGGATACGCTTATGCAGATCATGCCGCACCGCTGTTGCCAAAGGGCACTATTCTACACATCGTTGGCTACATGAATAACACGGAAACCAACCCCAATGTTCCCGACCCAAGAAATTGGCAGGGTTCTGGTAATCGCTCGGTTACCAATATGTTTATCGACTTGGGCATGCGAGTGAAACTAACAGACGATCAGTTCATGGCGGAAATGGCGCAGCGGCGCAGCGTTCTGAATCTGGGGCCCAACGACCATGTTATAGGATGCCCGCTGTGTCTGGCACCGATCGTGGCACCAGATATAAATCATAAGGAAGACTCTGCAGAAGAGTAGAGTAATTTAGTTGCATTACGGGAGACCAATTTTTATGCACAGTTTAGTGAATAGAAGAACCAGCGCGGCGATGAAGGTGATTGCACTCGCTGCGGCGACGGCAATTTTTTCACACGGTGTTTTCGCCGATACTTATAACAAAGGCCGCCATGTAGAGCCAGCATTCGAGGGCTGGCGACCGAACGACGATGGCAGTTTCAATCTCATGTTCGGCTATATGAACGAGAACTGGGAAGAGGAGCCAGACATGGCCGTCGGCGAGATGAATTTTTTTAGCCCCGGTGATGCCGATCGCGGCCAACCCACCCATTTCCTGCCCAGACGCAATCGGTTCACCTTCGAAGTGACGGTGCCATCGGACTGGGGTGAGCGTGAACTGGTGTGGACGCTGAATGTAAACGGCGTAGAACGGAAAGCCTACGCGACCCTAAAGGCGGACTACCTGGTCGATAACATGGTGATCGCCTCCGAGACGGGTTCCCTGGGAGCGGGTACCAGCAGTCCTGAGTCCCGGTTAAATGTACCACCGGTAGTTACCGTGCTCGGTGATGAGATTCGCACAGCACGGGTTGGCGAGCCGCTCACGCTGCAGACAAATGTTGCCGATGATGGCCTACCGAAGCCGACAGATCGCGTCGTCGAAGCCCGGCGCTTTGCGGAATTCGTCGGTGGTCCACTGGCTGCTGCATTTATTACCGCAGATTCCATTCAATCTCGTCTGTTGCTGACGCCACCGACGCGGGTGACAGTAGGCAAGGTTAATGGTTTGTTCCTGTCCTGGAATGTGTATCGTGGCGCGGGTAGTGTTAGCTTTGACCCGCCACAGCCCAAGCCATGGGAAGATACCCGCACCTCTGCTAATTCGCCATGGGGAGCGCTGTGGACGCCTCCGGCAGTACCCGAAGACGGCAACTACACTGTCGATGTCACCTTCGACCAGCCCGGCACTTATGTGTTATGGGGTCGGGCAGACGATGGGGGACTTTATCACGATGGTTATATTACGGTTAATGTAAGCGAGTAGTTTGCCGCTTGCAGATTTACATATTGCGGCGATACTGTCCGCCTACCTCAAAAAATGTGTCGGTGATCTGACCCAGTGAGCAATAGCGCACTGCCTGCATCAATTCAGCGAATACATTCTCATCGTTAATCGCAGCCGTGCGCAGCCGTCGCAGGGCGTCAGCCGACTGCTCGCTGTGGCGTGACTGAAAATCGCCGAGCCGGCTTATCTGACTCTGCTTCTCTGTCTCGGTGGAACGCGCCAGCTCCATATCGAATGCGGCTGCCGGCTCCGGATTGAGAAACGTGTTGACGCCAATCAGGGGCAGGCTGCCGTCGTGTTTTCGATGTTCATAGAGCATGGACTCATCCTGAATTTTGCCCCGTTGATAGCCGGTTTCCATCGCCCCTAGAACGCCACCGCGAGCGGAAATGTTCTCAAATTCCCGCAACACCGCCTCCTCTACCAGGTCGGTCAGTTCTTCGATGATGAATGAGCCCTGGTTAGGATTCTCATTCAGCGCCAGCCCCCACTCCTTGTTGATGATCAGCTGAATTGCGATGGCTCGCCGCACCGATTCCTCGGTGGGCGTGGTGACCGCCTCATCGTAGGCATTGGTGTGCAAACTGTTGCAGTTGTCATAGACCGCGATCAGCGCCTGCAGGGTGGTACGAATGTCATTGAACGACATCTCCTGGGCGTGCAGGGATCGGCCTGAGGTTTGAATGTGATACTTCAGCTTCTGGCTGCGCTCATTGGCACCGTAGCGAAAACGCATGGCAGTGGCCCAGATGCGGCGGGCTACCCTGCCCATTACGGTGTATTCGGGATCCATGCCATTGGAGAAGAAAAACGAGAGATTGCGAGCGAAGTCGTCAACCCGCATGCCTCGGGCGAGGTAGGCTTCGACGAAGGTGAAGCCATTGGAAAGCGTAAAAGCCAACTGTGAGATGGGGTTGGCTCCCGCCTCGGCGATGTGATAGCCGGAGATGGACACCGAATAAAAATTACGCACCCGATGCGCAATGAAATATTCCTGTATATCTCCCATCAGCTTGAGGCTGAATTCGGTGGAGAAGATGCAGGTATTCTGCCCCTGATCTTCCTTCAATATATCTGCCTGCACCGTGCCGCGAACATTTTCCAGGGTGTAAATTCGAATCTCTTCCTGCTCGGCTGCAGTTGCTTCCCGGGAGTGTTCGTGCCGGAAGCTGGCGAGGCGCTGATCGATGGCGGCGTTCAGATACATGGCGAGGATGGTTGGCGCCGGTCCGTTGATTGTCATGGACACCGAAGTGGCAGGATCACAGAGGTCGAAGCCATCATAAAGCGCCTTCATGTCATCGAGGGTGGCGATTGAAACCCCGGAGTTACCTACCTTGCCGTAGATATCGGGCTGTAGGGCGGGGTCGAAGCCATAGAGTGTCACGGAGTCGAAGGCGGTGGAGAGGCGCTTGGCAGCGGAATGCTCGGATAGTTGCTTGAAGCGGCGATTGGTACGGAAGGCATCCCCTTCGCCTGCGAACATGCGGGTGGGGTCTTCAGAATCGCGCTTGAATTGAAACACGCCCGCGGTGAAGGGGAATTTCCCTGGCACATTTTCCAGTAATAGCCACTTCAGCAATTCGCCATGGTCTTCGAATTGGGGCAGTGATACCCGGCGTATTTTTGTGCCCGCCAACGAGGTGCGAGTGAGATCTGTGCGAAGCTCACGGCCCCGGATCTTGACCACATACTCGTCAGCCGAATAGTCCTGTACCAGCTGTGGCCAAGCTTCCAGCAATTTCTTCGCGCGACCATCCAGACCCTCATCTTTGTTCTCGATCAGAGCATCCAGATTGTGGCTATCCAGGGAGTTTGCATCCAGCATCGCCTTGCTGGCCATTAGCTGCTGTCTTTCACGAGCGATCTTGGATTGAATCCTGGTCTGATCGTGATAATCCCTCACAACTTCGGCGATCTCCGCCAGATAGCGTTGCCGTTGCGCAGGAATAAGCAGGCTGCGATGACTGGATACTTTCGACTCTAACTTCTGCAGCTGTGATTCGAAGCCGGATAAGCCATGCTGCCGCAGTTCACCAAGTACCGCCTGGTACAGCGCGGTGATGCCATCGTCATTAAATTTTGAGGCGATGGTACCAAATACCGGCATGTCCTGGGCTTGCTGGGAGAAAGCTTCTCGATTTCGTTGTACCTGTTTGGCTACGTCGCGAATAGCGTCTTCGCTGCCCTTGCGGTCATATTTGTTGATCGCGAAGACATCGGCATAATCGAGCATGTCGATCTTTTCAAGTTGACTGGCGGCGCCGAACTCCGGCGTCATCACATACAGGGAGGTGTCGACAAAGGGCACGATTCCGGCATCACCCTGACCTATGCCGGGAGTCTCGATAATAATCAGGTCAAACCCGGAAACTTTAAGCGCGCACAAGATCTCGCCTAATTTTTCAGGGATTTCTACCACGGCGGATCGTGTCGCAATCGAGCGCATGAATATATTGGGATGAGAGATGGCATTCATGCGAATACGGTCACCCAATAAGGCGCCACCTGTCTTTTTTCGCGTCGGGTCGATAGCGAGCACTGCAATCTTGAGCGAGTCATTACTGTCTTGACGAAAACGACGAATAAGCTCGTCGGTGGTGGAGGATTTTCCCGAGCCGCCGGTTCCAGTGATTCCCAGAGTTGGCGTCTTCCTCGCCTTCTCAGCCAGTTTGACGAGCTTTTTGAGTTCGGATCTTGAGTAGCCACCGTTTTCGATAGCTGTAATGGCACGGGTTAGCAGCAGCCGATCTCCCTGTGCCAAAACTCCCAGGTCCGGAGCCGAAGGGCGCTGCGTACCATCTGCGCACCTTGCCAGCATGTCATCGATCATACCCTGTAAGCCAATATTCTGACCGTCGGCAGGAGAATAGATGTGGCTGACCCCGTAGGCATGCAATTCATCGATCTCGTCGGGAATAATGACGCCACCACCACCGCCAAATATTTTGATGTGGCCAGCATCCAGTTCTCGAAGTCGGTCGACCAGGTATTTGAAATATTCGATATGTCCGCCCTGGTAAGAGCTGATGGCAATCGCATCAACATCTTCTTGCACCGCCGCTTCGACAATATCCTGTACCGAGCGATTATGGGCGAGATGGATAACTTCGGCGCCGCTGGCCTGGAGAATGCGGCGCATGATATTGATAGCCGCATCATGCCCGTCAAACAGGCTCGCAGCGGTAAGGAAACGAATCCAGTTGGTTTGAGTGGCACCGGCCGATGGTTTGTGCAATGGCACTACGCCCAAGAAAATTCCTCCGCTAGACAGGTGGCGGTCAAGCTCCGCCAGAGCCTTCACTTTAACGTATTCTGGCTATCAGATCACTTTCCAGAGGAAGCTATTTGAGGGGCAAAAGCATGGCGACGATAGTCTCCCCGGTGTTTAAAATCCCAAAATCCAGTTCATGATAGGACTTGTTGCGGGGAAACAGCTCCTGGATTGTCTGCCTGCCTTCATGTCCGTATAGTAGCGCCATGGAATTATGGATAGGCTTTACTCTGTTCGCCGTCGTGATGCAATCGGTACGCACGGCGGCACAGAAGCAGATTGCCGGATCAATCTCGATTCAAGCGACAACCCTGGTGCGATTTCTATTCGGTCTTCCGTTTGCGGTGGTATACTTTCTGTTTTTGAAAGGCAGCTATCAGTTTGAGTTAATCGATCTCGACTGGTCGTTTTTTCGTTCCGCAAGTCTGGCGGCAAGTTCCCAAATATTCGCTACGGTATTTTTGGTCAAAGCGTTGACGTTGAGAAACTTTGCCGTCGGCACCGCATTGGCAAAAACCGAAGCAATCCTGATAGCTATTATAGGTGCCTGGTTCTTCTCAGCAACACTGAGTTTCGTTGCTTACCTGGCGGTGGCTGTTGGCGTGCTCGGGGTGCTGGTCGCGAGTAACTGGAAGATCACCCTGCAAGATCTTGCAGACAACAAGAGTATTAAATATGGCATCTCGCAGGAGTCGGCTTCGCTCTGGCTTCACTATGGATAAGAGATGCGTCACTGGGCCTTGAGCTGCTGCTCCTTCTAAGCGCGGCGACGGTATTGATATACATGTTTGCGCTGCAGTCCGTCTTCTGCTTGCTCTGGATAGCCATCAAAGAAAGGAACCAGTTTAAGTTGATAGCCCAGAATATTTTGCCCGCCGTTTTTATTGGATTCACTTCGGTGGCTGGATCTGTGGGCTGGTTTACTGCCATGAGTTTGCAAAATGCAGCCATCGTGAAAACCCTGGGCCAGACAGAGTTTATGCTTACGCTGCTGATTACCTATTTGTATTTTGGCGAACGAATTTCAGGCAGAGAATACGCCGGCATGGCACTGGTGGGGGCCAGTGTATTGTTACTGCTCACGACATCGGTATAAAGTGCTGATCGCTGCAGCCGGTTCGGCTGCATCGAAACCCGGGGCCGGGTTAACTGTCTATTCCTGAATCAGTTCCGCGCCCGTGATCGTGGACAGGGTGATGGATTTTTCAAAGCGCGTGTTGGTGATCGCAGAGTCGATGCGCTCGGCAGCAGCTTGATTTTTTTTTAGAGTGTTGGGCATAGGACTCGTATTAGGCCTCACGGATTCCAGAGCAGAAAATATCGTAGGCTTCTCTCTCGCTTGAAACCAATTCCCATATCGTGAGATTCCTTTTAATCCAGAATAATAGTAACCCAGCAGGCTATTGAAAAACTCTCAGCTGGCACAATACCGCATTAAAATCTGGCTCAAAATGCGCATTACACCGTGTAAACTTCAGATCTTGCCTGGTCTTGCACTCGACTGAGAGCTTTTCGACAGCCTGCTAGAGGGTATTTTGAGGGACGTGAATAAGATAGTATCTCGATCCTATAGCCTTGAAGTTCATTACAGAATACCTGCCGTTGCGACGCAGTGCATCGTCACCGGATTCCACAATATGGGCTCCCGAGGGTTTTAGCTTACTATTCCCCCCTGTTTAACTCGGAGAACATGAGTGTCCAATAATAAAAGAGCGCTGGGATTTTGGCGAGGCTGGTCGTTGGTCGTTGGTGGTATCATTGGCTCCGGAATTTTCCTGCTACCAACCTTGCTGGCACCTTATGGTCTGATGGGGCTCATTGCCTGGTTGATCACGGGGGCCGGTGCGATTTTACTGGCTCTCATGTTGGCCGACCTGTCCCGTCGGATGCCCAGGATCGGCGGTCCCTACGCCTATTGCCGGGAAGCGTTTGGCGACTTTATCGGTTTTTGGATCGGTTGGGGATTTTGGATCTCAATCTGGTCAGCCATGGCCGCGGTTGCCGTTGCCTGTGTGGGTTATGTGGGTTTTTTTATTCCTGCCCTGACGCGGAATCCCCTGTTAACGACATTAATGACACTCGCTATCATTTGGGCGCTCACCTTGCTCAATATTCGCTCCATGAGGGCATCGGGCCAATTTCAAGTGGTGGCGACAGTGCTGAAGATCGTACCTCTGCTCTTCGTCGGGCTGTTGGGTTTTAGCATGGGTTCGGTCGACAATTTACCGGAACTAAATCCCACGGGAGGATCCATGCTGGGAGCAATCGCCACCAGTGTGACCCTGGTCATGTGGGCATTCGCCGGTCTCGAAGGCGTCACGGTACCAGCAGATGATATCGAAGATCCGGGGAAAACCATCCCCAGAGTGCTGGTTTGGGGGACGTTTACGGTTTTTGGTATTTATCTACTGGCCTACACCGGAGTGATCTTATTGGTGCCGGCGTCAGTGCTCCTAAATTCGACAGCACCTTTCGCGGAGGCCACTGTCGCCGTCATCGGCAGTGCCGGTGCCTCCCTCATCGCTGTCGGTGCGATCATTGCAACGCTTGGCACGCTTAACGTCCAGATACTGGTTGTTGGGCAAATAGTCCGGGCCGTTGCTCTGGACAAGCTGTTTCCGCAGAAGCTTGCGGAACTGGGCAAGGGCGGCACGCCAACGCTTGCAATATTAATCTCCGCCAGCCTGGCCAGCATGTTGGTCATCATGAACAACACCGAAGGGTTGGTTGCCACCTTCAGGCTGATGATTCTGCTTGCAACATTATCGGCGCTGATACCGCTGGCCTTCGCATCCATAGCCGCGCTGCTATTTCTCTCCCGCGATGCGCCGTCTGCCACCCGAACCAAGGCCAGGCTTACGGCATCTCTCGCCTTTGCCTACTCACTGCTGGTGATCATTGGGGCGGGAGCGGAGACGGTCTTCTATGGTTTCATCCTGCTGATGGCGGCGTTGCCGGTTTATGTTTTTGTGAAGAAGCAAGCCTGATAGGCCGGAATTGCAGTCGTAAGCTGTCGATTAGTTATTTGACAAACCCGAGGTCCCTAAAAATTCCCTTGAGTCAATCGATGGAAACAAAGACACTGTGCGGCCTTACACGCTTATCTTCGAAATGCATCCGACCGATGGAAAGCGCAGCATTACCACCAAAAAATTCGAATCGCAGGGCGGGGCCGTAGCCCTCCGGCCCCCAGTTTGCCTGGCCGACTAGACCCAGGCTGTTCAGTTTGAATGGTCCATCGAGGCGATACATAAAACCCAGTTGCGCCCCTCCGGCGAATCCACCGCTACCCTATTTATCGCTGTCAAAAGCATATCCTGCCATGATCTGACTATGGGCATACCATTTTGGCGGAATGATGAGGGAATCACCTAAATCATTGGTCGTGATCCGGGTCTTATTGATCGATATCTGATAAAGGAAGCCGGCATAAAACGATGGCTCGGAAGTATTCAGAAAAGATGTGCTGCCAAATGTAAGTTGACGAACACTCCGTAATTCCGCATCCGCAGTTTGTGCGTACGCACATTCTGCCGCCAGGAATAAATTGCCGGCAAGAATGACATGAACAAGCGTAAATCTCAGTTTACTCATTATGGAATCATCCGGGCTTTTGCTTGCGTTGAAACAGTCGGGTCCGTGAGGATCATCGCGTGTGGCTCACAGGGGGCGGCGAAGACGGATGTGAAGGCAGCAAGCGGCCACCTCCATTTTGTACCCTGGTGGTTCGATAGGGAACCAGCGTATCACCATTTTCTGTGGCCACCGGATCCCATAGCATGGGACCAGAGGACGGTCTTCGAATGCTGCTATTGGTTTTGCGGTTCTGTGCAAAATAGAACCTGACGTCGACGCCGTCCATATTGCCAATAGGATTCTGCAGGTCCTGCTGTACCTCACGGGCCCGTAATAACAGGTCGCTCTGAATATCACCAAGGCCAGGCCAGCCGCCGGATTGATTGAGTTGGCGTGATGCAGCTGCTACCGAGCCGTCTGCGCGCAAAACTGACTGCCAGGCAGGGAGCATTTGGTAGATGCCGGGCCATGTCCGAATCGCGTGGCGCATCACAGGCGCGAGCCGTTGCCCGGCATTGTTGCCCAGTATGAAGGCTTCCGCAGTATTCAAAGTGCCCGCAATTGGGGCTGCTACCAGCGTTGCTGTGGTAACGAAATCGGCGAATTCCGTCGTCGATGCAAACATATTGCTGGCGAGGATGATAATCAGGCCGCCTTGAGAATGACCGATCAGATTCCATTTGCCATTGTTGGGACGTCTTTGGACAATGAAGTCTTTAAGCTGTGCCGCAGAGTACCGAAGATCTGCACGCCAATCATATAAAAAGTGATTGAACCCAGGTTTCATCTGATTATATGCAACATCAAGGACGTGGCCGGGAGCCAAGGAGGTACCTGGAAGCAGAGACGTCTTCACCGGCGCTATCTGGCCGGGACGGTGCTCCATACTTATCAGTTCTCCCAGGTGTTGATCACTCTGCCCGCTGAGCCCATGGATAATCCCTCGAAGGCGCATCATAACGGGCCAGCCGATATCCTTGCCAGTGTTGTCCATCAGGGTAATTCCACCGGTACCAGGAACCAGAAGATTGGAATTTGGCATTAGCGTTCCTTAAAAAGTGATTAAGGGAGCCGAGTCTCGTTCAGCATTTCGGGCCAAAGCCCGGAGCCATTGAATCTGGCTATCATGGATGTCGGCCACCGAGGGTCGGTAACGAAAGACATCCAGGAGAGTTTGTTAAAGGTACTTGCTGCGGGCCAAGAAGCCCATGATATTCGTGGGTTCTGTGAAGTTGGAGGCACTGATCACTCGAGATCATTCCTGGGGCGTATCTAAACAAGTTGACTAGATTTAGGGCGTATCGTACAAATATCAATATTGCAGGTGCTAACAGTCCCCCTAAATTATTAACCCATCAGTATCCTTTCTTAGCCGAATTCGCTTTAGAGAATATTGGGAACAGCAACCGTTGTTGAAAGGCGGGGTGGAGGGGTAATAAGTAGCGACTGACTTAGCTCAATGCTTGAAGTAACTCTTTTAGCGCAAGCTGACCCCCGCTAAATACCGGCCATCCATCACCAGGTAAAACCACTTCGATTCGATTCAAATCGGCGAGCTTTTTAACGGAAAGTATTGCCTGTTTTTTGTCCTTAAGTTTCGGGTCGGGTAGTAGTGCGAGTTTTCCCCCTTCATGGCATCTCACCAAGTCACCGGTAATCAAGGTGCGAGAGTCAATCACGAAGGCAAGCTCGCCAGCTGTTTTAGAGCCGTTGACCTGGTAGATACTTAAACCATCAACTAGTTTGTCGCCCTCCCTGAGCCAGTGACTGCACTCGATTGGAAAGTGTTCCTGTTCTTCAGCAGGCCCATAAATGGTTGCGCCGGTTGTCGTACTAATGTTTTCTGCGTCACGGCAATGATCTGAGTTTGAAATGATAATTATTTTCGCACCACCGAGGGATTCAAGGTGGGCTTGATCATGATCGCTGAGTGCCAATGGATCGAATAGAACATTACCTTCAGGTCTGACCCAAAGAATCGAATGAAAATCGATGTTCCTATCTTCGTTGAATTCCGACCAGCAATACAGGTCCGCTCTGTGCAATTTTTTCATGCTAAATCGCTCTTATTTTATGTACAGAAATATCAGGAGTTCCCTATTTGTCAATGGTGGCAAGATAAATAGCAAGCATTTCGAATCCTCCCCTCCAGCCTTTACCGTGTTGAGAGCGCGAGGCTTCCCATGCTTCAGCCTCTTTTGGAGTTGGGTTTATTGGCTGCCAAATGAACTGCATATTAGTAACGCCGTTAGATTCGCTTAACTTTATACTGGCTCTTATTTCCTTGGGCCAGTTCGCCATTCTCGGTGACACGATGTCGCCATTTTCATTTGATTCGTATTGTGTAAAAACAATGGTATCTGGTGGAGTGAGTTCGTGATATTTGGTTAGCAACCACATTTCGTTGCCGTTGGGCATCGTCATCTTGTGAAGTGCCGAACCCCCAGATCTAATATCGGAGAATTTGTATTCACAGACAATTTCCTTATTTTGAATCTGCCATTTGCATAAGCGCTGTTCTTGGGTCCATGCATTGTAAACAAGCAACATAGGGGCCTTGTAATCTTTGGTCAAAATTGATGGCTCTACGAAAATTTCTTCATTCATCGTTGGCCCCTTGGTTTGTAATTCAGTTAGGTAATTGTCTAGCTGGTCGAATTTCGTATTCCAATGCTTTTGGAATTGAGCTATCCAGATTTGTATCGGTTTAAGTTGATCTGCATTCACGCTATAGATACGCTGCCGACCTTCTTTTCTTTCTGACACCAGGCCAGCCTCCTTGAGCACCCCCAGGTGTTTTGAAACCATAGGTTGGTTCCATTTAGTCAGTCCGACCACCTGATTAACGCTTAGTTCTCTACCGACGAGCGTTTCCATAAGCTCTCGTCGTTTGGGTTCGGCGATGGCTGTGAAAGCGTCGTATGTATTCAAAGCTCGAGGCATGAAAGAAATCATATTCCTATATAGGTATATTTACAAGCCCAATTTAGTTGAAGGTACTGACAAGTTAACTCCCAATAGAACGCTAATTCCGCGGTTTTTTTTGGCTTAGCTAGTTAACCTGTCAATACCTGCTTGAAGGTAGATGAGATTGTGGAGATCAGATTGCGGGCTATTGCGACTTGGGAAAAGGCAGTTGCTGTGTAGATGGGGCCAGATAGTGAAATTTGTTGATTCAGGCTATGAACTCGTCAATACCAAAAATATTGAACACTTGATCAATATTCGTTACTGTTTTCAGTCCTGAATGATAACCAGATCTACCGGAGGGCTCATGCAGACCATTTCATCTTCTTTTTCCCGTTTTTCATCCTTTGTTGCACTATTTCCAATCCTGCTAGCGGCCTGTTCCTCTGAAGAGCAGGCAGTGCAGAGTGCAAATGATCCGGTGCTTGTGACTACTGCGGTGGCGTATGAAGGTGCCCGAATAATCACGGGCCGGAATGAAGCCTCTATTGATAATGGAACTATATTGGTGGATAACGGCCTCATTATAGCCGTCGGAACAAGCGCTGCTGTCGACATTCCCGTAGGTGCGGAAAGATTGGACCTTGGCGGAGCTACTATCATGCCGATGATGGCTGACACCCATGTTCATCTGAACACAGACCGTAGTGGCCTCATCCAGGATTTAAGGAATCGGGTTCAATTTGGTGTCAATGCTGCGATGAGTTTGGGTATGGATAGCGACGATATAGTGTTTGCAGTGCAGCAGGAAACACCCCCAGGAGCCGCTCGATACTTTACTGCAGGACGGGGTATAACTCGCCCGGAACCAGGTCGCACAGAAGCGCCTCACTGGGTAAATACACCGGATGAAGCGAGGGAAGCGGTGCGTGCTGAAGCGGCTAGGGGTGTAGACATTATCAAGATTTGGGTAGATGACCGAGGCGGTCAGTATGCAAAAATGACACCGGAACTGTATGGAGCAGTGATTGATGAAGCGCACCAAAATGGAATTCGTGTGACAGCCCACATATTCACCCTTGCTGATGCCAAAGGGCTGCTGGAAGCCGGAATCGACGCATTTGCTCATGGCGTCAGGGACATGGACATTGACGATGAATTTGTTGCTATGGTGGAGGCGAGGCCGGAAGTGGTTCTTGTCCCCAATATGCCTTATCGAGGTATCCCTACTGATTACAGTTGGTTGGCAGGATTTGTCTCCGCCGAACAGTTGGACAATTTGCAATCACAGACAGCGAATCCCCTGGCCCAGGAGGGTTGGGGCATACAGGCGCGTAATCTTGATCGACTCAATCAGGCAGGCATGCGCATCGCGCTGGGTACGGACGGCAATACACCTTATGCGGCCCATGTGGAGATCGAGGACATGGTCGCTTCCGGCATGTCAGCAATGGAAGCCATAGTAGCGGCGACTTCCAACAGTGCAGAGTTTCTTGGTATGGAAGACACGGGTATCATTGCCGTTGGACGCAGTGCGGATTTTATTGTGCTGGATGCCAATCCTCTCGAAGACATTACCAACACGCGTCAAATTCGAGATGTTTATCTGTGCGGCGAAAGGGTAGATCGCTAGTCAATACCCCATTCTGTGACAATTCGGCCCATGAAATCATCAACAATGTCTAGCCACCGATTTCCACCTGAGATCATTCAATATCCAAACAACGCTTTATCAATCCGGGCGCAGTACTGGTTCAGTGTGCCAACCGATACCCTCGAGAACGACAATCAGAGACAGACTTGATGACCAGACAACTTGTTTTGATTCGCACCAGCTTTTTCGTGCTATGCCTCGGTCTAGGGTCGCTTTCTATCGCCCAGGATAATGTGGGCGAAGAATCCACGGTCAGATACCCAGCCTCCTATTTCGTTGAATGGGCACCGGTTACTGCCCAGGACATGATGGATCGAATTCCCGGGTTGAGCGGCGGTGGTTTTGGTGGTGGCCGCGGTGGTTTTGGCGGCGGCGGTTTCTCCGGAGGGTTTGGTGGCGGCAACGGTCCTGCCGGAGGATCTCGAGGCGGCGGTGGGGGTGGCCGAGGATTTGGCAGCGGCAGTCGCGGCAGCGAAATACTGATTAACGGCAAGCGTACCGCCGGGAAGAACAACAGTACTAGCGGTCAGCTCAGCAGGATAACTTCCGACCAGGTCGACTACATCGAGATCATACGGGGCACCTCGGGGGAGCTGGATGTACGCGGCAGCGGCCAGGTTATTAACGTGGTGCTGTTTGATCAGTTCAGTGCTTCTACCATGCAATATGAGGTCCGCGCAGAACAGTCGGAAGACAATACTGTTTCCCCTGCCGGCAGTCTTTCTTATAGCGGCCAACAAGGCGGACTGGATTTTCAAATAAGCGCCGGGACGTCGGACGTTTATTTTAGAAACATCAGCAAAGAAAACTCCGTGCTGGGGGATTTCTCGCCCAATGATCGCATCCATGAAGACAGAGCAACCGATGGCGGCAATTCAACTGCCAGCGCTAACCTGGGTTACGAGATCAATGCCAACAGCAGCGCCCGATTCAACGCGCAGTTTACGAATGGTGACGGGGACGCAGATTTGTTTCGCCGCACCACCGATCTAAAGCTTGTGCCGAACCTTGTGTTCCTGCAACGTGAAGAGAATTCTGCCGAAATTGAAAATTGGGAGATTGGCGGTGACTATGAATACAATACCGTCCGCGGTGACCGCTTCAAGATATTGTTTATCAGCAACGCGCTTACAACAGCCAATACCAGGGAACGTTGGGACCTGGAGGATGATGGCAGCGAGATCAAGAACCTGTTCCTGGACTCCGGCAGTACTACCAGGGAACGCATTGCTCGCAGCTCCTACACCTTCGATATATTCGAAGGGCAGGATATCGAATTCGGTGTTGAGCGGGCGCAGACCATCCTCGATTCAAACCTGGCCTTCGGTGAAGCCAGCAGTACCGGTACTCCTTCGGCTGACCATGGCGGACTGGTGCCGGTCTCTGTTTCCAACGCCAATTCCACCGTGGAAGAAATTCGCTATGAGCCCTTCATGATCCATAACTGGATCTTCAGCCCGAGAATGTCTCTGGAGACATCGGTTTTGTATGAGTATTCCGAGATCACCCAGAAGGGGGATGTTTCGAAGCAACGGGATTTCGATTTCGTAAAACCCAAAATTGATTTCAGGTATGACCTGACCCCTACCTTGCAGCTGAGGGGAATCATCGAAAAAGTTGTGCAGCAGTTAAGCTTCAACGATTTCGTGGCTGCCACTGATAACGAGGATGAAGACACTAACGTGCAGGCGGGTAACGCCAACCTGAGGCAGGAGTGGTATTGGAACTACGAAGCCAATGCCGAATACCGCCTGCCAAATGATATAGGGGTTGTTAGCGGTAGAATATTTTACGAAGATTGGCACGATAGGATAGAGCGACTGGATGTCTCGCCTTCGGAGGACGTTCTGCAGAGCGCCAATGGCAATATCGGTGACGGTATCAGATATGGATTGGATGTGAACGGCAGTATCCGCATGCGAATGTTCGATATGCCCAACCTGCAGATAACCGGCAGCCTGTCCGCTGAAGATTCAGAGATTACCGATCCATTCCTGGGCATCGAGCGACGCTTCCTGTTTACTTTCCGTGGACGCACCACGCTTGGTTTTCGCCACGACATCCCCAACTGGAATTTGAACTACGGTGTGAATTGGAGTAACTATTTTGACGGCGGTCGTCTGCGCTACGATATTGATGATATAGAACTGTCGTCAGGTGATCCCTACTGGTCGAGTTTCGTCGAATGGCGAGGTTTTAACGACATTACCTTTCGACTGGATGTGCGACGATTTTTTAACGACGGCGAGAATTGCCGGGAAAGGCAACGCTTTGTGGGCCGTATTTCCAGCGGGATTCTCGAAGAAATTGAAGACCAGTGCAGTTCTTCCGGCAGATCGGTGTCGCTGAGTATTAATGGTACATTTTAAGAAGTTACCTCTGCTGACTTTTAAGTCGCAAGACCAGACCCTGTAGTTTTCTCAGATACTGCCCCGATCCCCACCCTCCACAGGCAATACAGCTTCCGGGTACTGACAAGTTAACCCAAATTTTGCCCTTTTCAGAGTGAAATAAGTTCTTCTGTCAACGACAAATCAATGACTTACAGCCACTTTTCGAGTTAATTTACACCCAAATAAAGTTAACTTGTCAATACCTTCAGCTGGGTATTTATTTTAGACGCAGTTCCGCTGTAAGAGTTATAACAAATTGGGAGACAAACTAAGGGGTAGACCTGTTTTTCTTGGTTCGGGCGGCGGAATGGGGGCGACCGCGGCGTAAAACTACTGTATTTTTACCCTGACGCCATTTGTTACCCCATTTGTTGAGAAGGAAAAATCATGCTAAAAAAAATCGCAAAATGGACTGCGTTCGTGCTCGGCGCCTTTGTCCTAATGATCGGAGTAGCATACGGGGGAATGCGTCTTAGCGATGGCCCGGTGGAGTTCTTCCCCTGGTTCACTATCAGCATCGGTGGCCCGTTTCGCAGCGGTGAAGTAGTGGCTTCTCCAGAAAACTGGGATTTTCTCAAGGAGCGGGAAGAAATGGAGATTCAAACCTACAATCCCAACACCTCTCGAACGCTCTGGGTTCCGGTGGTTGATGGCAAACTCTATATCGTGAGTGGTTACATGAACTCAACTATAGGGCGACTCTGGAAGCAATGGCCAACTTACATAGAGCAAGACAATCGCATCCTGATTCGAGTAGATGACAACATTTACGAGCAGAGACTCAATCGAATTACTGAAGGCCCCATTGCGGCCGCGGTGATGTCCGAAGTGGCGCGCAAGTATTTCGGCGCTCCCGCCGAAGTCAATCCGGCCGCTGGCGTAGCAATTACGAGTGGATCAGTCTGGCTGTTCGAAGTAGTCGACGGTTAATTTCTTAAGCAACACCTTCGGTCCCCTTTATCCCAGGGGCAACACCCCTAACAAATAGTTTTTGCATTGATGGAGAAATTTCAAAATGAGTGAACGATCGAGAGTAGCAGCAATATCCGCAGGATTTGGCGTTACGGCTGTAGTGATTGCGCTGCTTGGTCCAGTGCTAATTCTACTGGGACTCATTGCGCCCTTGATGGGATTCACTTCCTTCGCCCTGGCTGCACTGCTTGGCATAATTTCCCTGGTATTAGGCATTATTGGATTGCTGCGGACACGCAAAAGCTCTGGGCGTAGCGGACGGGAGCGTGCCTGGGTCGGGGTTGGCACGGGAGTGGCACTCATCCTTGTTTTGCTGAATGGCATAAGCTCGGGGGGCAGCGCACCTCCCATTCATGACGTGACTACCAGTATAGACGATCCTCCTGCCTTCTCCGATGCGGTTCGAAATGCGCCTGGCCGGGCTAACGGGGTCGACTATCCAGACGGTGGTCCTAGCGTGCCAGACCAACAGCGCAACGGGTTTCCGGACTTGGGGTCATTGCAGTTGAGCGAGTCACCTGCAGACGTTCTCGAACGTTGTAGGGAAGCGGCCGAGTCACTAGGTTGGACAGTTACCCTGGTAGACGCTGAGGCCTTACGCATAGAGGCCTATGACACTACCAGCGTATTTCGGTTTGTTGACGATATCGTGGTTCGTGTGCGTCCATCGAGTACAGGTTCTGTGGTCGATCTACGTTCAAACTCAAGAGTAGGAGGAGGGGATTTGGGGGCAAATGCAGCTCGGATCATTGCATTTCTGGAGATTCTGCAGAACTCTTAGTTGGGTACTGACAAGTTAATCCTCATTCTGCGACGATTTGCAGTATGAACCAATTAAAAGCATACAAGCGTCACCGATTTCCGCCTGAAATTATCCAATATACCGTCTGGCTTTACCGCCGGTTCAATCTTAGACATCGAGATATCGAAGATTTACTGGCGAAGCGGGGTATTGTAGTAAGCTATGAAGTAATTCGCCTGTGGTGCAACAAATTTGGACTTTATTCTAACGCGGCCTGGCCCCCTTAAAATGCAATTGTTGCTTGTTTAAAGTCAGAGTGGATTTCAGTCGTTGGATGATGATGTCAGCAATATTTTCTGAGAGAGTTTTTCTGATAACAATATTTCAAGAGTCTTGAGAATTTCCAGACCGCGTTTATCGCAAATGAACTGGCCATCCTTAAGATCATAATGCCAACCGCCGCCTGGCTCGGCCAACCAAAGTTGTTGGGTCGCTCTTTGGCGGCTGAGAATACATTGTTGATTATCATCAAAGACAATGATTAGCTTGCCATCTCCCATTTCAAGATCAATATCTAAATCGAGATCGTCTAACGCCTCATCTATTTTATTCAATATTTCGTCTACACATCCTAAATATTCCGAGTTATCCACAAATCCCTCTCTTCTTATAAATTACAAATGAAAATTTCAGGTAAAATACAACCAGCTCAGGACAAAAGGGATCAGATTTATTTTCTCTGCCTTCTGGCCGGTAGCGGACAATTAGTTCATCGTAATAGAGTACAAGGTCATGTCTCAAATTGCACATGTGCAAAAACCGTGACTATAATTGCTCTGCTAACACACGATCCAAACCCCACTAAGTACTACAAAGGGTACTGACAAGTTAATCCTCATGCTGCGACAATTTGCAGTATGAACCAATCAAATGGGTACAAACATCATCGATTCCTAACTGGAATCATTCAGTAACCTCTACCAGAGCGACGAGTTATTCTTCTAGCATGTTCCACAGCATTCATCCTCGCACTCACCTTGCTGTAGCATTTCTCGAATATTTCAACATTGGCTTTACTCAGCACAGGCAATTCTGCATGGGCCAATGCAATATCCGTACGTGGACTTTTACTTAGATAAAAGTGTGCAAGCAGCAAAAAAGAAGTGTGTAAGCAGTGTGTAAGCAATAAAAACGCGCTACAGATCGGATAAAATCTTGTAGCGCATTGATTTAAATAGGGAAAATGGTGGGCCCACCAGGACTCGAACCTGGGACCGACGGATTATGAGTCCGGCGCTCTAACCAACTGAGCTATAGGCCCATTTTGTCATGCCAGTATTGCTGTTTACTCGTCCAGAAAGCTACGCAGATGATCGGATCGCGTCGGGTGGCGTAGTTTGCGCAGGGCCTTGGCTTCGATCTGGCGGATGCGTTCGCGGGTTACGTCGAATTGCTTGCCCACTTCTTCCAGGGTGTGGTCGGTATTCATGTCGATGCCGAAGCGCATCCTCAGTACTTTCGCTTCCCTGGCGGTGAGGCTGCCGAGGACGTCCTTGGTGGCTTCCCGCAGGCCTTCATCGATGGACGAATCTACTGGCGAGTCGACGGTGGCGTCTTCGATGAAGTCGCCCAGGTGTGAATCTTCGTCATCACCGATTGGAGTTTCCATAGAGATAGGTTCTTTCGCAATCTTCAGCACGCGGCGGACCTTGTCTTCTGTCATCTCCATGCGCTCGCCCAACTCCTCAGGGGTTGGCTCGCGCCCTTTCTCGTGGACCATCTGGCGGGATATGCGGTTGAGTTTATTAATGGTCTCGATCATATGCACCGGAATGCGGATGGTGCGCGCCTGATCGGCGATGGAGCGGGTGATGGCCTGGCGAATCCACCAGGTGGCATAGGTGGAGAACTTGTAGCCCCGGCGATATTCGAATTTGTCTACCGCTTTCATCAGGCCGATATTGCCCTCCTGAATCAGGTCGAGAAACTGCAAGCCGCGGTTGGTGTATTTCTTGGCGATAGAAATAACCAGGCGCAGGTTCGCTTCCACCATTTCCTTCTTGGCGCGTCGGGACTTGGCCTCACCGATGGACATCTGTCGATTGATGTCTTTGATTTCCGAGACCGTGAGATAGTTTTCTTCTTGCAGTAAGCGCATCTTCTTCTGCGCCCGTAGCACCTCAATTTTTACGTTAACCAGTAATTCAGAATAGGGCTGCTTGGCCTTGATGTGTGGATCGATCCACTTATCATTTATTTCGTTGCCGGGGAAGCTGGCGATGAAATCCTTACGTGGCATCTTGGCACTGCGCACGCACAGGCCCATGATAGTTTTTTCATGACGACGCAGGCGGGAAAGTACGGCGCGTATGTGGCTGAGTAGCGGTTCGAACTGTCTTGGGATTAACTTCAACGCCTTAAACAGATCACCCAGTTTTTCCAGTCCTTCTTTGGATTTGGCATGGTTGCGGCCGTGCTTGGCAACCAGCGCACTGGTGAGTTCATACTGCTCTCTTATCTCGCCGAAACGGAGACGCGCCTCTTCCGGATCAGGGCCTACCGGTAATTCATCGTCATCGCTGTCAGTAGTCTGACCTGAAGCACCTTTATTAGCCGCAGGAGCCTGTATGGGAGGGGGCACTGGAATGTCATCGGCGGCATCTAGATAGCCGGTGATGAGTTCGATCAAACGCCGCTCTTCGGCATCGATGAGGGCATATTCATTGAGCACGTGCTCGACTGTACCAGGGAACAGGGCCATGGATTTCATCAGTTCACGCAGGCCTTCTTCGATGCGCTTGGCGATGACAATTTCACCCTCGCGGGTCAACAGATCGACTGTTCCCATCTCCCGCATATACATGCGCACGGGATCGGTGGTTCGGCCTGCTTCGTTTTCTACCGCAGCCAGCGCTGCCGCAGCTTCTGCCGCTGCGACTTCATCGGCACCAGAATCGTTTTCTTCGTTGAGCAGCAATGCATCTGGATCGGGTGCCGTTTCGAACACCTTGATGCCCATGTCATTGATCATTTGAATAATATCTTCAACCTGATCCGGGTCGGAGATAGATGCAGGCAAATGATCATTGACCTGAGCATAGGTCAGATAGGTCTGTTCCTTACCTTTGGCAATCAGGGCTTTGAGACTCGATTGTGGTGCAATTAATTCGGCCATGAATCCTCGTTTCCCTTGGCTCTGGTGCCAGGCAATGAATGGGTAAATAAAAGTGAGCCGCGCATTATATAGGGTTAGCGGCAGAGTTGACAATTATTCTGCCAATAATCATTAGACGCGTATTACCGTTACAGAGTTTCTAGTCGTCGCCGCGATTCGCCGCATCGACATGGGATCTCAACTTGTCTTGTAACCGGAGCAATTCCAGTTTTTGTGTAATATCTGACAATATACTGTCAAGTATTTGATGAAATTCCTCTTCTATCCCTTCATTGGGGGTAATCTTCTCGCTTTTCAAGAGTTGGGTGAGCTGGCCACCGAGGTTGGTGCCATAGGAGTAACCCATCAGAGTGACCGTCTCGATGTCGGGCTCCTTTTGCACCAATTTTATGAGAGAGAGCAGCAGTTTGCGGCTCTCATCTTCCGCCGAGCTCAGCGCCTCAAGATCCTGCTTGATGGAGAGGGCGATTTCCGGGTTTCTCAGCAGCAGCTCGATCGCTTTAAGGCTGGCCGATTTTCGGTACACCGCAAGATTTGAGCTGGCCTTGCCTGACCGCCGCTGGCCATACCCTGGCACTGGATTGCTGATATGGTCAGGTACTTCCTTTCCCAACGGTGGCGCTGTCGGCTCCGGCGGTGGTGGGCTGCTCTCCATCAATTGCTTGAGAGACACTCTGTCTACTCCCAGGGTTGCAGACAGTCGATCCAGTATCAATTGCGCGTACACTCCCCGGGGGAAGTTTTTGATGAGTGGCTTCGCGAGGTTGCTCAGGCGAGCTCTGCCTTCGATGGAGTCTAGGTCCAGTCCGGCGGAAAGTTTCTCGAAGAAGAAATTCTCGAGCGGAGTCGCCTGTTCTATCTTGCTGCTGAATTCAGATTCCCCAATTTTACGCACTAGCGTATCGGGGTCTTCTCCCTCTGGCAGGAATAAAAATTTCACCTGTCGTCCGTCTTCCAGCAATGGCAGGGATGCTTCCAGCGCTCTCCAAGCGGCGGTACGGCCGGCTTTGTCACCATCGAAACAGAACACAATCTCAGACACGAATCGAAATACCCGCCGCAGATTGGTGGCGTTGGTTGCTGTACCCAGGGTAGCCACCGCATTGCGAATACCCATCTGGGCGAGGGCGATGACATCCATGTAGCCCTCGACGATGAGGATACGCTTTAGCTTGGCGCCGGACTTCCGGGCTTGATAAAGGCCGTAGAGTTCTGAGCCCTTGTGAAATAACGGCGTCTCCGGTGAATTCAGGTACTTGGGTTTGTCATCACCCAAAACCCTGCCACCGAAAGCGATGGTCCGTCCTCTGCTGTCCGTGATCGGAAACATGATGCGATGGCGAAAGCGATCATAATATTGGGCGCTGGCTGCCCTGGCTTGACTGCCGTTGTTCGCTTCCGGCTTATCGCTAGCTCCAACGCTATCCTGTTTCTGCTCCCGATCTTTTTGGATCACCAGGCCTGCCTTGAACAGGGAGTTTTGTTCCTTGCTGTCCTTGCCCAGTGCGTTAAGCAAATTGTCCCAGCCTGGCGGCGCATAACCGAGCCCGAAATCACGGGCTACTTCGCCGCTGACGCCACGGGATTTCAGATAGTCGACAGCGGTGTGCCGGTTGTCGTGATGTCGGATCTGATGTTGATAGAATTTACCGGCTCGCTCCAACATATCTATCAGTTGCGCGTGCTCTGATTGTTTTCTGGCTGCCGCCTTGCTCTCTTCCCGGGGCACTTCGATGCCTGCGTCTCCTGCCAGGGACTCGACCGCTTCTGGAAAGGAAACCTGATCGTATTCCATGACGAAACCGATCGCGTTGCCACCGTTGCCGCAGCCGAAACAGTAGTAAAACTGGCGTCCTGGCTCAACGCTGAACGAAGGCGTTTTCTCATTGTGAAAGGGACAGCAGGCGGAATAGTTTTTGCCGGTTTTTTTCAGGGCGACTCGCTTGTCGATTACATCCACAATATCGACCCGATGTAACAGGTCGTCGATAAATGCTTGCGGGATGAGTCCAGCCATAAACGAATCTTATCGGATTTAGGAAGGGATTTGCTCAGCTTTTATGTGTAATAGCTGGATTACTCGGCTAGATGCTTCCTGGATTGTCGGTGTCTTCGGAAGGCTTTCAGATAGAGTAGAAAAAGATACTCCTTATGAGGGTCGCATTGAAGTCCCTAATCAGAGGCCTGCTAGCTCAATGATGCCTTGATTTTTGCGCTGATGCTTCCCATGTCGGCACGACCGATGACCTGAGGTTTAACCAGGCCCATGACCTTACCCATGTCTTTCATGCTCTCGGCTCCGGATTCGGCCAGGGCCGATTGGATTATGTCATCCAGTTCTGCTGCGCTGAGAGCCTGGGGCAGGAATTCCTGCAGGACTGTGATTTCAAATTTTTCCTGATCTGCCAGCTCGGTACGCTCAGCTTCCTCAAAAATCTTGATGGATTCGCGGCGCTGCTTGACCATTTTGTCGAGGATGGCGATAACACGGGTATCGTCGGGATCGATGCGTTCATCCACCTCCACTCGCTTGATTTCTGACAGCGCGAGACGAATAGTACCGAGGCGAGGCTTGTCCCTCGCGCGCATGGCATCTTTCATGGCTTCGGTAATTTCTTGCTTGAGCGCGCTGTCAGACATGCCGATTCCGGATCACTGCAGAGGTTGGGTGCCACCGAATGGCTATTCAGTTGCAGATCAATGCTGGCCTACGTGGTATTAGCAGGGAGTTAGTACAAACGGATACTTTTTTTGTTTTCTCGCTGCAGTTTCTTAAGATGACGTTTTACCGCAGCAGCAGCCTTGCGCTTACGCACCGAAGTTGGTTTTTCGTAGAATTCTCTACGCCTTACTTCAGCTAGAATGCCGGCTTTCTCGCATGAACGCTTGAAGCGACGAAGTGCCACATCAAAAGGTTCATTCTCTTTCAATTTAACCATTGGCATGGAAAAAAACACCTACCTTTTAAAAAATTTGACTCAGTCTCACCCCTTCGAACCGGCTACGCCGACTGGAGGGAATTTCAGGGGCGCTAATGGTATAGCCCAATACGCCCAATTGCAAAGAAAAGCGCAAAAGAAATGGCGGGATCGCAGGTCAAATGGAGAGGGAAAATTCCTAGATTTGGGATATTCGAGGAAATTTGGCATGATTGCCTCTGCAAAAATCAACAAAACACTAGTTAGGGGCCAAGCCATTGATTGTACTGGGTATTGAAACTTCCTGCGATGACACCGGGGTTGCCATTTATGATAGCGACAACGGCCTGCTGGCGGATTGTTTATACAGTCAGATCGACATTCACGGAAAATACGGTGGCGTCATTCCTGAACTGGCGTCTCGCGACCATATCCGCAAGACCTTGCCCCTGGTGCGGGAAGTCATCGCCAGGGCGGGAATCGATGCGAATGCGCTGGATGGCGTCGCCTATACCGCCGGCCCGGGCTTGGTTGGAGCACTGCTGGTGGGAGCCTCGGTCGGCCGTGCCCTGGCCATGGGCTGGAATCGGCCGGCGATTGCAGTTCATCATATGGAGGGCCATCTGCTGGCGCCCATGCTCGAATCTCGGCCGCCCGAATTCCCTTTCGTGGCCTTGTTGGTGTCAGGCGGTCACACCCAACTGGTGCAGGTTGAGGGCATAGGGCGCTATGAATTACTGGGTGAATCCCTGGACGATGCTGCCGGTGAGGCCTTCGATAAAGTTGGAAAAATGCTGGGACTGGCTTATCCCGGTGGGCCACATGTGGCCAAACTGGCCGAGCAAGGCCGACAGGGAAAATTTGTGTTCCCGCGACCGATGACGAACCGTCCGGGGCTGGATTTCAGCTTCAGTGGCTTAAAGACCTTTACCCGCAATGTCATCGCGGAGCAGGAGCGGGCCGATGGCAGCCTCGATCAACAGACCCGGGCCGATATCGCTCGAGCCTTCGAGGACGCCGTGGTAGCCACCCTCGCCATCAAGTGCCGCCGAGCGCTTGAGCAGACCGGCTTGACGAGCCTGATTATCGCCGGTGGGGTCAGTGCCAACGTGCAGCTGCGTGAGGTTCTGGAGAAAACTATGCTCAGCCAGGGCGGTAAATTGTTCTATGCCCAACCTCGCTTTTGTACGGATAATGGTGCCATGATTGCCTTTGCCGGTTGCCAGCGCTTGTTGGCGGGACAACAGGATGATCTGGAGATCAAGGCGATGCCGCGGTGGTCGCTGGAGACATTGCCAGCAATCTAAGTGCCTGGCAGGAGCGGCTCTTGAATCGAATTTTGACCCGTATTGGCAACGACAGGCTTTAACAAGGCAGGTAGAACAGGAAAGCAGATGATGGATATCGTCTATATTCGAGAGTTGGAAATCAGGACTATCATCGGCGTCTTCGATTGGGAACGAGATCAGAGGCAAGTGGTCAGTCTCGATCTGGAATTGGGAACGGACAACCGTGCGCCGGCGGCAACAGACAGTATCGATAAGGCACTGGACTACAAGGCCGTCTCAAAACGCCTGATCGATTTTGTTGAAAATTCAGAGTTCTTTCTGGTAGAAACCCTGGCCGAAAGGATTGCCGATATTCTGCTCAAGGAATTCAAGGTGCCCTGGCTGAAGCTGCGTGTCGGTAAACCTGGTGCAGTGACCGGATCAAAAGACGTGGGGGTCATCATCATCCGAGGTAAAAAGTCACAGCAGTCCTAAGCGAGAATATGAAAGGTGCCGGTTCTCTCACTAAGCCTCGGTAGCAATATCGATGGTGTAAGCAATATACGCAAGGCCGTGGCAGCTCTGCGTGCCGAGTTCGATCATCTCAGATGTTCAATGGTTTACGAAAGTGAGGCGCTGGGTTTCGCTGGCGACAATTTTCTTAATCTCGTCGTGGTGGGCGACACGGATAAGTCCCTGGACGCCGTCCTTGATTATTTGAAGCAGCTGGAAGACAGCCTGGGCAGAGATCGTTCTCAACCGAGGTTTTCTCCCCGCACCATCGATCTCGACATTCTCACCTACAGCGATGAGGATGGCGAACACACCGGCTCGGATTGCGGCATAGTGCTGCCGCGACCCGAGATCACCCGTAATGCCTTCGTATTGAGACCGCTGGCGGAATTATTGCCGGAGCAGATTCACAGAGGCACAGGCGTCAGCTTCTCCCAGCTATGGGCAGACTTTGATAAAACCAGTCAGCGCTTGTGGCCTGTGCTCTTCGACTGGACCCCCTAATAGGTAACTAGCCGGGGTCGTCGATTGGTGTCGGTAGACAGACAGTGCCTTCGTCGTCCATGCCGATGAAGCCCGGGTCATCCCCGGTCATGGCTAGCCACCTGCGCAGCGGTCATTGAATCGATCAGAGCTTGCCTACTCAGGTGAGGTTCCTGCCACCATCCACCCTGATTACCTGCCCTGTCAGATAGTGCCCATGGCAGGCGAGGAAGTAGACGGTGGCGGCGATGTGTTCCGGCTGGCCCAGGCAGCCAAGGGGAATCTGCTGCAGGATTTTTTTGCGGGCAGCTGCAAACGCCGGATCTCCGTCATCTTCCAGTGCTGCCGACCACAATATGGCGCCCGGGGACACGGCGTTGACTCGCACCCCTGGAGCAAGCTCCAGCGCCAGGGATCTTGTCATCGCTTTGAGAGCGGCCTTGGCGATGCAATAGATTGAATAACCGCGAAGCGGTTGGTCGGCATGGGTATCAATAATATTAACGATAGCACCCTGGGTTCTTTTCAATTCGGTACTTAAATCCCGGGACAGGAAAAATGCCCCGGTTAAGTTGCTGTCGATCAGGTCGTCCCAAATCGCGTCGGAGATTTCACCGAGTTCTGTCGGATAGAAAGACGATGCGTTATTAATCAGTACATCCAGACGACCAAATATTTTCAGCGCCTGTAAGCTCATCGCCTGCACTTGTCTGGAATTACATAGATCTGCCTGTAGTGTTTGCGCCGAAGAGGCTCGGTCGCGGTTCAACTCCATCACCAGTTGCTCCGCCGCGTCGGCGGAACGGTGGTAGTGGATAATCACACGAAATCCCTGTCGATGAAACGTCCGGGCGATGGCGGCACCGATGCGTTGCGCCGCGCCGGTGACGCACACTACCTTGTGCTCAGTCATGGCTCGCCTGCCAGTGCCGCCACCTTGTTCGTGATCGCCCGCAGGCGATGTTGTTGAATTAGCTGTCTTGGGTCTGCCTGCTGGTCTTGGCCGTCGCGGCCCTCCAGCAGGCCGGCAATATCCAATGCCAGCACCGCATCCAGTATATCCAGAAGATATTGGCGTTGCGGATAGTCACGCTTCTCAAGGCCAGTGCGGCCCCTGGCATCGGCTTCACAACTTAGCAGAAATTTATCGAGTCGCTGCGGTCGCCGAATCGCATCCATTGACTGCAATAGATTCAACAAGGTCTGGGGACGCAGTTCGGTGACGCGATGAAGTTTGGTATGGTGCTCGCACACCAGCGCCGCCAGTTGTGAAAATTCATTGGGAACCTTAAGGCGTAGACTTATCTCTGCCTGTAATTTCAATCCCAGGGTTTCGTGCCCGAAGTGACTGGGCCATTTGTCCTTGTCCGTAATGGCCTTGCCAACATCATGCACCAAGGCGGCCCAGCGCACGACTGGATCGAGGCTTAGTTTGCCGGCCTGGCTCAAGCACATCAGGGTGTGAATGCCGGTGTCGATTTCGGGGTGATACTTAGCAGGCTGTGGCACCCCGAACAAATTATCAACTTCGGGAAGAATGACCTTGAGTGCGCCGCAGTCTCGGAGCACCTGGATAAACCTGGCTGGGTCGCGTGTGCTCAACCCCGCCTCTATCTCCTGCCAGACTCGCTCCTTAACCAGTGCATCGAGTTCGCCACTGGCCGCCATGGATTGCATCAGCGCCATGGTTTCCGTTGCCACCTCGAAGCCCAGATGACTGAATCTGGCGGCGAACCTTGCGACCCGCAGTACTCGCAGTGGGTCTTCACCGAAAGCGGGAGAGACGTGGCGTAGAATGCGTTGCTCCAGATCCCGGCGACCCTGGTAGGGGTCTATAATCTCGCCGTCTTCGGATTGCGCCATCGCGTTAATCGTCAAATCCCGGCGCTGGAGATCCTGCTCGAGGCTTACGCTTTGGCTGGTATCAAATTCGAAGCCAGTATAGCCCGGCGCTATTTTGGTTTCGGTTCTGGCCAGCGCATATTCCTGTTTCGTCTGTGGATGCAGGAAAACCGGAAAGCCCTTACCGACCTGCTTATAACCCAGGGCCAACATCTGCTCCCGGTCGGCACCGACCACCACCCAATCTTTATCCTTGGTGGGGATATCCAGTAACTTGTCGCGAATCGCGCCGCCTACGAGGTAGAACTCCATGCTAGCAATAGTTCCTTAAAGACCCGGGTGAAAACCCATTTTAACCGGAAACGCGGTAACGCTGTTGATCTTCCAAGCGCATCAGGGTGAGATCCCGCCCCCACACGCAGCCAGTGTCCAGGGCATGGACCTGCTTCCTGCCGGTGCGCCCCTCGATGGCGGCCCAGTGTCCAAATAACAACGTCGCCTCCGGGGTTATTTTTTCGTACTCATACCAGGGTTTAAAGCCGTGTGGCGCCGCCTCCAATCCTTCCTTGATGGCAAGTTTCAAGGTGCCAATTTCATCGCAGAATCTTATTCGGGTAAGGTAGTTGGTGATGACCCGGAGTCGGTCCAGGCCTCGCAATTTGTTATACCAGAACGTGGGCGTGTTGCCGTACATGTGCCGCAGATGATCCCGGTACGCCGTAGACTGTAATGCATATTCAACTTCGGCGGCGAGGTTAAGCGTCTTCTGCAGGGACCACAATGGCGACACTCCTGCATGAATCATCAAAAATTTCCTGATGCCATAGCGGGTATCGAGACTCTGATAATGGGCCAGAGGCTTGCCTCGCAACCAATCGCTCAGATCCTGGCAGTCTCTCGCATCGAGGAGCCTGGACAGAGTGCCCTCGGAAACTGACGGAGCGCAGCCTTCATTGATCGCAATAAAGTGCAAATCGTGGTTGCCCAGGATGATATGGGTGGCATCGTCGATGTCTTGCAGGAAGCGCAGCGTGTCCAGTGATTTCGGACCGCGGTTAACCAGGTCACCAACACACCATAGTTTGTCCCGGTCGGGGGAGAAGCGTACTTTCTTCAGAAGTTTTCTCAACGGCTTGTAACAGCCCTGGATGTCGCCGATGACGTAGTTGCTCATAGTGCCGGTGGTTTTATTGGCAAGGTGTCGCTGATCAGGACATCGCTGATCAGGACATAGTCGGCGAGACTAAGATTTTCTGGCCGCAAGCTGATATCCAGCGGTAACTCCCTGAGCGCCTGTTCCGAAATTATCGACTTCAGGCTGTTCTTCAGGGTCTTGCGACGCTGACTGAAGGCAGTTCGAATCACGATCTGTAGGTTTTCTACGCTGCGTGCCGGCAGCGGGAGTTTTACATGGGGAGTTAGCCGAACCACCGCCGAACTGACTTTGGGCTGCGGCGAAAATGATGACGCCGACACATCAAACAGATGTTCCACTGTGCAGAAATATTGCAGCATCAATCCCAGGCGACCATAATTCTTCTCTCCCACCTGCGCGGCAAGTCGTTGTACCACTTCCAGTTGCAGCATGAAGGTCATATCCCGGATCAGGGCGCAATTTTTAAGCAAATAAAACAACACCGGTGTTGAAATATTGTAGGGCAGATTACCAATAACACGTAAGCTATGTTTATCGGCTTCAAGTTTACCCAGATCGAACTTGAGAATATCTTCCTGGTAGAGTGTGAATCCCGGCCTGCTGCCGTAAAGATTATCAAGGAATTTAGCCAGATCTCGGTCCAGTTCCACGCAATCCAGTTTGGCATTGGCAGTGACCAGGTATTCAGTCAGCGCTCCCTGGCCGGGACCTATTTCCAGCAAATGGTCTCCAGCCTGCGGCCTTATGGACTGAATAATTCGCTCGATGATGCCTCGATCGTGGAGGAAGTTTTGGCCGAAGTGCTTTCGCGCCCGGTGTTTCATGCCGTTATCCGAGAGCCCACCGGGGGAGTTTTTTACCTTGCTAGAACACATAAGCCGTTTTTAGTTTGATTTCCAATGTTGAATCATCTCGGTAGCAACGGCGATTGCATTGTAGAGGCTACCCATATCAGCCCTGCCTGAGCCCGCCAGATCCAATGCCGTACCATGATCCACAGAAGTGCGGATAATTGGTAATCCCAGCGTAATATTGCTGGAGTTGCCGAATCCCTTGTACTTCAGTACCGGCAACCCTTGATCGTGATACATCGCCAGCACCGCATCGGCGTCATCGAGGTATTTTTTGGTAAACAGGGTGTCGGCGGGCAGTGGACCGACGATATCGAGCCCCTGCTGTCGCTTCATCGCCAGCACCGGTTCGATAATTTCGATTTCTTCCCGCCCAATGTGACCCGCTTCTCCGGCGTGGGGATTGAGCCCACAAACCAGGATTCGTGGATTCTTCACACCAAACTTCAGTTTGAGGTCCTGGTGAAGAATTGAAATTACGTCGGCCAGTAGTACTTTGGTAATTGCGCCTGGGACTGCCGTCAGCGGCAGGTGGGTAGTCACTAATGCTACTCTCAGACCAGTCGTGGCCAGCATCATAACGGTCAGTTCCCGCTGGCAATAATCTGCTAGAAACTCTGTATGCCCGGTAAATTCGAATCCCGCATCGTTGATAAGCGATTTTTGTACCGGGCCCGTGACCATGGCATCCACTTCATGGGCCAGGGTGGAGTCCACGGCGGCGCTTAAGGTATTCAGCACGTATTCACCATTGGCAGGATCAAGTTTGCCGACGCTGACGGTAGCAGCCAGATCTACTGGCAACACGGTCAGTTCGCCCGCACGGCTGGGGCTGGGCACGGAGGAAGGGTCGAACGGATTGAGTGTCAGGGGATAACCGAGCAATTCTGCGCGGCTGCTGAGCAAGGCCGGATCGGCAACCACAACCAGTTCGACATCGGGCGGGGGCCGTTGCGCCAGTTGGACACATAGGTCCGGTCCGATACCGGCCGGTTCGCCGGGTGTTAGAGCAATGCGGTAGGTCACATCACAGGTCCCGGTGCGCCTTTAATCTATCAGTTCAACGAATGCTTTTTCCCGGATTTCGATCAGCCAGTTCTCCATCTCAAGGTCGAACTTTCGGTCACGAAGCGCGTTTTCGGCCTGGTTACGGGTATAGTCCTGGCTGAAATCCTGAATTCTTCGGCCCAGTACTTCGGCTATGTGCCATCCGGATTCGGTCTTGAACGGTTCACTCAGCTCGCCGATTTCCATGGTGTCTACCACTGCCTGCATCTCTGGCGGCATACCGCCTTCGTTTATCCAGTCCAGATCACCACCGCCAACAACCGAGGAAGCGTCGTCAGAATTTTGTCTTGCGAGTGTCGCAAAGTCTTCACCGTCTACAATTTTCTGACGTAGCTCTGCTATGGCGGTTCTGGTCTGCTCATCGGTGCGAATTTCGTTCCCTATCAACATGATGTGCCGCACATCGGTCTGGCTGACCATTTGATCGGTGCCACCCTGCTTGCCGGCCAGGCGAATGATATGATATCCATTGCCGGCTTCGATTGGTCCTTCGACCTCGCCGAGTGTCATCTCAGCGACGATGTCAGCGAACAATTGCGGTAGTTCGTCAGCCTTCCTCCAGCCAAATTCGGTGCTGGAGACTTGAAATCTGCCTGCGGCTTCGGCGGCGCTACGGGCGGTAAGAAAGTCCTCACCTTCGATAATGCGCACCGCAAGGTCGGCTGCATATTTTAGTTTGTTGGTTTTAACTTCTGGAGAGTCTGAAGCGCCGGAGGCGATGAGAATGTGGTCAATGAAATAGGTGGCTGCGATTGCTTCCTTGCCCATTTCGGAATTGAGGAAATTTTCAATTTCCTGATCGGTGATGGTGATGCGTCGATTGACCATGCCTCGTTGCAATTCCTGCACGGTCATCTGCCTCCGAACCTGATCCCGTGTCTGCAGGTAAACGCCATTCTCTTCCAGTAGCGAGACGTATTCATCGAAACTCATATTGTTGTTTTGTGCCATGTTGTTCAGGACGCGGTTAATAGTATCGTCATCGAAGCGAATGCTGATGCGCTCGGCCAGTTGCAGTTGCACATTTTCGATAATCAGGGCATCCAGTACGTCGGAGCGGAATTGTTCACCCGAGGGCAGGGGTTGGTTGGCACGGGCAGCCGATTGTGTAATCTCGGTCATGCGCGCGTCCAGTTCACTCTGCAGCACTACATCGTCGTCGACGATGGCAATAACCCGGTCCAGTTGAACTCGTTGGGCGAGGGCGGTTTCACCCAGTGCTACCAGGCCAAGACTTATGCTGACTAACGCTATCCACCTGCCGAGTCGCCCAGGCACAGTAACCTTGCCGGCACCGCTTGCGTGCAGATTGGTCATATTTAAACTATTCATAATATGGTTCTCTAAATCCCCAAATACCGTCTCTTAACAGGCTGCTGACATTACCTCCGGTAATATTTCCCAGCCCAATTAGTGTAAATTGGACAAAAATTCCTCTATTGGGTTCGATATTAGGAAGAAACAATTCGTCTTCGTCAACCCATTCCCTGGCAATCAAGCGAATTGTTGCACAGCAATTGCTGAATTCGATGCCGGCAAAACTCTCCAGATTCCGGGAATTACTGTGATCATAGTTCCAACGACCCAACAATTTCCAATTATCACTCAATGGCCAGACGCCGGAAAGGACGGTCTGTTTAATGCGGGTGTCGATGCCGGCGTTAAAAACCGGCAGATTCGGATTCAAGGCAAGACCACGGAAGCGGTAACTCAGGTTAAGCAGGTGGCTGGCATCTCCGTGATAGCGTAGCGAGAAACTTCCTTCTTCGACTTCCTGTGAATCCTGGTTCCACTGTACGTCTGCATTCAGTTGCCAGCTTTCGGAGAAGGAATAGGCAAATTCGGCAGCGAGTGACGATCTGGTTGAGAGCGTGGAATAACGGGGAGTGAAAGTTTGAGCGGGGCTTCTCATGGTCACCCGACGGTCTTCGAAATATGTAATCTGACCGACACTGACCCGTGCCCGTTCTCTCCCGAGAGCATCGAGAATACGGCTGGTTATTGCGATGCTGACCTGATCGGCATCCGCTACTCGGTCACCGCCGCTGAAACGGTCGTCACGGAAAAGCTGACTGAAGCTAAAATTCAGTTCAGAGGTATCAAATAACGGCAACTGATCCTGGTCTTCAAATTCACTGAACAGATAAAAAACTCTTGGCTCCAATGTTTGCGTATAAGCACGGGACATCGAGCGTTCGAAGATTAGACCGCTATCGAAGCTGTAAACCCCGACGCCAAAATCTGGATCATCGACGCTGTCGATGGCCTGATCCTGTAGTTTGTATGCGTTGTACATGTACTTCGCATCGGCGCGCAGAAACCAGCCAGGCGCCTCCAAAGACCAGCTAATAGCCGGCTCCAGGTTGACTCTCTCCCCGGTCACCAGCGCGCCATTGTCGATTCGGGTAGTTGTAAGCAGGTCTTCATCGAGGTTTCTGTCGAAGGCGGTAATCTGCCCGCTCAAGCCCACGCGGAAACCGCCGGCGAGATAAGCCTCTGACTCGAAGTTAAGCTGTGGCAGGCGGTCATAGGGAGTTGCCAATCCGCCCTCGGTAAATAATGGATCTATGATCTGGACTCGCTGTACCCTGATATCTCCACGCAGGTAGTCGGAGCGAAAATTGAGCCGGCCCAGCCGATTGAGGTGGGTGCGGCTGGTGGCATTAAGACCATTACTGCCGAGATCGTAGAAATAGTCCTCGTCACTCACCCCATTGTAGTCAACAAAGGTACTCCAGTTGCGGCCAAAGTTACCGGAATGTTCGTAACCAAGGAACCAGCGATCTTCGGTCGCCGGCGAGTCGGAGCCGGGGACATTAACGGTAGCCGGATCGAACAGATCGTCGCTACCGAGAAAGGATAGGTTCAGTGTATTCATGGTACGCCGGGACAGGTAACGAAATTCGGTGCTGGTGAGGATGCCGCGGTCGGAGATGATTCTGGGTGAAATGGTGGCGTCGTAATTTGGCGCCAGATTGAGGTAGTAAGGAAGTTCGAAGTCGAAGCCACCGCTGCGCGTAGAGCCGGTACTGGGCGCCAGAAAACCGGAGATGCGTTCATCGCCCAGCGGGAACTGCAGGGTAAACGGATAGTAAAACACCGGCACGTTCTTGATCTCGAGGCGGGCAGAGCGGGCATAACCGCGGCCCCGTTCCTGGTCCAGCACGATACTGGCGGCCTCAATATGCCAGAAGCCAGTATCTGGTTCACAGCGACTGAATTCACCATTTTCGATGCTTATCAAGCCAGACTCACTGGTGTAGACGATGCTGCCGGCTGTGCCGTGGATGCCAAGGTCGTGGATGACGTACTGGGCGTTTTCAATTCTGCTGATGCCTTTGTCATTATTGATAAAGGCTGCACTCCCGCGAAGCAGCACATCTGGCTCGCGAAACACCACGTTTCCTTGCATCAACACCGTGTTTTCAGCCAGATCGATAGTGGTGGTATCATTGTTCTGTATGCGGCGATAGCCTTGTTGTACAACGATATCGCCATCCACTGTGATCAGGCCGGTGGATATCTGTCGAATGCCGGTGCTGGTGCGGTAGCGAGTTTCTGCGTTTTCCGGATTATTCTCAGCATTCCTCTCGATGCCGCTGGGGTCCACGAAGGCACCACAGCAATTGGCTGGTAAGGCCTCTTGTTGAGCCTCGCTCATCGCTTCCCGCGGCACCCAGTCGAGGTCGCCCCCGGCAGCAAAAGCGCCGGTCGCGAACTCCACCGGCGCCGGCTTCGCGCCAGCAGTATCTTCGCCTGCATCTCGATTGTCAGTCGCTGGAGTGGTACCGGGGTCTGCGCGGACCGAACTCTGATCGGTGCTGGGCTCCACTACTGCTTCGATCTCCGGCACTGGCTCCACCGACTCGGGAATGGCCACCGGAGGGTTCCCGGATTCTGCCCCGTCGATACCGCCGCGCGGGGGCGCCGGTATGGGACTGGCCGCAGCACCGGCTGCGGTGGTCTCACAAATCCAGCCATCACCGGCAGCGTTGGCCCGACAAGTGGTCTCGGGCAGCTGGGTGTATGATGCCGGTGAAATTGATAGCGTCATCAGCCCAGCCGAGATAAGCAGAAGAAGTTGTGGACGGCGAAGGCGCTTCTTAGAACGCATAGGAAAGGACGACATGGGCAAGTGGAGTGGATGAAAACTCAATAGTTCTTGTGAATGTGATCTTAAACAAATCGAATCCGGGACCGACTAACTGATTGAATTGTAAGACTGCGGCTGTCCTGACAGGCAGCAAGGGCATAATAATTCATTGCTCTGGACAAAGGAATCGGACAATGGGAAGGAAGCGGAATGTGGACCGCTAATTATCGAATATGGACGACGCACGGTTACAAGCATTAACCCGGTGGGCTAACGCAGCCCTGGATCAGTTAATACCCGCTAAACAAAGCCTGGTCGAGCTGGAACCGGTTAGTGGTGACGCCAGTTTTCGGCGCTATTTCCGCACGCGTCTGGATCAGTGCAGCTTCATTGCCGTGGATGCACCGCCATCAAATGAAGACAACGAGGCGTTCGTGCGCATATCGAGCCTGTTTCAAGACGCCGGGGTGAGGACCCCAGCAGTGCTGTCCGCGAACTACAAACAAGGCTTCATGCTGCTCGATGATTTTGGTGACCGGCTGTATTTACATCATCTTTTACACCTGCAAGAACAGGGCTCGACTGAGGCAACGGCCGATTTATACCGACGAGCCATAGACACCTTGATCAAACTTCAGAGGGGAGTTGAATATGAGAGACTTGACCCCTATGATAGGGGAAAACTGCATGATGAGATGGCGCTCTTCGAGAAGTGGTATTGTGAGGAGTTCCTGTGCTTGCGACTAAGCGATGGCGACAGAGAGCTTATTGCACGTACATTTACCTTTCTGGAAGATGCTGCGCTAGGGCAGATGGTGGTCGCAGTGCATCGCGATTACCATTCTCGCAATCTGATGTTGCTCGACGCGGAAGTCTACGGTGGGGACACCGGACCTGGAGTGATCGACTTTCAGGATGCCGTCGCCGGTCCCTACACCTACGACCTGGTTTCATTGCTGCGGGACTGTTATATCCAATGGCCAGCCGAACAGGTTAGAGAATGGGCGCTGTACTATTTCGATAGCGCGCAATCGAAGGCTGTGATTGGCGATATTTCTCCCCAGCAATTCCTCCGAGACCTTGATCTCATGGGCCTGCAGCGCAACCTGAAGGTAATGGGCATCTTTTCCCGATTGTGCATCAGGGATAAAAAACCCCAGTATCTGGCCGATATTCCTCTGGTTATCCAGTATTTTTTAAATGTGAGCCAGAAATACCCTGAGTTGGCACATTTTCGGAACTGGTTTACGCAAAAAGTATTACCCGTAGCGGTAACAAAACAGCCTCAGGAATAGTAATGCGCGCAATGATTCTGGCGGCCGGGCTGGGTAAGCGAATGCAGCCCCTCACCGCCAATCTACCCAAGCCGCTCCTGAAAGTTCGGGGCAAACCACTGATCGAGCATCAGATTGAGAAGCTGGTGGCTGCGGGTGTGTCTGGCATCGTCATCAATCACTTTTATCTGGGCGATATGATCGAGGCTGCCCTCGGTGACGGCTCGCGCTTCGGAGTGGAAATTTCCTATTCCAGGGAATCCACTCGTTTGGATACCGCGGGGGGCATCATCAAATCCCTGACGCAGCTACAGGACGACTGCTTCATCGTCGTCAATGCAGATATCTGGACGGATTTTGATTTTTCCAGTTTACAGGCCATCGACGGCAAAGATCGGCTCGCCCACCTGGTACTGGTAGATAATACCGACCATAATCCCTACGGTGATTTCTATATCGATGACGCGGGCAGGGTGCATGAAGATCATAGTGCTCGTGATCAGAAGCTGACCTTTAGTGGCATCAGCGTGCTGCATAAAAATTTGTTCACCGGACTTGCCATCGAACCGCTTTCTGTGGTGCCGCTATTACAGACGGCGATGACGGACAACCGGGTAAGCGGTGAATTTCATCTCGGTCTATGGATGGATATCGGTACGCCAGAAAGGCTGCAGGAAGTGAATGCGCTGGCGACTGCGGCGGCAGAAGAATAGCACATGCTAGGATTCCTCAGAAACCGGTCTTACCAGAGAGCCATGCTCACACGGCTGCAGGGAAGTTCGGTTGTCGCCATGATATCCCCCCCTGGAATCCCCGCGGGGGGACGTACCGAAGCGCTGTTTACATCGGCGATGTTTGCGGTGATGGGCCGGGTGGCGAAACTGGATGGTCTGGTGACCGAAGCCGAAGTGGAGTTTGCCAGCGCTATCATGAAGAAGATGGGTCTCGATGGCATGAGGCGCCAACGCGCCATCGGTCATTTCGACCAGGGTAAGCAGGCGAGTACTGATGTTGTGCAGGTGGTGAAGCGATTGGTCGGTGCCATCGGCGCCCGTAGCGAGCTGTCTCATCTCTTCCTGCAGATCCAGTGCCGCAACGCCTATGCCAAGGGTGAAATGCGGCTGCGGGAAAAAATGCTGCTGCGAGACATCGCAGAAACACTGGGCTACGACAAATCCGAATTTCTTGCGGTCTGTGCCGAAGTGCTCGCATCTTCCGATAATAAACTGACGCAGCGGCCAAATTCACTGCGCAATGCTTACATGGTTCTGCAACTGAAACCCAGAGTCGCCGACGGTGAGATTCGTCAAGCCTACCTGAAACTCATGTCCCGGTACCACCCCGACAAGCTGATGCAAAACCTATCGGCAGAAGCGACCCAGCAAGCTCAGGAAAAATTCCTCGCAATCCGCAGCGCCTACGAAACCATCTGCGGATTCAGAAAAATCAGAGTCTAGTATTGCCAATACTTGTCACGACTCGATGATTCGATGATCTAGTGACGGCGCGCTGCACTGCCATACCCTCCTGCCTCCGCGGCTTGCCCCCCTCCCGGGTTCCCTCACTCGGTCGGGAGCCCTGAAAAACGGTCTCCCTCTGTCACTCGGTGCGGCGCCTTGACTGCTGCGGCAGAAGGATATGCCACCCCATCGCTTGGACGTCCATCGCAGAATCTTTAAATACCCGGCATTGGCCCAAATTACTCGAACTCTGACCCTTGGTATACGTGACGATCGTGTCACTAAGTCAAGTGGGAACTGCGAGCGATGGGTTAGAGGCCCCTGTTGACTCAGCAATTAGGGCGTAGCACCGAGTGACCGAGGGAGACCGTCCTTTGGGCTCCCGACCGAGTGAGGGAACCCGGGAGGGGTGCAAGCCGCTGAGACAATAGGGGCCTCTCACCCAGCGCGTTCTCCCCAGTAGTTCTCCACACGACAAGCCCCCCCAATCTCTGTAAAATGCCCCGCAACGATTACATCGGACCTGCCTAATGAAAGATTATCTGATTGCTCCCTCTATATTGTCCGCGGATTTTGCCAGACTTGGCGACGAAGTCAACGCCGTGCTCGATGCCGGGGCCGATGTGATCCACTTCGACGTGATGGATAATCACTATGTACCGAATTTGACTATAGGACCAATGATTTGCGAAGCACTGCGCACCCATAAAATAACCGCACCCATCGACGTTCACCTCATGGTCTCACCCGTGGATCAGTTGATATTGGATTTCGCCAAGGCCGGTGCCACCTATATAAGTTTTCACCCCGAGGCCACAGCACATGTCGATCGTTCGCTGCAACTGGTACGGGATCAGGGCTGCAAGTCAGGTCTGGTTTTCAATCCTGCGAGCCCCCTGAACTGTCTCGAATTTCTCATGGATAAGCTTGATGTCATTCTCCTAATGTCGGTAAACCCAGGTTTCGGCGGTCAAAAATTCATTACTTCCACACTCAAAAAACTGGAGCAGGTGCGCAAACTCATCGACGACAGTGCTTATCCCATCCGTCTGGAAGTCGACGGTGGGGTTGGCATCGATAATATTCGGGAAATCGCCGATGCCGGTGCCGATATGTTTGTGGCAGGCTCGGCCATTTTTAACAGCAAAGACTACGCTAAGACTATAGCTGCCATGCGAGGCGAACTGGGACAGAATCCCGGCAAGCGACATTAGACTCGTGGTATGTATAGTTTACAAAGTTTAGATCCGCGATGAACCAGGCAGCTTTCCAACAACTCGCAGCAGCCGGTTATAACCGGATTCCGCTCGTGCGTGAGGTCCTTGCCGACACCGAAACTCCCCTCAGCACTTACCTCAAACTCGGCAGTGGTCTGCACAGCTATTTATTTGAGTCTATTCAGGGTGGCGAAAAGTGGGGTCGTTATTCCATTATCGGTCTGCCCTGCAATACTGTTCTGCGAGTCATCGGCGATCGGGTGACCGTTGAGGCCGATGGCAAGGTAGTCGAAGAACGTAGCGGTGTTGATCCGTTTGCCTTTATCGCCGAGTTTCAGTCCAGATACAGGGTCGCAGATATTCCGGATAGGCAATTGTTTGCAGGCGGGCTGGTGGGTTATTTCGCCTACGATAGCGTGCGCTATGTTGAGACCGGCATGGGGCCGGGCCCGGGAGAAGACCAGATTGGCACACCCGATATTCTCCTGATGCTGTCGGAAGAAGTGGTGGTTTTCGACAATCTTCGTGGCACCATTTCCTTCATCATCAACGTGGATCCGAGTACATCGCAGGCCTATGAAAATGCTGAACTGCGGTTAAATCAGCTACAGGCAGAATTACATAAGCCGGTACCACTGCCCAAAATTTCTACTGGCAGCAATAGTATCGCCGAGAATGATTTTGCGTTTCATTTCCAGCAACAGCTTTACCAGCAGGCGGTGGGAAAAATCAAGGATTACATCGTCGCCGGTGATGTGATGCAGGTAGTGTTGGCACAGCGAATGTCGGTGGATTTCAGTGGTGACCCTGTGAACATCTACCGGGCTCTGCGTTTTCTCAATCCTTCACCGTATATGGTGTATTTCGATCTTGGCGATCACCACGTGGTCAGCGCCTCGCCGGAGATTCTAGCCCGGGTGGATGATGGTAAAATTACCGTTCGACCACTGGCCGGAACCCGCAAACGCGGGGCCACCGAGGCCGAGGACCTTATCCTGGAGAAGGAATTGTTGGCCGACTCCAAGGAGCTTGCCGAACACCTGATGCTGATCGATTTGAGTCGTAATGACTCGGGGCGAGTCTCTAAAATTGGTTCTGTCACGGTACCGAAAAAGATGTTTGTCGAGCGTTATTCTCATGTCATGCATATCGCCTCCATCGTGGAAAGTGAAATACGTGAGGACAAGACTTCGCTGCAGGTGTTGCAGGCAACCTTGCCGGTTGGAACCTTGAGTGGCGCTCCCAAGGTCAGGGCCATGGAAATAATCGATGAACTAGAGCCGGAAAAACGGGGCATATACGGCGGCGCCATGGGCTATCTTGCCTGGAATGGCAATATGGACATGGCCATCGCGATTCGCACGGCGGTAATTAAGAACGACAAGCTTTTCATCCAGGCGGGTGCCGGCATCGTTGCCGATTCACAGCCGCAGATGGAATGGGAGGAGACTCTTAATAAAGCCAGGGCGATTGTCAGGGCGGTGCAAATGGCGAACGAGTCACTCAGGGTTGATTGATGCTTTAAGCTGGCAAGAATAAGATTGGTTTAGGCAGGAGACAGAATTTCGTGTTGTTAATGATCGATAATTACGATTCATTTACTTATAACATCGTGCAATACCTGGGTGAACTGGGTGCCGATGTCCAGGTTTACCGTAATGACGCGGTGACTATCGAGACCATCGAGGCCATGAATCCAACGCAGATTGTCATATCACCAGGGCCTTGCACGCCGGACAAGGCTGGTATTACTACTGCAGTAATCGATCATTTCGCCGGCAAGATACCCATGCTGGGCATCTGTCTTGGGCATCAGAGCATCGGTCAGGTGTTTGGCGGCAACATCGTGCGCGCCGCCAGGGTGATGCATGGCAAGTTGTCCAGCATTTACCATGATGGGCGGGGTGTGTTCAGTACACTGAGTAATCCGTTCACCGCAACCCGGTATCACTCCCTGGTGATCGAGGCGGACTCACTACCGGATTGTCTGCAGGTGACGGCATGGACCCAGGGCGCAGCCGGGGAACGTGAAGAAATCATGGCTGTGCGTCACACCAGCCTGGCAATTCAAGGTGTGCAATTTCATCCCGAGTCGATCTTGAGTGAGCATGGTCATCGGCTACTACAAAATTTTCTGGAAAACGCTTAGCAGCCTTGCTTCTCACCATAGAAGACATGGGATGACAGAGTTGGAGAGAACAGGATAGACACACTATGGATATCAAATCAGCAATAAAACGAGTGACCGGAGGCCTGGATCTGAGTAAGGATGAGATGATCGCCGTCATGCGCCACATCATGTCGGGGGCCTCCACGGATGCACAGAACGCGGCGTTTCTCGTGGGCTTGCAGATGAAGGGGGTGAAGGCCGCGGAAATTCTCGGTGGTGCCACGGTCATGCGGGAGCTGGCGACGCCAGTCACTCTCGCTTCCAGCACCCATCTGGTAGACACCTGTGGCACCGGCGGCAGCGGGGCCAACAAATTTAATATCTCAACCGCAGCAGCCATCGTTGCTGCGGCAGCAGGGGCCAGGGTTGCCAAACATGGTAATCGCGGCGCTACCAGTGTCAGTGGTAGTGCCGATGTGTTGGAAGCCGCAGGACTCAATCTGTCTCTAAGGGCGGATCAGGTCGCTAGCACCATCGAAGAGGTGGGTGTGGGCTTCATGTTTGCCCCCGCGCATCACAGTGCCATGAAACATGTCATCACGGCGCGCAGGGAAATCGGAGTGCGCACCGTATTTAATTTGCTGGGACCACTTACCAATCCGGCATCCGCGTCGAATCAGGTGATGGGGGTATTCGATCCGGACTGGATCCCCGCGCTGCTGAGCGTATTTAAGGAGTTGGGAAGTAATCATGTGCTCATCGTCTCGTCAGCAGATGGGCTGGACGAAATAAGCAGTTCGGCAGCGACTCATGTGGGCGAGTTAAAGGATGGTGAGTGCAATACCTATTCCATCTCACCAGCAGATTTTGGCATAGAGCAGTATGACAATTTCGATATGCTGAAGATCGACAGCGTACAGGCCAGCCTGGAGATGCTGAAGCAGGCATTGAATTATGACAATCGGGCGGCAGGCGATATAGTGGCCCTGAATGCGGGTGCTGCAATCTATGTAGCCGGTCTCGCCGACGATCTACGCGCCGGGGTGGAACGGGCACAGGCGGTGATGCGAAGCGGAGAGGCCCTGGATAAGCTGGAGCAATTGGTGAACTTTACTCAGTCCATTGTCATGCAGGAGTAAGCTGGCATATGCCCATCGCAACTATCCTCGATCAAATTATCGAGCACAAGAGGCTCCAAGTCGAGCGCGCCAGGGCACGGGTTTCACTGCCCGATCTGATTTCTTCCTTGCCGCCGGCAGACGCATCGCGAGCCTTTACCCAAGCTCTGGCCAACCAGATTCGACAGCAAAAACCCGCAGTAATTGCCGAAATCAAGAAGGCATCTCCTTCGAAGGGCGTGATTCGGGGAAATTTTGATCCGGCAGCTCTTGCCCGGGACTTCGAAGACAATGGTGCCACCTGTCTTTCTATTCTGACCGATGAAAAATATTTTCAAGGTGCGAATGAATTCTTGCTTGAAGCCAGGGCGGCCTGCTCTTTACCGGTAATTCGCAAGGACTTCATGATCGACCCTTATCAGATCGCCGAGTCGAAGGCACTGGGGGCCGACTGTATATTGCTGATTGTAGCGGCGCTGGGAGAGGCCCAACTGCAGGAGTTGGTGGCCTTCGCCGATGAGCTCGTCATCGATATTCTGATCGAAGTTCATGACCGACAAGAACTCGATCGGGCGCTGGAGCTGAACATCGAACTCATCGGCATCAATAACAGGAACCTGCATACGTTTGAAACTAACCTGCAAACGACGTTGGATCTGGCAAGCAGTATTCCCGCAGACAAATTAATTATTACAGAAAGCGGAATAAATACCTCTGCCGACGTGAGCAGGATGACGAGTGAGGGTATCTATGGTTTTCTGGTAGGAGAAGCATTGATGCGGGCAAGCAGTCCCGGCTCCAAGCTGAAACAATTGATGTTTAGCGAGTGCCAAATACCACGATAGTCTTGCCCGCAACACTAACTAATTCCTGCTCTTCCAGTGCCTTCAGGACGCGACCCGCCATCTCTCGAGAACAGTTAACGATGCGGCCAATTTCCTGTCGAGTGATCTTGATCTGCATTCCATCCGGGTGGGTCATGGCGTCCGGTTCTTTGCTAAGGTCAATCAGCGTGCGCGCGATGCGACCGGTGACATCGTAGAAAGCGAGGTCGCCAACTTTTCGCGTGGTATTGCGCAATCTATGGGCCATCTGCTGACCGATAGTGAAAACAATTTCTGGATGTGCACGGATATAGCTATTGAAGTTGTTATAGCTGATTTCTGCAACTTCACAGGCAGACCTGGTTCGGCACCAGGCGCTTCTTTCTTCCGATTGCTCGAACCGACCCATCTCGCCGAAGAAGTCACCCGGGTTCAGATAGGCAATGATAACTTCCTTGCCATCATCGTCTTCGAGGACAACCGACACCGAACCCTTGATGATATAATACAGGATGTCGCACTTGTCGCCTTCATATATTATGGTCGAGCGATTCGGGTAGCTCTTTCTATGACAGTGGGACAGAAAATTATCCAGGTCCTCAATATGTGGCGCTATGGCCATTAATGACATAGCAATATTCCTAAAAATCGGATCGACTTCAAATATGTATCACAATTTGGCTGTAATTGTGAGATACCGATCATAATAAATGGGCTTTTCGAATCTCGATGTCGCGTACGTATCGCCAGACTCTGCGTAGGTTTGCGGTATGATTCAAATAGAGCTGAAATATGAATTATGTTAATCTTGCGCGCCCTCGACTACATTGATTGTATCGGTTAATTGCCGCTATTACTTAATTGCCTAGTTCAATTAAGTGCTAGTTGATCTCAGGCTCCCTTGCACAGAGAAAATGATTATGAATGCTCGTATTAAATGGGTTCAGGACGTTATGTTTGTTGCCGAGTCGGGTACTGGCCATGCCCTGGTGCTGGATGGCGCACCGGCCGGTGGCGGCAGAAATATGGGGATGCGCCCGATGGAATTGATGGTGCTGAGTGTCGGCAGTTGTTCATCATACGATGTGGTGACGATTCTGAAAAAGGCGCGACAGGAAATCACCAGCTGTGAAGCCGAGGTGACTGCCGAACGGGTAGACGCGACTCCGGCCATCTTCGAATCTATTCATTTACACTTCAAGCTGGCGGGACGCAATTTGAGTGAAAAGCAGGTGGCCAGGGCGATTGAATTCTCGGCCGAGAAATACTGCTCCGCCTCAATCATGATGAAAAATGCAGGGGTGAAGGTCACTCACGATTTTGAAATTATTCAGACATAAAGGGCGGACTCTCCTTCTAATTGATTGGGTGTAGGTGTGGGACGCAAGCTCGGAGCAGGGGGGTTATTTTGCCGTTCCAGTGGGCCATCCCTGGCCCACTTCCCTGTGGGTCAGGGATGGCCCACTGGAACGGCAAAATAGTACCCCTTGCCAATCCCTGTTACACGCATCAACTACCGAAATAGCTCTCAAAATCCTGTGAGGATATCTCACGCTCTGATCCGGTTAAGGCAACAAATGCTTAAATCCGATAGGCGGTTGTCTTCATGATTTGGGAAACGGCGGTCATGGCTTGTTTGACCGGAGCGGGGAGTTCGGCGCCGCCTGCGTTGCGGGCTAAGTCGCCGTGCTGTTTTTCATCTACGATCATCTGTTTGAGGATGGCTTTGCTCTTCGCATCTTCAGTCGGGAGTTTTTCAAGGTGATCTTCCAGGTGTGCGCAGACCTGATCTTCGGTTGCAGCGACAAACCCCAGGCTCCATTTGTCGCCGGCGATTCCCGCCGCGGCACCGATGCCGTATGACAGTGCATACCACAATGGATTTAGCAGGCTGGGTCGGCTGTCCAACTGCCGCAGTCTGTCTTCGCACCAGGCCAGATGGTCGACTTCTTCCGCGGCGGCTTGTTGCATGGACTCACGCACATCACCCAGCTTCGCCGTCGCAGCCTGTCCCTGGTAAAGCGCCTGGGCACAGACTTCACCGGTGTGATTAATTCGCATTAGACCTGCGGTGTGGCGGCGCTCGCTGGGACTCAGTTCGCCGTCATTTAATTCTTCTGCGGGGGAGGCGCGTCGGGCCTGGCTGGAGCCAGGAACGCAGGTACGCAGCGCCAGGTCAAACTGAATCAGGCATTGATCGAGAAAGCTGTGATTGGGACTTCGCATTCATTCATTCTCGCGCGCAACCGCACGATACGCAATATCTGGGCGAAAATACAGCTTGTTCCAACTGATTTGATGTACCAGTTCGTAGGCGGCGGCCTGGGCTTCTGACACCGTGTTCCCCAGTGCCGTGGCACAGAGGACGCGGCCGCCGCTGGTAAGCACCCGCGTTTCCTCCGAATCAGCATTCGACAATTTAGTACCGGCATGGAATATTTTCTGGTGCTCGCCCGTGGGCTCATCGAGACCGTTAATGGGCTGATCTTTGTCGTAGGATAGGGGATAACCGCCCGCCGCCAGGACTACACCGACGGCGTAGCGGGAATCCCAACTCGCGGTTTGCTGATCCAGGGATTGATCGAGTGCGGCCAGACAGTGTTTCACGAGGTCTGATTGCAAGCGCATCATCACCGGTTGTGCCTCAGGGTCCCCAAATCGACAATTAAACTCAATCACACTCACTGCACCGCTGGCAGAAATCATCAGTCCAGCATAGAGAAAACCTACATAGTCGTTACCGTCTGCCGCCATTCCCTCGACAGTGGGTAGGATGACTTCATCCATAATTCTTTGGTATACCGCTTCGTTTACCACCGGCGCTGGTGAGTAGGCACCCATGCCGCCGGTGTTCGGACCCTTGTCCCCGGCATCTCTGGCCTTGTGATCCTGGGAAGTGGCCATGGGCAGCACGTGTTTGCCATCTACCATGGCAATAAAGCTGGCTTCCTCACCACCGAGGAAGTCCTCGATGACGATGCGGTGTCCGGCTTCACCGAAGCGATTACCAGACAACATGTCTTCGGCTGCGGCAATAGCTTCTGCCACGGTTGGTGCCACGATCACACCCTTACCTGCGGCCAGGCCGTCTGCCTTGATGACGATGGGCGCACCCTGAGCCTCGATATACGCCCTGGCCGCAGTGACCTCGGTAAAAGTCTGATAGGCTGAAGTAGGGATGCCATGGCGACTGAGAAAATCTTTGCTAAAGGCCTTCGAACCCTCTAATTGTGAGGCGGCTTGAGAGGGCCCAAAGCAGGGAAGCTTGCGCTGCTTGAAGTAGTCCACTATGCCGCCTACCAGCGGCGCCTCGGGTCCGATTATGGTGAGCGTAATGGACTCCCTTTGAGCGAATTCTGCCAGGGCGGCAAAGTCCATCACATCGATAGCGACATTTTCCAGTTTGTCCTCAAGCGCAGTGCCTGCATTGCCCGGTGCCACAAAAACTTTCTCGACGTCTGTTGACTGTGCCGCTTTCCAGGCCAGTGCATGTTCGCGACCGCCGCTGCCGGTGACAAGTATCTTCATGAAAGCGTTTCCTAACAGCCTGCTAGTGGCGAAAATGTCTGACCGCGGAAAACACCATGGCGATGTCAGCCTCGTCGGCGGCCGCAATAACCTCATCGTCGCGCATGGAGCCGCCGGGTTGGATGACTGCGGTAATTCCAGCCGCCGCCGCCGCATCGATGCCGTCGCGAAATGGGAAGAAGGCATCTGAAGCCATCACCGAGCCGTTCACTTCCAGATCCGCATCCGCTGCCTTGATACCTGCAATTCGGGCGCTGACAATGCGGCTCATTTGACCGGCTCCGATGCCGATGGTCTGGTGATTCCTGCAATAGACGATGGCATTGGACTTGACGTATTGGGCCACACTCCAGGCAAACAGCAAATCTCGAATTTCATCTGCGGACGGTTGGCGCGCAGTTACGACCTTGAGATCATCACGGCTGATTACATGAATATCTCGGTCCTGTACCAACAAGCCGCCATTGACCCGCTTGTAATCCAAATCAGCTGGACGCTCGACACCGAACTGGCCGCAACTCAGAACCCGGACATTTTTCTTCGCCGCGGTGATCTGCAGCGCCTGCTCCGATACAGTTGGCGCGATGATTACTTCAGTGAATTGTTGATCCACGATCCGCTGCGCTGTTTCTGCGTCCAGTTCCCGGTTGAAGGCGATGATGCCGCCAAATGCAGAGGTGGGATCGGTCTGAAATGCCAGTTCATAGGCGCTCAGAGGGGATTGGGCAATGGCGACGCCACAGGGATTGGCATGTTTTACGATGACGCAGGCTGGGTCTGTAAATGATTTGACGCAATCCAGTGCGGCATCCGTATCGGCGATGTTGTTGTAAGACAGTGCCTTCCCCTGCAGCTGTCTGGCCGTGCTGATGCTAGCCCCCAGTGGATTCTTCTCTTTGTAGAAAGCTGCCTGTTGATGGGGATTTTCCCCATAACGCATCTCCTGACTCTTGATAAATTGGGTATTGAATGTGCGCGGAAAACTGGAATTTGACTCTGTCCCAGACTTCAGCCTGGTGCCCAGGTAGTTGGCGATGGCGCCATCATAGGCCGCCGTGTGTTCGAAAGCCTTAACGGCCAGGTCGAAGCGGGTTGCCTGATCCAGCGCGCCTTCTCCTTTCTCGAGTAATTCAATGATTTGATCATAATCACCGGGATTGACGACCACGGCAACGAAGCGATTGTTCTTGGCCGCGGCACGCAGCATGGTTGGGCCGCCAATATCGATATTTTCAATAGCGCTGGGCAGGTCACAGTCAGGTTTTGCCACTGTTGCCTCGAATGGATAGAGATTGACGACTACCAGGTCAATCGGTGGTATGTCGTGCTTGACCATGATCGCCTGATCCTGATCCCGGCGCGCCAGAATGCCACCGTGGATTTTTGGGTGCAGGGTCTTGACTCGGCCATCCATCATCTCGGGATATCCGGTGTACTCGGAAATTTCCACGGCGGGAATATTATCCGATGTCAGTAGTTTATAGGTGCCGCCAGTTGAGAGTATTTCGATCTTGAGTTGATGCAGGGCCCGGGCGAAGTCGACGATGCCAGTCTTGTCGGAAACACTAATCAATGCTCGACGGATGGCGCCAGAGTTTTCTGAAGTCATAGAATTTTCTTTGCTTAATTAATCTTATAGGGTGGACGCAAGACCAAATCTTCGAGCCGCCCTGAGCAGGCGAGTTCGGTTGACTGACCGTTGTAAAATCAATCTTGTTTCAGTAATCCGTACTGCTTCAATTTGGTGCGTAGGGTACCACGGTTCAATCCCAGCATGATAGACGCCTTGCTCTGATTATTACCCGCGCATTGCATCACCGCCCGCAGTAGTGGCGCTTCGACCTCGGCCATCACCATTTGATGCAAATTCCTGACAGGCTCATCTTCGATATGCTGGAAATAACGTGTCAGGGCTATTTCCACATGGAAACGTAGGGAGCGTTGGTCGCTTATCGGCGGTCTGATTTGATCATCGATATTGTAGCTTGAGTCCATTGTCACTTCGTCCAGTTCACTCATGCGGCAAGCACTCCAGTATTCCCGGCCAGCCAATCGAAGTACTCCCGACACTGGTCCAGTTGCGCAGCTGGCGTTGCCGCAGCATTAAATTGTATCAAAAATTCACGACAACCAGGCTCTCCCTTCACGTACTTGGCGACATGCTTGCGGGCGTACCATACACCTTTAACTTCACCGTAGAAGTCATGCAGTTTACGCAAGTGCGTGCGGATGATCTGTAGTTTGCTATGTGGTGAAGGTGGTGCAAGTGTCACCCCGGTATCCAGAAAATGCTGAATCTCCCGGAATATCCAGGGTTTTCCCTGGGCTGCTCGACCAATCATCAAGCCATCGACCTGGGTCTGTGTTAGCACTTGGGCCGCCTTTTCCGGGGAATCGATATCACCATTGGCAATCACAGGGATTCTTACGGCCTGCTTGATCGCGGCAATAGTCTCGTACTCCGCAGTTCCCCTGAACCGACACTCTCGCGTGCGACCATGAACGCTGAGCAGGGCAATGCCGCAGTCTTCCGCGATGCGGGCGACTTCGGTACCGTTGCGGCTCGTGGGGCACCAACCCGTTCTGATCTTAAGAGTGACCGGAATATCGACACTGCTAACTACCTGGCGGAGGATCCTGGATACGAGCCTAGTGTCCTTCAACAGGGCAGAACCTGCCGCCTTCTTTAATACTTTTTTCGCCGGGCAGCCCATATTAATGTCTATAGCATCGGCACCGCGGCTTGCATTTGCCCTGGCGGCCGCCGCCATCAGCTTCGGATCCGAGCCGGCGATCTGAACCACCTGGGGTCCGGCTATCCTTGGCTTGATTTGTTTCAGTCGATTCCTCTCGTTATGCCAAAGCTCACTGTTACTGGTGAGCATTTCACCGATCGTTAAGCCGGCACCCAGTTGGCTGCAGATTTCGCGAAATGGTGTGTCACTGACTCCAACCATCGGTGCCAAGAATAACGAATTTTTAAGTTGATAGGGGCCGATGCTTATCATTGAAATCGAGCCAATATGGGCGCTTCATGTGGAAGGGGGCACCTATAATAGCCGGGAGCCTTTTTCAGTGAAAGGACTTAGCGCGCATTATTGAATAAAGTTCCTTTAAGAGCCCTTTTCGAGGCGGCCTAGTTGAAAACCGAAGGGCGTCGAAAGGCAAGAGTGTAATTCACGGCATCTGGGCCGGGATCCATCAGATCCAGTCTGATTTGTACGGGAGTCGCGACCGGCATCAGTGACACAGGCAGTAAACCCGGGTCCAGATATTCGACCGGGGAAAATTCTCTTAAGGCAACGATGCCATTGGCAGCCGTATTAAAGCTCAAGATCAAAATCGGGAAGGCCTGAGGAAAGTCTGCGGTGTTTCTGAATTCGACATTGACCACGAAAGCATCGGCGCGGTCAGGGTGGCTACGCACCATCAGATTGTCGCTGCGTATCTCATCGAGACTCGAGTAGACGGGCAGGTCGCATCTCAACCACTGACATCCGAACTCGTACAATGGTCGAATCCGGGTAAGCTGGCTATAGACCGCCATCTCTTGCCAGAGAAATTGTGCGGTCAATATTGCCGTAAGCAGCACCATGGCAGTGGCGAGTAAACCCTGGCGTAACCACTGGGATTCGCCGCTTCCCAGTAGTTCTAACGGTGTGGATACCTGGTTTAACGCGGCCAGATTCTCTTCCGGTATCGCCTCCAGTGCTTCCTCATCTCTAAGTTCGGCCTCCAGTGCGCGGGCGCGGATGGCTTCGGTGCTGTCAGCCTCTTCTTCTCTATTGGCTGCATTGGCTGCGCTGAGCACCTCGGCTGTATCGGCCCGCGCTGCTGCCATGCCTGGATCCGTATCGCCATCGGCCTGGCCCGCCGCCGAATCGGACTCGGGGCTGTCGAAATCATCATCAGTTTCCTGAGCCATAGACGCAGGAATTTCTGCAGCAGTTTCCGAGATCAATCCCTCGTCTGCTTCTGACAGCGGTTCCATCGTTTCGGTAAAAGCTTCATAAAAATCTGACTCTTCCTGATTTCGATCAGATGGTTCTGAATGCGGCAGCTCTACAGTCAAGAACTGTGCAGATTCGGGCTCCTTTTCGCCTTGCGGTTCAGTATCGGTGTCCATACCTGAGTCCAAACCAGGACCTGCACCCAGGTCGATGCCCAGGTCGATGCCCGGGACGAGTTCGGGGGCAATATCGGATTCAGTTTCCCTACTTTCCTCGAGAAAGATTGCCTCGGAGAAGGCCGCTTCTGTAGAATCGATATCTTCCGAGTCGGATTCTGCAAGCGCTACCTCGGCTTCGATTTCGACGTCAGCGGATACTACATCCGACATCGTATCGGTGAGAGCGCTGCGGGTCAGGAAATTTGTTGGATCGAAGTAATCTTGCGGGTTATTGCCGACGAAGACAGAATCCTCCGCTACGTCATCGGACAGGTCATGGTCCTCATCGATTAAGTGTTGCATGGCTTCGAAGACCGTGAGGCAGGCGCCGCAGCGGACTCTGCCAGCCGCCGATTCCAGCAAGCGCGCACTGGTGTTGAAGGTTGAGTCACAGCCTGGACATTGAGTAACGTGAAATGCCATTCAAACCTGATTTGAAATTAGGGTTTTTGATGCCGGGGCGTCTCCGATCGAGGGGCCCATATTCCGGGCGTTCAGAGTTGCCGGTCTTCTGCCTCGGCTTCTCTGCACGATTGTAGGTGAAGTGGTCAGAAAAACAACTTTAGCCGAATCGCGTACCGCTTAACCTCACCCACTCCATCTCAACTGTCGGCGTGTCCATCACGAACCAGCGTTCATAAGTATTCAGTACTGTATCGGCTTGTTCATGTAAAAGCCCTGACAGGACTATTTTGCCACCAGGCTTCAGCAGTGCCGAGAATTTCTCGGCTAGCTGCAGCAGCGGCTCCGCAAGTATATTGGCGAGCAGTAAATCTGCTTGTATTTGGGGCAGGGCCTCGGGCAGACAGGCAGTCAGCACGGCATCGTCAATATTGTTGCGATGACTATTATCCAGGGTGGCCGTTATAGCCTGTGGGTCATTGTCGACCCCGTAAACCCTGTCGGCGCCGAGCAATGCCGCCGCAATTGCCAGCACACCTGAACCGCAGCCATAGTCGATTACTTCGGACCCCTGTAGCTGCGCCTGTGCCAGCCATTGTAAACACATAGACGTGGTCGCGTGACTGCCGCTACCGAAGGCCAGGCCAGGATCCAGCATGATATTGATAGCGTTGCCATCGGGAGGCGATTGCCAGCTTGGACAGATCCAGAGCTTGTCGCCAAACTGCATGGCCTTAAAGTCCTGCATCCAGCTACGCTCCCAATCCTGATCTTCCAATACTTCCACCTGCAACATGCGCTTATTGATTACGGAGGGATGCTGTTTCAGCCATTTAAGCAGGGCTTCTAAATCCGCAGTCTTGTCGAATAGGCAAAGCAGATAGCTGTTATCCCATAAAGAAGTGCTACCTGGCTCTAATTGAAATATGGCCTGATTTTCAGCATCGAAATAACTAATCGAGATGGCGCCGTTGGCCAGCAAGCGCGGCTCCAGGGCGTCGATCTGATCCGATTGAAGCTGGATTTTAAGTTGTTGCCAGGGCATGAATGACTTTAGCAATAAGAGAAAAGGAATCAGCCGAAAGCTCCACGTTGCACGAAGAACAGGATGGAGAAAGTCAGGAACTTAGTTTTTCTTCAAGGTAGTGAATGTTAACGCCACCCTTATGAAATTCGGAGTCGCGTACCAGTTCGCGCTGCAGTGGAATATTGCTCTTGATTCCATCGATCAGCAGCTCATCCAGCGCGATTTGCATCCGCATCAAGGCCTGCTCTCGATCATCGCCGTAGCAGATCAGCTTGGCAATAAGAGAATCATAGTGAGGGGGAACGGTGTATCCGCTGTACAGGTGAGAATCGACCCGCACACCGATGCCACCTGGCGCGTGGAACAAGTTTACCTTGCCAGGAGATGGCAGGAAACTAACCGGGTCTTCGGCGTTTATCCTGCACTCGAAGGCATGGCCGGTGATAGTAATGTCTTCCTGCTTCAGGGACAGAGCCGCACCGCCAGCGATTAACAATTGTTCCCGTACGATATCTATACCTGTCACCATCTCGGTAACCGGGTGTTCTACCTGCACCCGGGTATTCATCTCGATGAAATAGAAAGCCTCATCCTCATAGAGAAATTCCAGGGTGCCGGCGCCACGGTAATTCAAGTTCTTGCAAGCCTGGACACAGGTTTCTGCAACCTCGGCCCGTATCGCAGTGGGGATATCTGGGGCGGGCGCTTCTTCGAGCACCTTTTGATGGCGACGTTGCATGGAACAGTCTCTGTCCCCCAGGTGAATCGCATTGCCCTGACCGTCGCCTAATACCTGTATTTCCACATGACGTGGATTTTCGAGGAATTTTTCGAGGTAGACGACGCCACTGCCGAAGAACGATTTGGCTTCCGTCTGGGTAACATAAACGCCTTTTAGCAGGGCGGCCTCGTTGTGCACGACGCGCATGCCACGGCCACCGCCGCCGGCGGCTGCCTTGATGATGACCGGATAACCGATTTCTTTCGCCAGTGCCAGGGTGCGATCATTGTTGTCATCCAGCGGGCCATTGGAGCCGGGCACCGTCGGCACACCGGCTTTGCGCATTAACTCGATGGCGGAGACTTTGTCTCCCATCATGCGAATCGTTCCGGCCTGTGGTCCGATAAAAACAAAG
>Ga0310122_10000075_pt1 | contig 63955 bp, 52 predicted proteins | sample CB6_Bottom_1051__FD_203503 | JGI IMG/M metagenome (GOLD analysis project Ga0310122, IMG submission 203503) | Marine microbial communities from Western Arctic Ocean, Canada - CB6_Bottom_1051 | ecosystem: Environmental > Aquatic > Marine > Oceanic | place: Canada: Western Arctic Ocean | collected... | reverse complement strand
GTGATTATATCAACGGATATTACAACAACGTTAGGCCACATCATTATAATGCTGGTTTAGCGCCAAATGAATCTGAGGTTAGATACCAAGATTCTAAAACTGTGGCCAAAATTAGTTGACCACTACAGATCACCTAAGTTCAAACAGCTTCCTTGGTTATTGATTCGTGAAGATTTACATCCAAAATTCAAATCATTTACACTTAATGATTCTTGGAAAAAGTATTGGGAAGTCTATTTTAAAGAAAAGTGTAAAATGTGAAAATAAAAAACCAAAGGTCTCACTCATCAGAAAATTAAGAACCAAAGGGGTCAAATCTTGACTTCAGACATCAAAGGTCTAGATTTATAGTTTACTACTCATTGAGTGAATTACTATGTCTAGGCCTCTGCGAATAGAGTATGAAAATGCGTTTTATCACGTAATGAATCGTGGAAGAGGGCGTGAAAATACCTTTTTGAGTGATGACGACTTTAAATATTTTTTATATTGCATTGAGCAAGCAAGCCTTCGCTTTAATATTGAAGTGCATTCATATTGTTTAATGACCAATCATTACCATCTGCTAATCAAAACCCCTGATGCAAATTTAGGCCGAGCCATGAAGCATATTAATGGCCTGTATACTCAATTAATCTAATTAAAAGTTTAATTTAAGAGAGTAAAACCTTGTGTAAGTTTTTACCTCTTCACCGGCAGCAGCCAAAAGGGCTCGTTTGTAAGTGACCACAAGTCATTAATGCCTGCAATTTGAGCTCCTTTTATTACCTATGCTTTTAGTGCTTTGTACTGCTAAACCTGCTTTCGAACACTACTCAGCTTGAAAGCATGAGAAGCCCAGTACTTACACTTTAAACTGTTGTACCAGTTTTAATAAGTTATTGCCTAGTATTGCCATTTCGTTACTTGCTGTTGATGTTTGCTCGGTTGCAGCTGATGATTGCTCTGTCACTTGTTTAATATTAACAACGTTGCGGCTGATCTCATCTGCAACCACGGCCTGTTGCTCAGCGGCTGAGGCTATTTGCGCGTTCATATCATTAATTGCGCTGCTGTAGTCATTGATTGTTCGCAAGGTTTCACCTGTTTTACTCACTTTTTCAACAACTAGGTCTGTTTGTTGTTGGCTTTTGGTCATTACCTCAATGGCGGTTAATATTCCGGATTGAAACTTATCGATCATTTGTTCTATGTTGGCGGCTGACTCTTTAGTTCGTTGTGCTAAGGTTCTTACTTCATCAGCAACTACTGCAAAACCTCGGCCTTGCTCACCCGCTCTTGCGGCTTCAATGGCGGCATTTAATGCCAATAAGTTTGTTTGTTCAGATACGCCTTTAATAACATCTAATATGGTACTTATATTTTCGCTGTCGGCTTGTAGCTTTTCAATTGCAGAAGCAGATTGATTAATTTCTTTAGTAAGGTTATCAACCGCGTGAACTGTTTCGTTCACCATGCTTTCACCGGCCTGAGCATTATTATTTGAATCACTTGCTGAACTGGCGGCATTTTCTGCGCTATTTGCAACGTCTTGAATTGTTGCATTCATCTGTGTCATGGCGGTGGCAACTTGTTGCGTTTCATCATGCAGCTTTTTAACTGCTGCACTTGTGGTGTTACTAACTATTGAAAGCTCTTCGGAAGTTGATGCAACCTGAGTGGTTTCAGATGCCACTGAGGTTATTGTGGTGCGAATTTTAGCAACAAATTTATTAAATGCGCGGGCAACGTCGCCGGTTTCATCTTTTGATGAATCGTCGACTGTTACGGTTAAATCACCTTCGCCATCGGCAATATCGTTCATTCTATGTGAAAGGCGATTAAGTGCGCCGGTAATTCTCGAAGAGATAAAAATGGCAATAACAATACCCGTAATCAAGCCTATAAGGGTAATTACAAGCATTAAGCTATATGCAGAGGAGTGCCGTGCTTGAGCTTTTAACTCGTCATTTGCCATATCTTGTTCGATTGCATTTACTAAATTAGCCATTTGAGAAATGGCTAAATCGTTTAGCCTCCTGCCTTCATTTTTAGATAAAGCTATTGCTTTGTCGTTTAAATTAGCTCTTGCTAAGTCACGGATTTGAAGGTTTACCTCAATATATTCATCCCATGTCGCGGCAAATTCATCGAGTAAACGTTTGCCGTTGTCATTTACTAAATTGCGAAGAGTGGCACGTCGCTCTAGCATTTCATCTCGTGTTTGAGCTATGAAGTCGGCGTATTCATCCATGGCTGCTTTTGAGTCTGCCAAAATTATATTTTTTTCAGCTCGAGATACAGCTAAAGCCCCCTGATTGACTCTGGCTGCGAGTTTTACTTTTTCAGCTGAAACATTAATTATTTTACTCATTTGGTCATTCATCATGGAGAGGTTATATATACCGATCCCAGCAGTAACAATTAGCATAATGATAATTAAACTAAAACTTGCTAATAATTTTGCTTTAATTGAAGTGAAACCAATTTGATTTAAATGTGAGGACATTTTTAAATTCCTTTTGGCAGTCTATTTATCGACTTGTATCTTTGAAAAATAACAGGCTCGTTGTAGCACCACTAATTAATAAAGAGTAGAATAAAAACTTAATAAATAAAGGTTAGTTTTTAATCGATTAGTTAAAGCCTATGGAAAACGTTGATGGAATGTACTGCATATACGAACGTTATACTTATTATTTCTGGCAAGGTTTGAAAAACAACTGTAACAGGGGGAGGAGTCACATTACTTTACTAAAACCTAATTAAGCTTAGGTTTCTATTTCTAGCAAGCCCTGAATATAAGCGAGCTCTTCGCTAAAAACGCCACTAAAAAATGCACTTTGTTCAACGATTACTGCTTCATCGGGTTGGGCTTTATAGCTTTGCTGGCATCTGGCAAGTTCACAGGTTAACCATTGGCATGCGTTGTTTGCTACGCTTATGGCTGCTTTTAAAAAAGAGGGCCATTTTATTTTTTGTAAATTAAAGCGATAGAGCATTACGGCGATATCGCTATAGGCTTTGTGCTCAAGTGATGGTGGGTTATCACTTGTTACTATCTCACTGTTTAACAGCTTACTGTTGAACAGTGCTTGTTGCAGCGCGACTTGCTGTGAATTGCTTAATAAAGTCGTTGTCATAATACGTGATTAGCCTTGGTTACAATGAAAAATAGCATTTAGTATTAAAGGTTAAGCAAGACGTTTTATGACTCATGCAGCACCAAAAAATGCAGCAACAGTGATAACAAAATTGGCCTGACTCTTTACTGAATTAATAAAATACAATTGTAATTGATTGGATAGTTTTGAAGAATAAAGCTAAATGAAACTGTACTCCCTTAAAATGAATTTTATCCAAAACTGCGTTATTATCTAAATACTTTGATCAACTGCTGAGATCACCTTGAATTACTTAGCCCACCTTTATTTAGCACAGCCTACGGCTGATTCTCACTTTGGCAATTTGTTGGGAGATTTTGGTGGTCAAAGGCAGTTAACGCATATACCTAAAAGCGTTAAAAGTGCGCTAGATAATCATTATTTAGTGGATAAATTTACTGACGCACATCCTTTAGTTAAAGAAGCAAAACAGCTTTTTTCACCTAAGCGCAGGCGCTTTGCAGGTGTGGCAGTTGATGTGGTGTTTGATCATTTTCTTATTCAGCATTGGCCGCAGTTTAATAACCAATCATTAATTGATTTTAAGCACACCAGTTATGGGCTTTTGGATAAACGTATACCGGTAATGCCTACACGAATGCAACGTGTGGTAACTAGTATGATGCAAAACGATTGGTTTAAAGAGTACGAAAGCGTTGATGGAGTGGGGCTGGCGCTTGATAATATTGCTAAACGAATTCGCTTTACTAATACTTTTTCTGGCGCTGCAGAAGATATATGCCGCCATTACAATGAGCTAGATGGGCTTTTTTTGGCGTTTTTCCCAGAGCTAATTAAGCACGTTAATGAGTTTAATTTGGAAAGCACACCAAAGTAGAGTGTGCTTTCGCTATAAGTGGTTTAGTCGTCCGGTCCTTTTAAGGTAAACACTAAATGTTTACGCATATCTTTTAAAATCACGCCTTTTTTAAGCATGGCAGCGCTTAAACGCTTTTGCCATTTTAATAAGTCAGGCTCTGCAGCAGTTAATGCTTGTTGGTTTTCAAACTGAAAACACATTAGTAAAGAGCCTGGAAATAAATGATATTCCACATCAAACCAGCATTGCAGCATGCCTGGGATTTCAGCCCGGCCTTGCGCTTCTATTTTATCAGCAACATTGAGGACAAGTGCTTGTTGTTTTACTTGCACAGCAGATAGTTTTTTCATAGGAGATGATCCAATTTAGAGGCTAATAAACACAGCCAAGATAGGTCATTATACCTAAGCTTGTAGGAAGCTAACAACGTTAACCTAGGTTTTAGCTACATAGAGAGTGAATTAATAAGGTGCGAGGCTTTTGAGTTTTCACTCCTCATTAAACCTCTTAATTTATTAGTCATTAATTTTTTTTCTGAGTGTATTTTGTTATGTGGATTCAATCTGCTTTGATAAAAACAAGTTAGTAACGTCTGCGACTTTGATTAACGACTCTTTATCAGTATGGCTCCAAGTGATCTTTGAGCCTACACTTTCACAACAAATAACACCTAACGGTTTGTTATCAAGTATATAAATGTAATCAAGTAAAGAGTATATATCGAGTGGCTCAAAGTAAGAGCTAGTGAACTGCTTAGTTACGTCGTTGTTTCTAGCATCGGAGGCGTCGAGTGCTTGGTTGGTTAAAATATAATTGAAATAAGCAGGTGAGTCTTCTGCAGTTAAAACAGTGCCATTGGACACGTCATTATTTTCATCAAGGCAAATTAGGCAATTTAATGCACTGTATTCTTTATTAAATAGCCACAGGCTGACTCGATTTGCACCGGGAATGAGTGCTTTTAACTCTTTGCATATTTGGTTTAGCTTCCTGTTACTAGAAATATTAGGATCGCTAATTTTTACTGCTAAGTTCTTTAGGTTAAGGTTTCTAGGGTTATAAACATTGAGTAAGCTATTGAGTCTAGCTTTATCAAACGGTTTAGTTAAGTAGCCATCCATACCAATATCTAAATAATGCTCAATGTCTTGTTTTAAGGTATTTGCTGTCATAGCTATAATTGGAACGGTTTTACCTGTAGGAAGCAATCTAATAGCCTGAGTAGCTTTTATCCCATCCATTTCAGGCATTTGTATATCCATGAAAATTAAGTCTACCGGGTGCTCTTTAAAGTACTGGACACACTCGTTACCGTTCTCTGCAATAATTAAATTAGCATTATGGGCTTTGAGCATTTTAACAATAATAAGCTGATTTATTTTGTTATCTTCGGCAACTAAAACAGTACAACCTTGCAGGTTTGTTAACTCAGTGCTCTGTTTTGGTATTGATGGCAATAAAGCAATCTCAAAGCTTTGCTCATAAGTGAACGTCGAGCCTTTACCTATTTTGCTGGTAAAGCTAAGCTGCCCCTGCATTAACTCACTTAAACGAGCGCAAATTGATAAGCCTAAACCTGTACCTCCATATTTTCTTGAGGTCGATGAGTCTGCCTGATGAAATTCTTTAAATAAATGCGCTTGAACAGTCTCATTAATCCCAAGCCCTGTATCAATAACTTCAAAGGTGAGTACTTGTGTTTGTAATGTAGTGCTTTTAACACTTACCTTCAGCTCTACTTGGCCAAAGTTGGTAAATTTAATCGCATTTGAGCACAAGTTATTTAAAATTTGCGAAATCCGAAGAGGATCGCCTTTTAAATTGTCTGCTATTTTAGGATCTACCGATGTAATAAGCTTTATACCTTTAGCAGACGCTTGCTGTAGCTGAGGTTTTATTACATCGCTAATAACGTCATTAAGGTTGAAGTGGATATGTTCAATTTCTAACTTGCCAGCCTCAATCTTAGAAAAGTCTAAAATGTCATTTACAATATTTGATAAGTAATGAGCTGACTTTAAAATACTTTTTAAGGTGCTGTCTTTTTCCTCTGTTGTGGTTTCGGTCATACCAAATTCAGCTAAATTTAAAATCCCATGCAATGGGGTTCTTAGCTCATGAGTCATATTTGCCAAAAATTTACTCTTTGTGTTATTGGCCGTATCTGCTTCTTCTTTTAACTTTTCTAGCTCTTTATTGTGTTTTTTTTGTTTTTCTAATGCCATCACTAACTTTTTATTATTAAGCCTAAGCTCTAATTGCGCAATGACCTCTTTGCTCAAAACAGTAAGAGCATTTATTTGTTTGCTGGAAAGCTTTTTTGGTTTATCGCTAATAACACATAACGTACCTATAGCATTGCCTCTAGGTGTAATGAGAGGTGCACCTGCATAAAAGCGAATATTTGGGTCGTTTGTAACCAAAGGGTTATCGTGAAAGCGCGTGTCTGTCAGTGCATTTTGAACTTCGAATACTTGGTTTTCTAAAATTGCGTGAGAACAAAACGAAATATCTCGTGCTGTTTCGGCTGCATCAAGACCTTGCTTTGATTTAAACCATTGCCTGTCGGGATCAACGAGGCTTATTAGTGAGATTGGCGTATCACAAATATCAGATGCAAGTTGGGTTAAATCGTCAAAGGATTTTTCAGCTTCAGTGTCTAAAACGTCATACTCATATAAATCTTTTAGCCGTGATAGTTCATCTTCAGGTGTTGACGCTTTTATCATTATGTAACCTTGTTTTTGATATACTTAACAATGAGTAATTGAATAAAAATAATAATGCTCGAGCTAGCGTAAAATTCAATTAAATTATCATGCTCAAGTAGTTAGCTTATATGACTAGTTAAGTTTTTACTAATTGATTTAAAACTGTTCAATCAACAATTCTATTACGGCCTTTAGTTTTTGCCTCGTATAAATAGTCATCAACGTATTTTAAGCTGTTTTGTAAGCTGATAGAGCCATCATGAGTAAGTAACCCAATACTTACTGTAAAGCTAATGTTTTTATTGCGATAGAAAACTTTGTGTTGATTAATCGTGTTTTTAATTCGCTCTGCGGCTTGCTTAGCTTCGGCTTTGTTTGTGTTGGGCATAATAATTAAAAACTCTTCGCCGCCCAGACGAAATACAAGGTCATGTTTCCTGGTTAAAGAGCATAATGTATTAGTTAGCTCTTTTAAGCTTAAATCTCCAGCCTCATGACCATAGTTATCGTTTATGGCTTTAAAGTGGTCTATGTCGAGCATTAATAATGAAATATAGGTGTTTTTATTTTGTGTTTTTAATAGTTCATCGCTGAGTGATCTGTATAAAGTTCGTCTATTTAAACAGCCTGTAAGTGGGTCTATATTGGCTTGTTTTTCTAGCTCTTTATTAAGTGAAGAGAGCTCTTGAGTACGCGCCTGAATACGTTGCTCTAAACTGGTGTTAAGCGCGATCAGTTTATGCTCAATGTTTATTTCTTTGGTTACGTCGTTTTGTACAGCAAAGTAATAAGCCACTTTGCCGTCTCTAAAAATGGGTGATATGGCCAGTTCATTCCAATAGGGGTCCCCACTTTGTGTATAGTTTAAAATTCGGGTGGTAATAGGGATGCCTTTTTTAAGATGAATTTTAAGTTGCTCTATTGTGTTGGCGTCAGTTTTTTCACCTTGTAAAATAGCACCTAGTTTTTTACCTTCCACTTGATTGAGTGTATAGCCTGTTATTCTTTCAAATGAGCCATTTACCCAAATAACGCGCTTGTCTTTATCGGCAATCACCATCCCAACCGTAGTTTCTTTGAGTGCGGTAACTAAAAAGTCCCGCTCTAGAGCGATTTTTTCACTCCCCGATATATTTTGAAAAATGCCATACAACTTAGTGATTGCACCGTTTTTATTTCTTGATACATTGCCGCTTGATATAACAATGCGCTCTTGTTGATCGTTACCTACAACACGCAACTTTATACAGCTCCACCCTTGCCCGCTCGCAAGAGCTTGCTCGACCGCATGGGCTATTTGGGGTTTATCGTCTTCATGATAAAAATTTATTGCTGTGTCTAGTTCAGGGGAATAGTTACTGGGTGAAACACCATGAATGGTGTAAATTTCATCGGTCCAAAATAATTGGCTTGTGTTACAGTCGAGTTGCCAATAACCCACTTTTAAAACTTCGCCGGCATTTTCTATGATGGTTTGTAATTCGTTATTGCTAATAACAGACGACACTTGGGCAAAGTGCTGGTTAAAAATTAAAGCCGTATATTGGCGCTGATTTTGCTGCACGCTATGCAAGCAACAGTTAAGTTTAATAAAATAGTCGGTGGCGAGTTTCAGTTTAATATCAAATTGGTCTAACTCATTATGTTGCAATTTTAGAGCGTTAATTTGTTGTTGTAATAGTGTTTTACTTTCAGTTGTACAACAGGCATAAAAGCTTTTAATGGTTGGTATGTTTTTAGCTGCAATATTGAGCTCTGACCACCTAGAAGAAAGGTAACTAAGCTGATCGTTATTATCAAATACCATTAAAAGAAAATTGCACTTTTCTAGCAGCACAATATTTATGTCTTTAATATCCATAAGCTCCCTGTATATGAAAAGTATTACAACACCTGGATTAAGTATAGGCACACCTATCAGGTTTAGCTGCATGAAAAAACTAATTTCATTTTGGGTTTGAGTTTAAAAAGTTTTTGACCTTACGTTGCTATCATTGTTATTGAACAGTGATATTTGCTTTTCGCTTGTGGTTACTTTTTAAACCAATTGTTTGGCTTTTTTTAATAGTTTGCGTTTTTTGCAATTAAAAATGGTTCTTTTGTGTTGTTTTCAACTTATTTGATAAGAAAGAAGGCTCTTTTTTGATAACATTCGTATAACTGCCTATCACTTTTAATTGAGCCTATTTATGTTGAACTTCTTTTCGTCATTGTCCATTCGGGCAAGACTCTCTATTGGTTTTGGAATTGTACTAGCGTTGTTAGTTCTTCTGACTGCGCAAGGTATTAATCGTGTGAACTATATCGATAGAACCCTAGCAAAAATCACTGATGTAAACTCAGTAAAGCAACGCTACGCTATTAACTTTAGAGGCAGTGTGCATGACCGTGCTATTGCCATTAGAGATATAGCTATTGCAAATAATGACGCAAGGGTTAGAGAATATGAAAAGGAAATCAAAAGATTAGAAGGATTTTATGCTGAATCTGAAACGCAGATGAGGCAAATGCTAAATAACAACACGATATTTACAGCAAAAGAGCGTGATATTTTACGCCGTATTGAGGCTATTCAGGCAAAAACGTTGCCTATTGTGGAGACAATTATTGCAATGAAAAAGGTTGGTCAGCCGGTTGATGAAAAGGTGCTTGATGAAGCTCGACCTGCTTTTATTAATTGGCTTAACACTATCAATCAGTTTATTGATTATCAGGAAGATCAAAACCAAATAGCGACACCTCAAGCAAGAGACGTTGCTGGAACATTTGAAAACTTTATGCTGATACTGAGCGCTATCGCGATCAGTTTCTCTGTTGCTGTGGGTATACTTATTGATAAAAGCCTCAGAGCGACCCTAGGCGGTGAGCCTAATGAAGCACAGCAAGTTATAGCTGTATTGGCAGACGGTGATTTAACCAAGAGTTTAAAAACACCTCACACAGGCAGTATTCTTGATTCGTTAGATACCATGAGCACAAAGTTGACCAGTATCGCTAAGAATATTATTTATGCGTCTAACAAACTGCAAGACAAAGTAGAAGAAGTGTCTGATGGTTCTACTTTGGTACTAAATGGTGCGCAGCAACAAGCTCAATTAACTACTCAAACAGCCTCACAATTAAGCAGTATGAGCGCTAGCATTGATAAAGTGGCTGATATTGCAGCACAAACAGAGACTAATTCAGAGCAAACCGCTAACTATGCAATGGAAGGTCGTAAAGTGGTGAATGCCGCCGCTACCGAAATGGAACGCATAGCGACCACCGTTGATGAAACGGTAGAGCAAATAAGGTTATTAGCTGAAAATACAAAACAAATAGGCGGCATTGCGAGTGTGATCAGTGGTATTTCTGAGCAGACTAATTTGCTGGCTCTTAATGCCGCAATAGAAGCTGCAAGAGCGGGTGAGTCGGGACGCGGTTTTGCCGTTGTTGCAGACGAAGTACGCCAGTTAGCACAACGTACCGGTGAAGCTACCTCACAAATTGAGATTATGATTAACGATGTGCAAACTCAAACGGCAGCATCTGTAAGTGCTATGGAGACAACGCAGCCACAGGTTGAAAACGGCAAAGCAAAAATTATGCAGGCAACAGATTTACTCAAACACATTGAGGAACAAGCAATGGACTCGTTGAACTTGGTGAAGCAGGTGTCGAGCGCGGCATCCGAACAAGTTCAAGTGGTAACTGAATTTAGTGCTGCAATGGAGCAGGTTGCGGTAATGTCTGAAGAAACCATTGAATCGATGAATAAAAATGACACGGCAACTAAAGTACTTACTGATTTGTCTGGTTCGCTTAAAAAAGAAATTGCCTTCTTTAAAGTTTAACTTTAGGCCCAGGAAACGATGTAAGGTTTATTTTTAATTGCGATGTTTAAAAGCAGCACGACCAATTAGGCGTGCTGCTTTTTTGTTTTAATAGTCTGACTTTTAGCCGTTTTTTTGTAATAAAAGTATGATAGCGGTTTGTTTTTATAACTTTCCTGATAAGGTATTAGTGATATAACAATATTTTAACGTTGTTTCGTTGTTATTAACGAATGACGATTCTTTGGAGAGTTTAATGAGCATATTTCGATTGAGTGTGGTTACCTCGTTTTTTTTAGCCGCAAATTTTTGCGCCAGTAGTGCACAAGCCAATACTAAAGTGATTCATGCAGGAGAGCTATTAAGCGTCCCTGGCGAAAAATCACAGCAAAAACAAACCGTAGTAATAGAAAATGGCAAAATAGTTTCAGTATCCGCTGGTTTTTTACCGGCCTCTCGATTTGGTGATGATGCCCAATTAATCGATTTATCGACCAGCTTTGTTATGCCAGGGCTTATGGATATGCATGTGCATTTACAAGGTGAGCTTGGGCCAGATAACAAAAAAGAGCTGGTGGAAATGTCTGATGCAGATGTAGCAATGCGCAGTGTGCATTTTGCTAACAAAACCCTTCTGGCGGGTTTTACTACAGTGCGTGATGTAGGCAGTCAAAGTGAGCAAATGTATGCATTAAGAAATGGGGTGGCCAAAGGATGGATAAGTGGCCCTCGAATTATTGCTGGTGCTGGCGTTACTATTACCGGCGGGCACTTAGATGTTGATGGTATGAGCCCAGACTTACTCACGATGAAAACACCGCCCACAGTGTGTGATGGTGCAATAGAGTGTCGCAAAAAAACTCGCTACGCAATCAAGTATGGAGCTGATTTAATTAAAGTCGCATCTACAGGTGGGGTGCTTTCGGATACGACTACCGGTACAGGTCAGCAAATGCAAGACGATGAGCTCAAAGCAGTTGTTGATACCGCACATGGTTTAGGGCGGAAAGTAGCTAGTCATGCCCATGCTGCCCAAGGTATTAACGCAGCATTACGTGCGGGCGTTGATAGTATAGAGCACGGTAGTTACACCGACGATGAAGGTATTAAACTATTTAAAGAGACAGGTGCTTACCTTGTGCCTACGTTACTTGCTGGCGATACGGTGGTTAACTTAGCCAATAACTCTGATTTTATGTCTGAAGCCATTAAAAGCAAAGCAATCAAGGTTGGTGGCGATATGCTAAATAACTTTACTAAGGCTTATAAGGCGGGGGTTAACATTGCATTTGGTACCGACAGTGGCGTATCTAAGCACGGCATTAACGCACAAGAAGCGGTATTAATGTACCAAGCGGGTATGACTCCTGCTGATATCTTAAAGTCAGCAACGGTTAACGCGGCTGATTTAATTGATATGAATCATAGCTTAGGCACTATAGAAGCTGGTAAGTTTGCTGATATTATTGCCTTAGACACCAGCCCATTAAGTGATATAAGTGCTTTATTGGATGTTGATTTTGTTATGAAAGAAGGCACTGTTTTTAAACAACAATAAATCATTCGATTTATTTTATTAATAATGACGTAATAGCGCTGGTAAGTCGTATAGAACATTTATAAACGACTGCCAGCGTTTTCAGTTATATCGCTTTTAAGGTTATAAAAGGAAGTACTTTATTTTGAAGAGCTTAGTGGTTTTATTTTTTAGTATATGGCCTTTGTTAGCAAATAGTGCCTCGCAGCAACCAGTTCAATTTCCTGATGTTGAAAATAATGTAGCTTATGCAAAAGTAGCTTCATTGGGATTTAACTTAGCCGATGAAAAAATAGCCTACGGCAGTGATGAGTCACAGTACGCATTACTTTGGCGTGCAAAGCAAACACTGGTGCAAACGCCATTAGTTATTTTACTCCATGGTGGCTGTTGGCTGAGTGAGTACGATATTAAACACACGTATGCGTTAAGTACGGGGCTTGCACAAGCTGGCTTTAACGTATGGTCTTTAGAGTATAGAAGAAGCGGTGCAAGCGGTGGTGGCTGGCCTGCAACGTTTAATGATGTTAAAGACGGTATTTTAGCGGCAAGTACTTACAATAATGGCGAGTTTAAATTAGTAGGATCAGTTGCGGTAGGGCATTCGGCAGGTGGGCATTTAGCATTGCTTGCTGGTGGTGAAATAAGCCAGCTTAAAGGGGTTATTGGCTTGGCCCCTATTACTGATATAAAAGCGTATGCGCGTGGTGATAATAGTTGTCAAAAAGTGACTCAAGATTTTATGCAAGGTATGCCAACCGATAAACCTAAGGCATACACGCAAGCTAACCCGAGTGAGCAATCGCTTCATCCGCAAAGCATTATTTTACAAGGTGACCAAGATGCCATCGTGCCTGCTTTTAATTTAGAACAGCTTAAACGTCCAGTTGTTATGTTAGAAGGCGTGGGGCATTTTGATTGGATCCATCCGGGATCAGCTGCATTTAATACACTAATACAAAATTTGAATGAGATGTAACAATGAATTTTAATGAGATTATAGCGCTTGATAAAGCGGATACGCTGGCTCACAAGCGTGACGAATTTGATTTACCCGCAGACACTATTTATCTCGATGGTAATTCATTAGGTGCTTTGCCTAAAGCAGTAAAGTCGCGCGTAGCAGAGGTGGTAAGCCAGCAATGGGGTAGTCACCTAATTAGAAGTTGGAATGATCACCAATGGATTGATTTACCTACTCAGGTAGGGGAGAAAATAGCGCCTATTATTGGTGCCGACAAAGGCCAAGTTATTTGTTGTGATTCTATTTCGGTTAATTTATTTAAACTATTAAGTAGTGCGCTATCGTTAAACTCTGAGCGTAACGTGGTGTTATCTACCGAGGATAACTTTCCTACTGACTTATACATGGTACAAGGGTTAAGTGAATTATTAGGCCCCGATTTATGTCAGCTAAAACTCGTCGCAGAGCAAAATATTGAACAAAGCCTAAATGATTCAGTGGCAGTATTACTGTTAACACAGGTCAACTTTAGGACCGGTAAATTGTTGGATATGCACAAAATCACCCAGCTAGCTCATGAAAAAGGCATTTTGGTGATATGGGATTTAGCCCATAGTGCAGGTGCTATACCGGTTGAACTTGATGACTGTAATGCTGATTTTGCTGTTGGTTGTGGCTATAAATACTTAAATGGCGGCCCTGGTTCGCCTGCGTTTTTATATGTAGCAAAACGCCACCAAGCTGCTGTAAAACAACCCTTATCAGGCTGGATGGGTCATGCCAAACCATTTGCTTTTGATGCAAAATATCAACGTGCTAACAATATAAATCAGTATTTATGTGGCACACCCAGTGTGATTGCTATGAGTGCTTTAGATGCTGCGCTTGATGTATGGCAAGATGTAGATATTTCAAAAATAAGAGAAAAGTCGATTGCACTTGCCGACGTATTTATTAAATTAGTACAAACACATTCATGCTTACGTGATTTGCATTTATGTTCTACTGAGAATTCGAGCCAAAGAGGCAGCCAATTAGCGTTTTCACATACCTACGCATTTGCTATATGCCAAGCGTTAATTGAAAAAGGGGTGATTGCAGATTTTCGTGCGCCTAATATTTTACGCTTTGGTTTTACACCTCTTTACACCTCGTTTGAAGATATTTACCAAGCAGTAACTATTTTAGCTGAGGTGGTTAAAACCCAGCTATATACCCAGCCACGTTTTAATTTAGCGGGTAAAGTGACATAGTGTTAAAAAGTCATTATTGGTCATGTTGCTAAGCAATAATGACTTTTTTAGAGCGATTGTTAGAGGGCATTTATAGTGCGACTAAACTGCGCTCTAACATGGTTTGAATTTGTTTTACTATTTTAGCTTCGGTTTCGGGTTCAAACTGGGCAATTCGTGGAGTGTGAATATGCCCAGTCGGAATATCTGAATTTAGCTGATTACGCAGGCGAATACTGCGATACGAAATTTCGTTAGACAGATAACCACCGCCACCGCCTCGCACTGCAATAGCGTCTTTTAATTCATCGAAACTGTTAGGCTCAAAGTCTTTTTTTAGGGTAATAACATGATGGTTATCATTAATAGGAAAAGGGCCTTTTGCGCTTAACATAGCGCTAACGGGTAAGCTAAATTCTACAAACTCAGTACCTGGTAATGGGCGGTCGTTCAAGCTTGGAATGAGCGGCGCTGTTTTACTGCCCCCATACACTATATTGGCGTTGTCGGGCGCTGTTACACTGCGGCGCTTGCCTGGAAAGCGCTCAAGGTCAAAGTCTTTACTACCCATGCTAACGGTAACCACCATATCAACATTATTAAGTGCGTAATAAGGGGCAAGTAAGGATTCTATAATACCGTGATCAAAGTCTTCATAACGCACAGGCACCATCACTGTGTTTATTTCAGCACTAATACCTTTATAGTTTATTACTTGACCATCAAGAAGCAGTGCAGCTACGCCCGATGGGTTACTTTGGTTTATATTTCTATCAAGTAAAAAAGGGTCAAACCCGGTTAGTAATATTTTTTTTGTGGTGTTTTTTGAGTTGCTCAGATCAGTGCGGCCTCGGCTTCCGTTTTCTAGCAACGTTAATAACACTGTTTGCTGCTCGGCGCTCAGCGAAAATGCAGGCTCAATGGTGCGAATTATTTTACTTGATTGTAAGCGAGCCCAGTAAAGTGCGCGATCATCTAAGTTTTGCGTTTTAGCGATGCGTTTTTTTGCACTAAACCACAATCGTTTTGAGTAATCATTAACGGCATCTACGGCTTGTGCATAGCTTGAAAGTGATTTGAATTGCTGCTCAAATTGATTAACTTCGCTGGCAAAAGCGCTTAGCACGCTAGGCATCGCTTGGCTGGCTTTTTCAATTCGCAATTCTTCTGGAGTTAGCGGTGTGTTTAAATTAGCTAACGCATTAGAAGAAGAAAAAATTAAGCTTGCAGCAATCAGTGTTTTTATCATGATGGTCCTAAACTGAGTCGTATTTGTTGTCTACTATCCTATGCCTAATAAGTGGGTGCAAATAAAATCGTTGGTTGGTTTTATGTTGCAAGCAGTATAAAACCGGCGTTAAATCAAAAACTACGGGTATTTTATTAAAAAGAGTCGAAACTCTGTGGTGGGTTTAGCTACAATGGTGGCTGTGTATTTTTTAGTTTTTTAATTTTAGGCAACTATGCAACTTATTCAAATAGATAAAGCTCGTTATCGTAAACATTTAAACCGCGTTATAGTCGGTTGTGCCGCAAGCTTAGCGATTGGTAGTTTAGCTATTTCACAAACGCTTATTGCATTATTTCCCGATGAAAGTGGTAGTCATTTTCATTGGAACTTATTAGGCGTTATTGTTACTAGTATTGGTATTGGCTGGTTGTTAAATAAATACCGTACACATCCTTTTATGACCGAGGTGGTGTATGTATGGGAGCTTAAACAAGCGCTTAATAAAATTACCCGCAAGATGGCAAAGCTTAAAGCGGCGGGACGTGAAGGTAATCCTGATGCGCTATTAGCCATTCACTATAGTTATGCAGGTTCACGCTTGTTATGGCAGCTTGACGATAACACCATCACCATGGATGATTTAGCGATTAAACAAGCCGAGTTAGATAGCGTTGCGGCTAAATATAATTTAACTCTTAATGCCGATGACTACGATGACGCAATTTTAAAGCAGTTTTAATTTATAGGAATCACAATGAGCATAATTCTCTATGGTGTCCCGCTTTCTCCCTATGTACGTAAAGTGCGTGTATGTTTAGCGCATAAACAACTCAACTATAAACTCGAAATAGTCTCGCCGTTTAATCAACCTGATTGGTTTTTAGAACTGAACCCACTAGGGCGAATTCCAGCGCTAAAAGACGACGAGTTAAGTTTGGCGGATTCTAGCGTTATCTGCCAATATCTTGATGAAAAATACCCTAATTCAGCGTCTTTACTCGGTGATACTATAGAGCAACGTGCAGCCGTTCGCTGGTTAGAAAAATACGCAGATTACGAGCTGGCTCCTTTTGCAACATTTACGGTGTTTCAGCAACGTATTATTTCCCCCACAATGCAAAAGCCAACTGATGAAGCCTTAGTGCAAAGTGCATTAAATGAAAAACTACCGCCTTTATTTGATTATTTAGAAGGTTATTTAGGGGATAACGAGTTTTTTGTTGGCGAGAGCTTAACCCTTGCCGACATTGCTGTGAGCTGCCAGTTAATGAATATGGAGCATGGTGGTGAGCAACTTGATGAGTCGCGCTGGCCTAATCTTGCAGCATTGCATAGCCGTGTAAAACAGGGCACTGCCATGCACACAATGCTTGAAGGCGAGCAAAAAATATTAGCCTCATTAAAATAACGTTTATTACTGATTTTTTGCAAAAGCTTAGGAGCTATAAGTGAAAAAAGTACTGATAGTGTGTTTGGGAAATATATGTCGTTCACCTACCGCAGAGGCGGTATTAAAAGCGCGAGCTAAAGAGTTAGGCATTGATTTGCTAGTGGACTCGGCTGGGACTATTGGGCACCACGAAGGTAATCCGCCAGATAGACGCTCTATGCAGGCTGGTGAAAAACGCGGTTATAGTTTTAAAGGTATTTTTTCGCGCAAGGTGCGCAGTAGTGATTTTAGCGAGTTTGATTTAATTTTAGCAGCCGATAAACAAAACCTGACGGATCTAACCGCACGCTGCCCTGAGCATTTGCAGTATAAGCTTGCGTTATTTTTAGAGTATGGCGAGCAAACACAAAGCGCAATTCCCGATCCTTACTATGGCGGTGATGATGGCTTTGAAAAGGTACTTGATTTAATAGAGGCCGCCAGCGATAACATTTTAGCTAAGTTAAAGTAGAATAAACTAAAAAGGCGCTTAAAGCGCCTTTGGTATGTTATTAACGGTTTACTTTAAAGTCGAGCTGTACTTTGGAAGTTGCTGCAACGGCTTTTCCATGTTCAAACTTAGGTGCATAACGCCATTGCGCTAATGCTTCTACTGCCGATTTTTCAAAGGCCACGCCACCTTCAGAACTAAGTACTTGCGGATTTTTTACAAAGCCAAACTCATCCACTTCAAACTCCATAACGACTTTTCCATCTTTACGAAAGCGCGCTTTGTTTGTAGGGTATTTAGGGTTAACGCGGTATAGCGGCGTTTGCTCTTGGCTTTCTTTCCACGGCACCATTTTAGCAATCGCGATGCAGTGTTTGGTGGCTTCATCACTTTTGCCTTGTTTTTCATACAAGCCAATTAACCTTGAGTGTGCGGTAAGCTCGGCGTTGTGATCGTAACTTAAGCTTTCATCAAACACATTTACTACACGGTTAAGTCGTTCTATTGCTTGATCGTATCTTTTTCGACCTTCCGCAAATGACGCCATTAAAAAATCAGCTTTTATTTGTTCAACTGAGTTTTTAGGTAAGTTAGCCAGATAATACTCATCGGCTTCTTCTAGGTAGTTTTTAGCTTCTCGGTATTTTTCATAGCTGAATTTATTAGCTAATATGGTTGCCGCTTCTAGTTTCATATCAGCCACAAACTTAGGGTTGTTTTGTGTGTTTGCGATTGCTATCACTTGCTCTAAATAATAATCCGCTTTTTGAGCAGAAGGGGCAAAACTAGCCATACCGACTAAAGCATCAATGGTTTCAGACGATTGCTTACCATGATTAGTAGCTAAAATAGTATAGGCTTGTTGATATAGCGAAAAACGCTTTTCAATCCACTGTTTACCGTATCGATTAATTGATTTTGCATAGTTAATCGCTAAGTTTGCGGTGTTATCAGCATTTTCACCGTAAACAGTTTTACCTGATGTGTAAGCCTGCTCCGCGGCTTGTTGCACATTTTCTTTGGTTTTAACCGCATTTAAGTAATTTTGATACGCGTCGTTGAAAACGGCTTGAGCGTTATTTGCTTGTTCGGCAAATGGCGTGGTGCTTAATACAGATAAACCTAAGCCCATCAGTAATGCAAGTTTATTTAGTTTCATAATGATCCCTATTATTTGTCGATAACAAATTAGCAAATCCTTATGTATATGTCATCACTTTAGGTAAATCAAGGTAAACGCTCACTAGTAATATATTTGCGGTTAAAGATTGAAAATAGTCGCTACCGTCGCCATATATTTGCCATAAACAGTCTTGTACTACGGTGTATTTAACCTATTTTGTGATATTATCACTTTATCGTGTCGTAGTTTTTTAATATTTGGATTGGTCGTGGCGCAAGTAAGAGCAAGAGTCCAGCTTAATGTTGGCAAAAATAGTGATATTCCTGCAGAAATTATTTCCTTTAGTGGCTTAAAAGATGGCCAAGAGCATGTTGCGTTAGTGTTTAAAAACGCCGATACCGAGCAAGATGTTCCGCTTATTCGTATGCACTCTGAATGCTTAACCGGTGATGTGTTTCACTCGTCACGTTGTGATTGCGGTGAGCAGTTAAATGAGTGTATTGAAATGATGCACGAACAAGGCGGTATTTTACTTTATTTACGCCAAGAAGGGCGTGGTATTGGTTTATACAATAAAATTGATGCGTATGTACTGCAATCACAAGGTATGAATACTTATGAGGCTAATAACCATTTAGGTTTTGCTGATGACTTACGCGACTTTTCGGATGCAGTATTAATGCTCAATGCGCTTAATTTAAAGCACGTTAAGTTAATGACCAATAACCCTAAAAAGCTCAACGCATTAAAAGATGCAGGTATAGAGGTCGACTCTGTTGTGGGCACTCATGCACACATCAAAGCAGGACTTGCCGGTAACAAGGCGTATTTAGAGACAAAGATTAAGCATGGCTCTCACATGCTAGATATTAAGAAAATTAAAAAACCTTAGGATCTGTTGACCTTTCAAGGTTAAATTTGCAGCAGTCTGTTTGGTATTTAGGCAAGGCAGAGCCTATGTGGTGTGGTTATTCCCCATAAATAGGCGATAACGCAGCATCAATGCCAAACAGGCGCTGCCCGAAGGGTTCTGCCTAGGGGCGATTTACTCTTTGTTGCCTACATGGATGTAGGTAAGGGGCGTGAGCAGGACGCGGAAGCTTTGCTCGGTTTTGACTTAGCCCACTAGGTTACAAACCTCGCGCCGCGATTAAATCGCCCCTAGTTTGAACAAATTTTAATCGGCAAAGGGCAACAGACCCTAATATTAACGGCATTTATCGCCACCACCTATGTAATACCAGCCAACGCCGAGTTATACTCGGCGTGTTTTGTTTTAATTAAGAGCAAGTATGTCTACACAATTACGAATTTTTAAAGCGGATGCAGCATTAAAGTGGCTTAAAGCAGGTTGGTTAATTTTTAAAACTCAGCCATTAACCTTTATTTTTATGCATTTGTTTATTGGCATTGTTGGCTTGTTGTCGTTATTTTTGCCGGTATTACAAATAGCTGCAGCATTAGCTACACCATTTTTAACCGCCGGTTTTTATCAAGCCGTGCTTACCAAGCAGCAAGGCGGAAAAATTATGTTAGCTGATATTTTGAAGCCCTTTTCAGCCAAAGGAAATCGGTTAGGCTTATTTCGCTTAGCGCTGTATCAAATGGGGGCGGGAATTTTAATTGCCTTGCTCGCCAATGGATTATTTGCTGATGCAATGGCGGTTATGACACAGCCAGACTTAGACCCAAACACCGCTGTTAGCCAAATGCTTGAGAGCATCTCGTTTGCTAACGTGGCATTGTTTTTAATTGCGCTCTCAATTTACTTTACTTCGTTTGCCTATGCAGTACCGCTGGTTTACTTTAATAAAGAGCAACGTATTTTAAATGCCTTAAAAAGTTCGTTTATGGTGTTTTATTATAATATTTTACCATTGAGTGTTTATGGTATTATTTGCGCATTATTAATGGTGGTGTCGATGTTCTTATCACTACTACCACTGTTGATTTTAATGCCAATTTGCTACATTAGTTTCTTTGTTTCTTATCAGGCTATTTTTATGCCCGTTGTGCCACCAAGTGATGACAGTAACATTAAGCCTTTAAGTAGCGAGCAAAGCGGACGCTTTGACGCTTAATGGATGATACGTTAAAACAAAAGTTAAAAAACTATGTGCTTTGGTTACTTGGAAGGCAAGAGTATTCGCGCCGTGAGTTAACCCAAAAGCTACAGCAAAGAGAAGCAACCGACGAGTTCATAGAAAACCTGCTTGATTGGTGTGAAAAGCACAATTTTATTAACGAGCAGCGTTACTGTGAAGGGTTTGTAAGAAAGCACATATTTAAATGCCACGGCTTAAAGCGAATTCAAAGCGAGGCCATGGGTAAAGGGATTGATAGAGCACTGCTTGAAACAGTGGTTGAGGAGCTTGAAATAGATTGGTTTGAGCTCGCGCAGGAAGCGTACAACAAAAAGTATTCAACGACACCGGCAGACCTCGAGTACAAAGAAAAAGCTAAGCGCGTGCGCTACTTAATGTATCGAGGTTTTAGCTACGATCAAATAAATTTTGCAATGCAAGCACAGTAAATACAGGTGAGACTTTCACATGCAGCACATGACTACCGCACAAATTAGGCAACAGTTTTTAGACTTTTTTGCCAGCAAACAACACCAAGTTGTTCCTTCTAGTTCGCTTATACCGGGTAACGATGCCACGTTGTTATTTAATAATGCCGGTATGGTGCAATTTAAAGATGTATTTTTAGGCGCTGAAAGCCGCCCTTACACGCGCGCAACTAGCTCTCAGCGTTGCGTACGCGCTGGCGGTAAACACAACGATTTAGAAAACGTTGGTTACACAGCACGTCACCATACCTTTTTTGAAATGCTAGGTAACTTCAGCTTTGGTGATTACTTTAAGCAAGATGCAATTAAATTTGCGTGGGAGTTTCTTACTGAAGTTGTAAAACTACCAAAAGAAAAGCTGTTAGTGACCATTTACCATGATGACGAAGAAGCCTTTGGCTACTGGGCTAACGATATTGGGTTAGCTGAAGATCGTATTATTCGCATTGCAACTAGCGATAACTTTTGGTCTATGGGTGATACCGGTCCTTGTGGTCCATGTTCTGAAATATTTTATGATCACGGTGAGCACATTTGGGGCGGCCCTCCGGGCACACCTGAAGAAGATGGCGATCGTTTCATTGAAATTTGGAACTTAGTATTTATGCAATACAACCGTCAAAGCGACGGGACTATGTTGCCACTTCCTAAGCAATCTGTTGATACAGGTATGGGCCTTGAGCGAATTTCAGCTATTTTACAAGGTGTACATTCAAACTACGAAATCGATTTATTCCAAGGCTTAATTGCCGCAGCTGCAAGCGTTACTAATGCACAAGACATGGATGATAAGTCGCTTCGTGTGGTGGCGGATCATATTCGTTCGTGTGCGTTTTTAATTTCAGACGGGGTTATGCCATCAAACGAAGGCCGTGGTTATGTGTTACGTCGTATTATTCGTCGTGCAGTACGCCATGGTAATAAATTGGGTGCTAAAGGCGCGTTCTTCTACAAGTTAGTAGCAGCGCTTATTGAGCAAATGGGTCAGGCCTATCCAGAGCTTGCTAAGCAACAAGAAATTATTGAAAAAGTACTGCGTATCGAAGAAGAGCAGTTTGGTAAAACGCTCGAACGTGGTTTAGCTATTTTAGAAGAAAGCTTGAGTGATTTAACCGGGGATGTGATCCCAGGTGACTTAGTATTTAAACTTTACGATACCTATGGTTTCCCTGCCGATTTAACAGCCGATGTAGCGCGTGAGCGCCAGATGACGATAGACCATCAAGGTTTTGAAGCATGTATGGCAGTGCAACGTAAAACAGCACAGCAAGCGGGCAAATTTGGTGCAGATTATAATGAGCAATTAAAATCAGATAAGCACACTGATTTTAAAGGCTATGATAGCACTCATTATCGTGGCACTGTGGTAGAAATTTTTGCCGCTGGCGAAGCGGTATCATTACTTGAAGATGGTCAACAAGGTATTTTAGTTTTAGACCGCACTCCGTTTTACGCTGAGTCAGGCGGTCAAATTGGTGATAGCGGTACAATTACCGTTGCCGGTGGTGAGTTTAATGTAACCAATACTACTAAATTGGGCAATGCTTTTGCGCACCATGGAACTGTACAAGGTCGTATTGGTGTTAACGATAAAGTGGATGCGACTATTGACGATGCGCGTCGTGAAAGCATTAAGAAAAATCACACCGCAACGCATATATTACACGAAGCACTGCGTCAGCTTTTAGGTGAGCACGTATCGCAAAAAGGCTCTCTTGTGCAGCCAGATCGCTTGCGTTTTGACTTCTCGCATTTTGAAGCCGTGACCAAACAAGAACTGCGCGACATTGAACGTGTAGTAAATGACGAAATTCGTCGTAACTTTGCACTTAACACTGAACTAATGGCAATTGATGATGCTAAAGCAAAAGGTGCTATGGCGTTGTTTGGTGAAAAATACGATGACGAAGTACGCGTTGTGACTATTGGTGATTATTCAATCGAGCTTTGTGGTGGTACACACGTAGAGCGCGCAGGTGACATTGGTTTATTCAAAATTGTATCTGAAAGCGGTATTGCAGCCGGTGTTCGTCGTATAGAAGCGGTAACGGGTGCAGAGGCAATCGCTTATGTCAGCGAGCAAGAGCAGCAATTAGCTGATGTGGCAGCGCTGGTAAAAGGTGACAGTGCGTCAGTACTTGAAAAAGTAACTGCCTTACTTGAAAAGTCGAAAGGACTTGAAAAGCAAGTTGCCCAGCTTAACGATAAACTAGCCAGTGCGGCAGGTGCATCGTTACTTGATTCAGTAGTTGAAATTAATGGGGTTAAATTGCTAGTTGCCAACGTTGAAGGGACTGAATCAAAAGCGCTTCGTGGCATGGTTGATGATCTTAAAAATAAGATTGGCTCAGGCGTTATTGCTTTAGGTGTTGCCAGCGGTGATAAAGTAAGCCTAATTGCGGGTGTAACTAAAGACTTAACCGGTAAAGTAAAAGCGGGTGAGTTAGTTAACCACATGGCAGGCCAAGTAGGTGGTAAAGGTGGCGGTCGTCCAGATATGGCGCAAGCGGGTGGTTCTGAGCCACAAAACTTAACTGCAGCACTTGATAGCGTAACAGCTTGGTTAACTGAGCGTACTTAAGCTTAAGTGGCACTTATAGTTCAAAAATTTGGCGGCACTTCGGTAGGCTCAATAGAGCGTATTGAAGCGGTCGCCGACCTTGTTGTTAAAACTAAGCAGCAAGGCCACCAAGTGGTGGTAGTGCTTTCGGCAATGTCGGGAGAAACCAATCGCTTAATTAATCTTGCCAAACAAATCGACTCTCGCCCGAGTAGTCGTGAACTTGATGTATTACTGAGTACCGGTGAACAAGTCTCTATTGCTTTATTAGCGATGGCGATTATTAAACGCGGCCATTCAGCGGTAAGCTTACTAGCCGATCAAGTAAATATATTAACCGATAACATGTTCGGTAAAGCCCGTGTAGAAGAAGTCGCAGCAACGCGTTTAAAACATGAACTTGAACATAACCGTATTGCTATTATTGCCGGCTTTCAGGGGCGCGATATTGAGGGCAACGTGACCACGCTTGGCCGTGGTGGCACCGATACCTCTGCGGTTGAAATAGCGGGTGCAATAAAAGCGGATGAATGTCAGATCTATACTGATGTTGATGGCGTATATACAACAGATCCTCGTATTGAACCTAATGCACGACGTTTAAGTCATGTTACCTTTGACGAAATGCTTGAGCTGGCAAGTTTAGGCGCTAAAGTGTTGCATATTCGCTCTGTAGAATCTGCTGGTAAACACAATGTTCCTTTACGGGTGTTATCTAGCTTTAAACCCGACGAAGGCACGTTAATTAGTTTTGAGGAGAGCGACGTGACAAGCAATGTCGTATCGGGTATTGCATTTAATCGAGATGAGTGCTTAATTAAGGTTCATGGAATGCCACAAGGCACCAAACATCTTGCAAAAGTTTTGAAACTTTTTTCTGATAATGGCATCGAAATAGATATGATTAATCAAATTAATCATAAAGTTGAAAAAGTCGACTATGCTTTTACTGTGCATTTAAATGATTACTTAAACGCACTTGATTTGTTAACGGCTGAGCAACAGCAATTTGACGCACAGGCAATTGACGGATTAACTAATGTGGCGAAAGTGTCAGCTGTAGGTATGGGGATGAAATCTCATTCTGGGGTAGCGAGTTTATTTTTTGATTCGTTAGCACAAGAGAACATTGATGTGATGTTTGTTTCAACCTCAGAGATAAAAATTTCAGTTTTAATAGATGAAAAATACCTTGAGCTGGCTGTTCGTGCATTACATAAGACATTTTTAACAGAAAATGAATAGATTGCGAGTTTTTACTTACTTTTTAGTCTAATTTTAATTAAAATGTGTGTGCGGAATCTTATAATTTTATTGGAACATGGGAGCAAGAGAATGCTAATACTAACTCGTAGAGTAGGCGAGACCCTTATGATTGGTGACGAAGTAACCGTTACTGTTCTAGGTGTTAAAGGAAATCAAGTTCGTATCGGTGTTAACGCACCTAAAGACGTATCAGTTCATCGTGAAGAAATTTACATGCGCATACAAGCTGAAAAGTCTAACCCTAATCCGGGCAATGCTTAATCAACATAGTATAAAATGTGCTAGTTAATAACTACGACATTTATAAAAGCCACTCATTGAGTGGCTTTTTTGTTTATAAAATCAATCGTTTCATCGTTAAGTATTGCCTTAGAGATGTATTGCATACCGCTGTTACTTTTTAGCAATAGCCCGCACTCTGTAGTAATTACTTCATTAATGTCGTGCCAAGCTAACTGATAGTTTTTGTAATGATTGGTTGATTTTATCCCATCCTCGTCAAAGGTAAGGGTAACTTCAGAGCCTGATGCTCTGCTAAGCATTTGCCTTGTTACCCACCAAGGGCGGCGATAGTAAAAGGCAATACACTCAAGTAAAGCTAACATAAGCAAAAATGTACCAAGGTAATGATCGCCTAAACCATAAATGCCAAATAGCCCCAATGCCACAAGCAGCGCTAATAAAAAGTATTTAGGTTGTGCACGCTTGCTATAAGGCAACGACTGGTCGAAGCATTCATAAAAGTAAGGTTTATCGAGTTTATAAGTTGTTGTAAATACCATGTGTTTACACTTAAAAGCTATTTTTTACTATTTTAGCCTAATGCGCAGCTTAAAAGGGGAAATGACTAAAAACTATTTATATTTTAGGCATAAAAAAACGACCCGTAGGTCGTTTTTTAGCTAAATAAATAACATTAGCAATTTGTTTCTTCGGCATTAACGCCTTCTTTTACTTCTTCACAGGTGTCTTCTACTTTGTTTTGCACATCTGTTACTGCTTCGTCAATGCGTTCACCCGCTTCTTCTGCATGATTGTCTTCACAACCCATAATAAATGCACTTGCGAATAGACCAATAGCAGCTGCTTTAAGTGTTGATGATTTCATAATGTAATTCCTTGTATATAAGTTTAAAAGAGAGTGTAGTGTTTTATCTACCTGGGGCTTTTACCACGTAAGGCGCCAGAGACTAGTGAAATAACCAATAAAACTAAAAAGATAAAAAATATGATCTTAGCAATTCCAGCTGCGGCTCCTGCAATACCGCCAAATCCTAAAACGGCTGCAATTAGTGCGATCACCAAAAATGTAATTGTCCAGCGTAACATTGTCATCTCCTTGATTTATCTAAGTGTTAGTTTTATATAAGCGAGTAATGTGCCAGTGTTTTATTTTGTTTTAAATCAATGGTTTGTTTTGTTTTTACGTGGTTGGCTTTATATTGAGTTGGTAATTTTTACGATTTTATCGGTAACTTATTCACAGTTGTATACGGTGAGATAATAAGTAGTTAGTGCAGCTCTTTTTTTTGGTAAGACCAATTAACATTTATTTTAAGGGTTTTAAATGGGTTGGCATGATGGGTTTGCTTTTTATGTGTTTTTACAAAGTATTAGGGGTTTTATATATTCTTTGTTTATAACGAACATTTTTATCATCTATATATATAGGCCAAATAAGCTATTTTAGGTGGTGTTAACCTTATTGGTGATATGTTACTTTTAGATTAATTGGTTTTACCAATTTACAACATGTAGACAAAAGAATAGTTTTTGTTACTATTGGTGAATAATTATTTAAATAAACTGACTTTTTATGTGGTTCGGTTTGAACAGGGGGAGAATTATGGATATAGGGGCTTTGCTCACAACTGCGGGCAATTTAATGCTAACAGGTATGGTGGGCGTGTTTGTATTTCTTTCTTTATTGATTGGTGCAGTGACACTCATGTCTAAGCTGGCTAGCAAGTTTTCTCAGCCAGAACTCGCAACATCACATAGAACACCATCTTTTAAATCGCAAGGTGTGCCAAATGAGCACATCGCTGCAATTAGTGCTGCCATTGCTCAGTACAAAACAAATAATAATTAGAGGAGCATACCAATGGCTAAATTAAAAATAACAGAACTTGTACTTCGTGACGCACATCAGTCGCTCTTAGCTACCCGCATGCGATTAGACGACATGTTACCTATTGCAAAAAAAATTGATGACGCAGGTTATTGGTCTATTGAATCTTGGGGTGGGGCTACCTTTGACTCATGTATTCGTTATTTAGGTGAAGATCCGTGGGAGCGTATCCGTGCGCTCAAAAAAGCGATGCCAAATACGCCACAGCAAATGCTACTTCGCGGGCAAAACCTATTAGGGTATCGCCATTATGCAGATGATGTGGTTGAGAAGTTTGTCGAGCGTGCGCACAAAAATGGCGTAGATGTATTTCGTATTTTTGATGCCATGAATGATGTGCGTAACTTAGAAACCGCTATTAAAGCGGCGGTTAAAGTAGGGGCGCATGCGCAAGGTACTATTTCGTACACAGTAAGCCCAGTACATACATTAGATATGTGGTTAACGCTTGCAAAGCAGCTAGAAGAATTAGGTTGTCATTCAATTTGTATTAAAGATATGGCGGGTCTGCTTAAGCCATATGATGCAGAAGAACTCATTAAAGCGTTAAAAGAAACGGTTTCAATACCTATTGCTATGCAATGTCATGCAACAACAGGGTTGAGTACAGCTACTTATCAAAAAGCCATTGATGCTGGCATTGATATGCTCGACACCGCTGTATCATCTATGAGTATGACCTATGGTCATTCAGCAACCGAAACAATTGCTGCAATCGTGGAGGGAACAGAGCGTGATACTGGGCTTGATTTAAACCATCTAGAAGAAATTGCCGCTTACTTTAGAGACGTACGTAAAAAGTACGCTGCGTTTGAAGGCAGTTTAAAAGGTGTTGATGGCCGCATTTTATTAGCACAAGTGCCAGGTGGCATGCTAACCAACATGGAAAATCAGCTTAAAGAACAAGGCGCTGCTGATAAACTAAATGAAGTACTACTTGAAATTCCTCGAGTACGTGAAGATTTAGGTTTTATTCCACTGGTAACACCTACTTCACAAATTGTTGGCACTCAAGCGGTATTAAATGTGCTCACTGGTGAGCGTTATAAAACTATCACCAAAGAAACTGCTGGCGTATTAAAAGGTGAGTATGGTTCAACACCTGCACCAATGAATAAAGAGCTACAAGAGCGTGTACTTGATGGCAGTGAGGCCATCACCTGTCGTCCAGCCGATATTATTAAACCTGAACTTGAAACGCTCGAAGCTGAATTAAGCAAGCTTGCTCAGGAGCAAGGGCTAACTTTAGCTGATGAGCAAATTGATGATGTGCTTACCTATGCGTTATTCCCACAGATTGGGTTGAAGTTTATTAAAAACCGTAATAACCCTGATGCATTTGAGCCTGTTCCTAGCGCTGATGATAGCGCCAATAAAGCACCTGAAAAATCAGCGGCAAACAATAAAGGCGTTAAGGCAGAGCAGTACAGCGTTAAAGTAGACGGTAAAGTATACGATGTCGTGGTTGCTCAAGGTGGTGAGCTTAAAGAGGTTACGTTAAAAGACTCTGAGCATATTCCACAGTCGGCATCGGTTGCCTCGGGTGAAACATTGAATGCCCCACTGGCTGGTAATATTTTTAAGATTAAAGTAAAGCCAGGTCAGGTAGTCAATGAAGGTGATGTGGTGATTATTATGGAAGCCATGAAAATGGAAACCGAAGTACGTGCCATGCATACCGGTACAATTGCTGAGTTGCTTGTTTCTGAAGGTGATTCAGTATCAACCGGTGATGCAATGATTGCACTAGCTTAAGGAGTGAACAGAGGATGGATGGTATTTTAAACCTCTGGCATGCCACAGGCATTGCTAACTTTACATTTCCTGGGCTGATCATGATTGCCGTTGGCTGTTTGCTGTTATTTTTAGCAATTGCCAAAAACTTTGAGCCGTTATTGCTACTGCCCATTGGTTTTGGAGCCATTTTAACCAATATTCCGGTGGCTGGTTTATCAGATCCTGGTGGCTTACTTTACTATGTTTATTATGTTGGTATTGATACCGGTATTTTTCCGTTATTAATATTTATGGGAGTGGGGGCATTAACTGATTTTAGTGCCCTAATTGCCAACCCTCGTATGTTGCTACTAGGTGCTGCGGCGCAGTTTGGTATTTTTGCGACGTTATTTGGCGCTATTTTACTTAACTTTATTCCTGGGTTTGAATTTAGCTTACAAGATGCTTCAGCAATCGCAATTATTGGTGGTGCAGATGGGCCAACTGCTATCTTTTTAGCGTCAAAATTGGCACCTGACTTATTAGGGGCTATAGCCGTAGCTGCCTACTCATACATGGCGCTGGTGCCTATTATTCAGCCTCCAATTATGCGTGCGTTTACCACGCCTGAGGAACGTAAAATTCAAATGCCAGAGCTGCGTAAAGTATCTAAAAAGGAAAAAATTATTTTTCCGCTGATGGTGCTTACTTTAACTGCCATATTCTTACCTGCGGCAATTCCACTGGTTGGTATGTTCTGTTTAGGTAACTTAATGCGTGAGTCGGGTGTAGTTGATAGGCTAAGCAACAGTGCGCAAAACGAAATTATTAATATCACCACCATATTTTTAGGACTTGCTGTAGGCTCTAAGCTTGCTGCAGAGCAGTTCTTAACAGTGGAAACTATTGGTATTTTAGTACTGGGTGCACTAGCGTTTGCTATTGGTACAGCCTCAGGTGTATTTATGGCAAAAGGCTTAAATAAAATATCAAAAACTCCTATAAATCCATTAATTGGTGCTGCAGGTGTATCCGCTGTGCCAATGGCTGCAAGAGTAGTTAACAAAGTTGGGCTTGAAAATAACCCGCATAACTTCTTATTAATGCATGCCATGGGGCCTAATGTTGCAGGGGTGTTAGGTAGTGCCGTTGCAGCAGGTATTTTGCTCGCTCTTGTGGGTTAAATGTAATTTAGACTCAACCTATTAGCGCAGTTTACTGCGCTTTTTTTTGCCTAAAATTTGATGTTTTGACTTAAGCGGTTTCTTGTATAGAGTTTTTTGTTTACAGTAGTCATTCTTCATTTAAATTCTTAAAGGTTACTGGTATGCATTATACTCCATTGGCAAAATATCTCCCGAATGTAAGCAAGCTTGTTTTTGGCTGTATGGGTTTGGGAGGCGCATGGAATAAAAATGCGATCACCAGTGCGCATTTACAACAAACTCATTCATGCATAGATGCCGCCATTGAAGGCGGAATTAATTTTTTTGATCACGCTGATATTTATACCTTAGGCAAAGCCGAGCATGTTTTTGGTCAAGCTCTGGCTGAGCGTCCCGAACTTAGAGAACAAATGTATATTCAGTCTAAGTGCGGTATTCGCTTTGCTGATGATAAACACCCACAGCGCTATGACTTTTCAGCTGATTGGATTGAGCGCTCGGTAGAGGGCTCATTAAAGCGATTAAATACCGATTATTTAGACGTACTTATGTTGCACCGCCCTGATCCTTTAATGGAAGTAGAGGAAGTTGCGCAAGTATTTAGTTGTTTAAAAGAAAGTGGCAAAGTGCGCCATTTTGCAGTGTCTAATATGTCGCAACATCAAATACGCTTTTTGCAACGCGCTTTAGATATGCCGATTGTGGCAAATCAAATCGAAGCGAGTTTACACAAGCATCAATGGGTTGATGAAGGTGTTTATTTGGGTAATGCCGATGGCAAAGATATTAACTTTACCCCGGGTAATATTGAATATTGCCGTGAGCATGAAATTCAGATTCAAAGTTGGGGCAGTTTATGCCAAGGCTTATACTCTGGTGGTGATTTATCAAAGGCCTCGCCTGCAGATATTAATACCAGTATTTTAGTCAGTAAGCTTGCCATACTCTATGGCACAACAGCAGAAGCTATTGTATTAGCATGGTTACTGCGCCACCCAGCATCAATTCAACCAATTATTGGCACGACTAATATAGAGCGGATAAAAGCATCCTGTGATGCGGTTAATGTTAACTTAAGTCGTGAGCATTGGTATGAGCTATATATCAGCGCGAAAGGCTGCGCTTTACCATAACCTGATGTAGGGTGATGATATGAACATTTTTGTTATTTTAATTAGCCTAGTGATTGCTTTGCTGATCATTATTCCGTTACTGGAAAAATACCAAAGTAAAATGGGGCTTGATAGCGCCACTAAATATAGTAAGTACATTTGGCCACTGGTGATGATCTCTTTGGTTGTGCAGCTTATTTATGTACTCATAAATTAAGTTTGAAACTTAAATATCACACACAAAAAAGCCTTTGCGGGTTACCCCTGCAAAGGCTTTTTTATTTAACCATTAAGATCTTTATTTAAGTGCCAATTGAAGTTCACGATTACGCTCAAGTTGCGCAATAAAGTTATCAGCAATAGGCTTAAACTTAGCAAGCTCTGAGCGTGGTAATGGCTCAGATTTAGGTAATTTCACGGTTTTAGGGTTACGGTGAACACCGTTAACCAAAAACTCATAATGTAAATGCGCTCCAGTTACTCGACCTGTTGAGCCTACAGTACCAATTTTCTCGCCTTGTTTGATTTTTTGCCCTGTTCTAACCAGACGCTTGTTAAGGTGTAAGTACTTAGTAACGTACTGCGTACCGTGGCTAATAAATACGTAATTACCATTGTATTTACTGTAGCCCGCTTTGATCACCTTACCATTACCCGATGACACAACCGGGGTGCCTGTACGCGCGGCGTAGTCAATACCTCGGTGTGCTTTTACTTGTCCTGTAACAGGGTGTAAGCGGCGAGGATTAAAGCTTGAGCTGATATATTTAAAGTTTACCGGTGCACGTAAGAAGGCTTTTTTCATACTGCGACCTTCAGGGGTATAAAAATTACCGTCTGTGTGTCGAATTGCTGTGTAACGTTCACCTTGGTTTATAAATTCAGCGGCAATGATCTTACCAGTGCCAATAAATTCACCGTCAACAAAATGAGACTCATAAATTAAGCCAAATTCATCACCTTTACGGATGTCATTTGCAAAATCCACGTCCCAACCAAATATATCGGCAAAGTTCATTATTTGGCGTTCACTTAAACCTGCTGCGATCGCCGATGTCCAAAAGCTACTAGAAATTTCACCACGTGCGGTTTTGCTCAGTGTTTCTATTTCTTTGCTGTCAATTGAAGTGTCGTATTGGCCTTCGTCATTTAGGGTGACAAATAAGGTATCTGTTTTAGAAATAACATAACGTAATTGAGCTAACGAGCCATCTTCTGCAGTTGCAAAGCTTAGTGTTTCACCTGGGTGAATTTTGGTTAGCTTACGTGTTTCAGCATTGGTATTAACAAGTTTATAAAGCGTTTGCGCAGAAAAACCAGCGCGCTTAAAAATGATCGCTAAATTGTCACCATTTTTAACAAGGTGATCGACAAAATCGTACTCTGGAAGTTTTTGCGCTGCTTGCTCTGAATTTAAGTCGGTGAGTTTTTCGTTTTCACCTACTTTTATTTGTAATTCGTAGCGCTTACCAATCTCTAGCGTGTTCTCGCTATTGTCTTTGGATGCAGTGGCTTTTTCAGAAGGTAAAAAAGCTAAGGCAACAATAGCAGAAACCAAACCTAGAATGAGCATTTTGTGTTTTTTGGGGAGCGTGTTAACCACGTGGACCATAACGTGCCTTTTTCTGCTGTCAAGATAATAAATAGATTATATTGCAGGATATAACGAATAATCTGTGAATACTAGTATTTTGTAGATTTAAACTCGCGTTAAATTAAGCTAAAATCATAGGGTATTCAGGCTGTTTGTGTTTAAAGTTGAACTTTCGGACTATTTTATATTCTTGGATACTTTGCTTTTTCATCGTAATGTTAAATTAGCTTTTAAAACGATTTAATAGCGAGAAGTGATTAATTCATAAACTGTTTTTTGGGTTTTTATAAATACCTTTAGCGTATTATTAATCGCTCTTTTATATCCCTTTTTAGAACGTACACCCTGCATTTTAGTCGGTGCTGCGATTAGTTAAAAAAGTTGTTCTAATTAAGTGGAAATTTGTTATGTTAGCTAAATAGTTTTATTTGCTTTGTTAAAACGCGCTAGCAATAAATCGTGAGCATATTACACCCCTTCGTTGTCAGAATTTTTTGGAGTAACACACAGTGGATTTACAAACCGCTCTAGCAGAGATAAAACGCGGTGCAGAAGAGATATTAATTGAAGATGAGTTGGTTGAAAAATTAAAGTCGGGGAAAAAGCTAAAAATTAAAGCTGGTTTCGATCCTACGGCTCCAGATTTGCATCTAGGTCACACTGTACTAATTAACAAAATGAAAACCTTTCAAGATTTAGGTCATGAGGTTATTTTCTTAATTGGTGACTTTACCGGTATGATTGGCGATCCAACGGGCAAAAATGTAACCCGTAAGCCACTGACTCGTGATGATGTGCTTGCTAATGCCGAAACCTATAAAGAGCAGGTTTTCAAAATTTTAGACCCAGCTAAAACAACCGTTGCTTTCAACTCTACGTGGATGGAAACATTGGGCGCGGCGGGAATGATAAAATTAGCCGCTCGCCAAACTGTGGCGCGTATGCTTGAGCGTGATGATTTTAAAAAGCGTTATGCTGGCGGCCAATCTATCGCAATCCATGAGTTCTTATATCCACTTGTGCAGGGCTGGGATTCAGTCGCACTTGAGTCTGATGTTGAACTAGGTGGTACTGATCAGCGCTTTAACCTACTAATGGGTCGTGAGCTGCAAAAAGATGAAGGTCAAAAACCACAAACCGTACTAATGATGCCTTTACTTGAAGGGACTGATGGCGTTCAGAAAATGTCAAAGTCACTAGGAAACTACATAGGTATTACTGATACGCCTAGCGACATGTTTGGTAAAATCATGTCAATTAGTGATGTATTAATGTGGCGTTACTATGATTTGCTAAGCGGTTTGTCTATTGAGCAAATTGCAGCGCAAAAACAGCGTGTAGAGCAAGGCACTAACCCGCGCGATATTAAGATTGAATTAGCGAAAGAGTTAATTGCACGTTTCCATAGTGAAGCAGACGCACAGGCTGCTCATGATGACTTTATTCAGCGCTTTCAGAAAAAAGCACTACCTGATGAAATTCCAGAGCTGACAGTAAATATTGATGAAGACACGATTTTAATTGCTAACTTGCTAAAAGAAGCGAGCTTAGTAGCGAGCACTTCAGAAGCTATGCGTATGATCAAGCAAGGTGCTGTAAAGCTTAACGGCGAAGAAAAAATTACCGATACCAAATTGGAAGTAGTAAAAGGAACAACCGCTATTTACCAAGTAGGTAAACGTAAGTTTGCAAATATTACCGTAGCTTAAAACTTTATAAAGTATAAAAACCAGCTTCGGCTGGTTTTTTTTATGACTGATTAAACAGTTAGAACGACCCGTATAATTTCAATGCTAACAATAACGAGTAGCCAAAAAAATCGGGCTTGATTTAGGGTGTTCAGTAGCTTTGGCATATCATCGGCACTTGGCAGGCGCTCAGCACCGACCCGCATTTTATTGAAACGCTGCTTACTATAAATAGCAGGCCCACCAAGTTGCACTCCTAAAGATGCAGAGCACACACTAAGTAACCAGCCAGTATTGGTTTGATAAAAATGACGGCCATAATGCTTAATATAGTGCATGCTTTTTTTACTGGCTTTAAGTGACGCTATTGTCAGCGCGAGTAACCGCATGGGAATGTATTCAACAATAAAAAGAACGAGTTTAAGTGGCGTCAAAAAAGAGCTGTCGGGGGCTATATCAGTGCGCCATGCTTGTTGGATTAAGGTAAGTAAACGGTAGGCGAGAGCGGCAATGGGGCCCAATAGTAAAAAAATAAAAATAACTACAAAATAATGGCGTGCTGTTCTCAGTATGACACTTTCCATGACCGCTTTAATAACCCCAGGGTTTGAAAGTGCGTTAACTTCACGGGCTACTAGTGGTTTTAATAATTCTCGCGCAGTCGATTTTTGATTCTTTTTGGTTAATTTCGCAATGCGGATCGCTTTTTTATTCAGGCTAGTGCTTTCTAAGCATAAATATAAAATAAGACCGGATAGCAGTTCAGGGTAAAAGGCAAACTGCAGCAGTAAAACCACAATAATCATAATAACAGCTAAAACAAGGGTGCTTGCCAGTGAAGCGGCTAAATAATGATATTGTTTGCTGTCTGTTTTTTTATAAATACGCTGACCAATCGCGTTAAAAATGGCAGAAAGTATATGATTAGGGTGATACCAGCTAACTAAAGGTAAAAAGCGCTCAGCTAGGAGCGCACAAATAAATACAATAAAGTCCAAATGATTTTGAACAATATTATTGAGCATTTACAACGTAACCGCCGTTAACTTTTCTAGTAATGCCACCACCATTTTTGATGAATTAATAGAGGCTGTTTCTAAGTACTCTTCAAATGACTGTGGTGACTCTTTGCCAGCAATATCAGACATTGAGCGAATAACAACAAATGGTGTGTTAAGTGCAAAACACGTTTGTGCAATTGATGCACCTTCCATTTCTACTGCCAGCATTGTAGGGAAGTCACTGCGTGCTTTTTCAATGCGAACAGGGTCACACATAAATGAGTCACCAGTACAAATTAAACCAACAAGCGTTTTTACTTCGCTAATTTGTGCAATTGTTTGCTCGGCGGCTTCTACTAGCTTAGGGTGCGCTGCAAAACCTGCTGGCATTTTTGGTACTTGACCAATTTCGTAACCAAACGCTGTTACATCTACATCGTGATGACGAACTTCTGATGAAATCACCACATCACCAACGTTAAGTGAAGGGTCGAAACCACCGGCAGAGCCTGTGTTAATAACACAATCAGGCTTGAAGTTATCGATAAGTAAAGTGGTTGCAATAGTTGAAGCAACTTTACCAATGCCTGATTGCACTAAAGTAACGGTATTGCCTGCAAGCTCACCAGTATAAAACGTAAAGCCTGCTTTGGTTAAAATCTGTGGATTTTGCATCGCCTCGCGCAAAATTTTAACTTCTGGCTCCATTGCGCCAATAATACCAACATTCATAGTGTTAAATTCCTAAGTTTGAATAGCCTGATTATACGTGAAGTCAGCTATAAAAAACAAAAAAGCGAGCCATTTAAAATGCTCGCTTTAATAGATTGCTTGTAATTCGATAGTTATATTTCAGCAAGGGCAGTGGAATGTGCTTTTGCTTGAGAAGGTGATAATACTGCTGGCTTATGTACTCTTGCGCGAGTCGGGCGTGCAGGTTGTGATTTAGCAGGCTTGCCTAATTTAAACATAATAGCATCGCGAACTTCACTTGGGCGGTAACCTGACTTCACTTTCATACGAATATGCGGAATGCCAGCTGCTTCTAATGCACCATTAACAAACCAATCACGTTGTGCTTTGTGGCCATCTTTGTTGGCGTTGTTGACTAAGTCAACCGCGGCCACTATGGTCATTTTTTCTTTGTCTACTAGCACAAAATCGAGCTGTTTATTTTTTGCTTTAGCCATTGCCGCACGTTTAGATTTAACAGACAGACCTTGTTTACAGTCAATCACATCGATTAGTTTAACGCGACTAACAATTTTATATTGGTCGCCAACAGCACGCTCTAATAAGCCCAGAAACGCCCCTTCTACTTGGGTAAATACACTTTGTTTACGAGTAAAAGGATAAGGGTTTCCGCCATCATCATTAAATTTTGACGCAACCACTGATGCCCCAACAACTAGCACTAATATTAATAATAAAGCGAATTCCATACGGTAACTCCATAACAACAAATTGACACTGCTTTTCTAAAGCAAGTTATGTGCCCAAATAGTTGTTATGGCTATTTTAGTTACCGTTGTTATTTAAAGTGCTGTGTATCCGCCCTCGATACCTTTTACTGCAATCGCAACTGCATCATGGGCATGCAAAGACTCATAGTGATTAATTTGTAAAAAGTAGTCGCTATACTGTTTTGCTTCTAAGGTGGTTTTAATCTTTCGTGCTGCATCTTCACAAAACATCAGGTTTTGACCATTTAAGCGAGCAAACTCTTGTTCGTCTTCACGCTTTACCGCGGCTTGTACTGGTGTTTTAAGCTCATCTTCTAGTAGATTGATTAAGTTAACCACATCAAACTGTTCAATATTATTCGCTAGTTTAACTTTAACATTGGCAATAGAGCGCTGTGAATGCGGGGTCGCGACAATCCCTTGAGTTGTTCCAAGCCACTCTAAAACCTCAGATTGAGTTAGTGTTTCTTGAGCAAACTTTTCGCTAAACGCATTTTGGATCAGTTGGCGAGCAAGGGCTGCAGAGCAGGGACAGGTTGATGAGTAAGTAACATCAACACTGAGTTCAAAACTAATGACACCTTGATTTATGGTACTAGTAAGTACAATAGGGTAGCTTTTCCAGCCCGCTTTACCGCTGAGCAATGATTTACGGCGCAGTGGTAATTCAAACTTAAATTCGATTTGTGCTTTATCGCTCAAGCCTTCATGGCTGGTGATAAAGGTATCTAATGCTTGTGCTAAGGTGTATGGGTTGACCTGTTGCTCAGTTGAGAGGTGATCAAGTGCTAAAAACAGACGCGACATGTGGATGCCTTTAGCATCCTCTTGGTGTAAGTTAACAAAAGCGCGTGCTTTTGCATTAACGGTAACTGGAGCTAAATCAAGAGATTCAAAAATAAAAGGCAGCTCTATATCGGCCATACCTACCCAGTCTAATTTACCTGTTTGTAATGCGGCAGCCGTGTTAGCAATATCTGGCATAGTCGTTTGCATGATACGTTACTCGTTATTTGCAATATTTAAGACGCCGCATATTACACTAAATAAAGATTTGCTGAAATGCAGCAAATAACAGCAAACATGAAATTTTATTGTTTTTGTCGCACAACATGAAAATAGCTGATAGAAAATGCTAAAATTAGCCTTTAATCATACTTACTTATAAAAACTAAGCATTTAGCTTTAGCTAAGAGAAAAACTGATATATGACTGATTCTTCTTTGAACCCGTGGGTTCGAGTTCTTTCCAGTTCAATAACTCGTTTTGGTGAGTTTAAAACTGCAGCTATTTGCTATGCATTATTACTGACGGTATCGTTGGTTTTATCGAGTATGTTTTACTATGTTGCCATAGGGGAAGTGAACTTAGTTGATATACTCGCTGTGGTATTTTTTACCTCAGTTGTTTCTCCTTTGGTGATTAGCGTACTGCTTAACTCTATTCGGCAACTTGATGCCTCTTATGCCTATTTAGATAGTGCCACAAAACAAGAAAAGCTTTTAAATCAAACCCTCAAAGACAATATTAATCGTTTAAACATTGAAATTGACGAACGTAAAATGGCCTTTCACGCCAAGCATAGAGCAATAGAAGAGCTCAGACGTGAAATTGCAGAGCGTAAAAAAACGCAACAAGAGCTCGCCCAACAAGGCATGTTACTGCGCTCAATTGTCGACTCCTCGCCAGATTTATTTTATTACCGCGATAACAACGGGGTATTTGCTGGTTGTAATAAAATGTTTGAAGAGGTGATGGGCAAAACCAGTGGCGAATTAATTGGTAAAGCCGCAGAAGAAATATTTCCAAGTCACTTTTTATCTGAAGTACTCAGAACCGATGAGCAGGTTGAACGGACTCATCAAGGTTTAACTATTGATGTAGAGTATTCTGTAAATGGTGAGATAAGATGGTTTGAACTCAGAAAACTTCCCTTTATCAATGAGCAGGGCGATTACATAGGTTTACTCGCTTTTGGTCGTGATATTACCAGTCGTAAAGAAGCCGCGCAGGCACTGGAGACTGCTTATAAAGACAAAGGGAAATTTATTGCCACATTAAGCCATGAGCTGCGTACTCCGCTCAATGGTATCGTCGGTTTAACCAGAATGCTATTGGATACTGAGCTTAATAAACAGCAGCGTAGTTGGTGTAATACGGTATTTTCAAGCGCCGAAACGCTGGGTAACATATTTAACGATATTATAGATTTAGATAAAATTGACCGTGAGCAACTCGATATTGCCGCTAACGAAATTAATGTGTCTGACTTTATCAATGATGTGGTTAACTTTGCAGGCCTTATTGCTGAGCAAAAAGAGCTTTCCTTTGAAGTGAAGCGTTCGGGCATGCTTGATATATACGCCTTACTTGACCCCACACGTTTACGCCAAGTGGTGTGGAACTTAATTAACAATGCGGTTAAATTTACCCAGCAGGGCAGTGTCACCTTAGATTGCGGTAGAGAAAACCGCGAAGATGGCCCATGGCTTATTATAAAAATACTTGATACTGGTGAAGGGATCCCGCAAGAACAACTTACCCGTATTTTTGATATGTATTATAAAGCGCCTGATCTTAAAGGGACTAATGCAATTGGATCGGGTATTGGCTTAGCTGTAACAAAAGCGTTAGTAAGTGCTATGAAAGGCATTATAACTGTTAATAGCACCCCCGGAGAAGGGAGCTGCTTTACCGTACAAATTCCGCTGAATTTATGTAGTGCACCTACCGAGCATAGTTATGTGGGACGTAGCTTATATATTTTATTAGTGGAAGATGTACCACTTAATGCTGAAATCGCAACTAACCTATTAGAACAGCGTGGGCATGAAGTGTTGTGGGCTGAAACGGGTGAAGATGCTTTATCGTTTGTAGAGACCGAAGATGATCTTGATTTAGTATTGCTTGATATGCAGCTTCCAGATATTAATGGTGATGAAGTAGCAAGGCAAATACGCGCACAAAGCCATTTTGATCAGCTACCTATTGTGGCACTTACCGCCAATGTTCGCAGTGCTGAAGAAGAGCTTGAGGGAATTTCTATTCAAGGAGCGTTAGCTAAACCAATAAACACCAGTAAGTTAGATAATATGCTCGCTGAACTCTTTGGTATTAAACAAGCGCAAACCGAGGCTCCTCAACGAGTAGTTAATCAAGAGTTGTTAAAACAAATAAATACTGACTTGTTAGATGTTGAAACCATTGAAGACTTTGTAAATTCGATGGGCGTTGAAGTATTTAAACGCAGTAGTCAGCTGTTTGCAAAGCTAAATCCGCAGTATCAACAAGAGCTATTAGCGTCATTAAAAGCAGCAGACAGAGAAGAATACAAATCCGTTGCGCATAAGCTAAAAGGTGCCGCAGGTTCGGTCGGTCTGAATGATGTGCAGTTGCATGCAAAGCAAATGGAGCATGGTGCGCTGGAGCAAAGTGATGAAGTATTAACAGTTTGGCTTGATGAATTAGCAGACAAAATAAATGAAGGACAACAGGCCCTTCATTTATTTTTACAACAATTAGAATAAAAACTAATTAGCTGTCGATTTTACCAATGAAGCGGTAACCTTCACCATGAATGGTGCTGATTAACTCAGACGTTGAGTTGTCGCTTTCAAAGTGTTTACGGATACGACGAATAGTAACATCAACTGTACGGTCGTTAGCGCGAAGCTCACGGCCAGTCATGTGCTTAATTAGCTGCTCACGACTAAATATACGACCTGGAGAGTCAAGCATTAAACGCAGTGCTCTGTATTCGCCTTTAGGTAGACGCTTTGCGTCTCCGTTTGGAGAAGTAAGGCAACGACTGTTTTCGTCAAGTTCCCAACCGTTAAAGGTGATCACGCCATTGGTTTCAATAGCTGATTCTTCACCACCTAATGCAGTACGCGTAATTAGGTTACGTGCACGAATAGTTAATTCACGTGGGTTGAAAGGCTTAGTAATATAGTCATCAGCACCAATTTCAAGACCTAAAATACGGTCTACATCGTTGTCACGGCCTGTTAAGAAAATAAGACCAACTTTGCGCTTTTGGCGTAATTCGCGAGCTAAAATAAGCCCGTTTTTACCTGGCAGGTTGATGTCCATAACTACAAGATTGACGTCATCGTTATTTGTAAGCTTATCATGCATATCATCGCCATCAATGGCTTCAATAACTTTGTAACCTTCAGCTTCAAATAAACTAACGAGGTTTAGTCTAGTTACGTCTTCATCCTCTACGATCAGAATGACTGGCGTTTGCATCTTTAATTAACCTTTTTGGAGTGTGTTTTATTTATAAAATCGGCGTGATCATCAGAGCCGACTACTAGAATTATAGGATTATATCTAAATGTTAACAAGTAAAAACAAGTTAGATAAAAACAGCTGCGCGCCCAAACCTACTTTGACGTATTATTAAAAACCGCGGCTTAATTGATACTTAACGTTGAATGTATAATTTGAATTATAGAGTCGAAGCCATTTCTCTTTAATAATTGATACATCCATCAACCACCTAAAGATACTAAAAATAATCAGACTAATTCAAAACGGAATTATATCACTTTCCAACTTTTCATCAATGTATGTGATATGTTAAACGCAATTAAGTTCATTAATTGTTCAAAAATACAACGTTTATGGTACAACTGTTTAGTAAGCTATGTCTTAGTATGGTCATAAAGTCTTAATTCAAGGGGATGCAAAGGATTTATTTCGCTTTTTAAAAGAGTGTAATAATAAATCGGGCACCCTGCTGATACTCAGTATCTAGCACAATTTCTCCAGCCAAGGCTTGAGTCACTAAATTGTAAACCAAATGCATTCCTAAACCACTGGCTCCTTGACCGCGTTTTGAAGTAACAAATGGGTCAAATATTTTTGCTCGTATATTACTCTCAACACCCAGACCATTATCGGAGTAGGTGATTTGTGTTTTTGTTTTCGTTGCCACAATATCAATCTGCACTTCGTTGTCACCGCCAGCTACAAACCCGTGAAGTAGTGAGTTTAAAATAAGCTGATGGAATACTTGCTGCAGTGGCCCTTTTTTACTTTCAACGGTTAAATCTGGGGGACAATTTATAAGAACTTTAGGGTTTTTAATTTTTAGCTCCTGCCCCATAGACAGTAGCGTATCGTTTATGAGTTGTTGTAAATTAACAGTACTGGTTATTTCATCGTCTTTGATCACCGCAACTTTTTTAAAGTTAGAAATGAGCTCTGCAACGCGGTTTAAGCTGCTATATATTAAGTCTAAGTTTTCGATACCATCGTTAGTAAATTGCTCGAATTGACTCGCTGTTAATGATTTATTATGAAAATTAACCTGTAGCTCTGCGAGTTTATCTCGCAGTAAAGTAGAGCCTGTAATACCAAGTCCAATTGGTGTATTTACCTCATGGGCAACCCCTGCCACCATTTGCCCCAATGAAGCCATTTTTTTATTTTCAACAATTTGAGTTTGGTATTGGTGCATTTTTTCCAGAGTAGTTAACAGCTCTTTATTAGCCTCTCTGAGTGCAATAGTGCGTTGGCTTACTTTCTCTTCAAGATTTGAGTTTAGCTGCTTAATTTCTTGTTTATCTTCTTCATGGCGCTCTATTTGCCTTTGCGTACGTGCAAGCATTACATTTAAGCTGTTAGACAGTCGGGTTATTTCAGTTAAGTTCGTCAAAGGCGCACGTGCATAGTAGTTATGATCTTTAGCTATGTTTTGTAGCAATAAGCTTAAGCTTTCAATCGGGCTGGCAATTCTTTTTTGTAGTCTTAAAATAATCAAAGAAATAAAGATGAGTATTAAAGCCATAATAACGATATCGATTACAATTTTTTTTGTTATTAGCTCATTTAAGTTATCTAAGCTGCCTCTAATATACACATAGCCTAGCAGCTGTTCATTATTGAGTATTGGGGTAATGTACTCAATATACTCATCACTAACCTGTGGTGCAGCAAAGTCATCAATATTGTCTGTTTTAATGGGCACTGGTGGTGATTTTCGCGCATTAAAACTGGTAAAGAACACCGGTTTATTGGTTTGCTCATCTAAAGCATATATATGTAAATTTGTGACGGATGATACTTGTTGAAGCAGCTTCAAACGTCTTTCTTCTGCAGGCCTATTTTTATTTAGTAATGAGGGCATCGCGTCGAATGCAATGATCTCTGATACCAAGACAAGTTTGCTAATGAGCTGCTTTTTTTGCTCTTGCGCACTTAAATAGGTAGAAATTGAAAGCGATAATAACAAACAGATAGCTGTTATAAGCATGATGGTTTTAAACAATATGCTACGAATGCTATTTTGCTCTACAGTTTTGGGCATTGCGAGAAGGTCATCCGTGTCAATTGTGAATCTAATAGGTAGTAGTTTAGCAAAAACAGAAAAAAGTGAAGTAAAAAGATTAGCTTAATTACACTTTTTATTTTTAGCTAATCTACTGATGAAACATAAATATGTGGCTAATACAGCCCATATTTATGTTTTGACAGGATATTAATAACTTATTTTAGCTACTGTATACGGCAAACTTGTTGTTTTTGAACACTGTGTGGTAGCTATCAAATTGATTTTCTAAAATAGGTGGGTATTTTAGAAAGCTATTTGCCACTATGGTCAGTTTGCCTACCTTAGTTAAATGTTGCTTTGCATGCGTTAAAAAAGATTCAGCAACGCTGTAGTCAGTTGCAATCCCGGTATGAAATGGCGGGTTGCTAATAATTAAATCAAACTTGCCAGTAATACTATTTAAACCATCACTGAGTATGGCTTCACCGTTTACATTATTTAGCTTCAGCGTTTGCGTTGTTGCATAGGCCGCAAGCGCACTTACGTCACTACAAATAAATGTCAGTGCTGGATTTTTTAGCCCTAAAAAAGTAGCAATAAGTCCCGCGCCACAACCAAAATCAAGTACTTTCCCGTGTTTTAAGTTAGGAGCATTCTCTAGTAGCATTTTCGTTCCAGCATCTAGCGCACCATGGTTAAACACACCAGGAATACTGACTGCTGTAAACTCAATATCGCTCACACATACCGTAAACTCTTTATGGTAAGTGCTAATATCAAACGCGCTATTAAGAGTAAGTTCGGAAAATGAATATAAAACACAGTGTTTTGCTGAGTCTATTTTATTACTAAACTCAGCCTTACCAGCGAGTTGCTTTTCAATTGACTTAACACCGCTCTTGTTTTCGCCAACGACTAGTAGCTCTGCATCTTTGCTTATCACTGCGCGTATGTTGTCTAACGCCATTAACAGCTCAGGTTTAGATTTAGGGTAATAAAGTATCACCAAATCATAATCGCTCGCATCAATAGTATGATTAACGGTTACATCAATACCTGATATGTTCTTTGCAAATTCACCATTAGCGTGGTTATAACTAAAAGCGGTTATTTTACTTTGTGGGTTGAGCGTTTTAAGCTCATTTAAAAAGCCATCTTGAACAAAGTTGACCACCAATATTGATTTACCCTTCAACTCTTCACTGTTGCGAAGTAATAGTAGGCTCGGATTGGTTAATACGCTCATAAATGGCTTTACCTTACTTGATTATTTAATTAACGGTTACTTAGTTCGTTCGAACATTAAATCCCATACGCCATGGCCTAAACGGTGACCACGCTGTTCAAATTTAGTCAATGGACGTAGCTCAGGACGAGGAACATAGTCGTTAGTCTCTGATTGGTTTTTGTAACCAGGGGCTGCTTGCATCACTTCTAACATATGCTCTGCGTAGTTTTCCCAATCGGTTGCCATGTGAAATACGCCGCCGATTTTTAATTTAGAACGCAGTTTTTCAGCAAACTCAGTTTGTACTATGCGACGCTTATGATGGCGCTTTTTATGCCATGGATCTGGAAAGAATAACTGTAAAGTTGATAAGCTTTCATCGCTTATGCAATCAGCAAGAACTTCTACTGCATCGTGTTCAAATACACGAAGATTAGTAACGCCAGCTTCATCAGCATCCATTAAACATGCGCCAACGCCTGGGCGATGAACTTCTATGCCAATAAAGTTAAGATGTGGTGCATTTTTTGCCATTTCAACCAGTGACTTGCCCATACCAAAACCAATTTCTAGCACTACATCATTGTTGTTGCCAAAAACTTCGCTTAAATCAAGTAGGCCGTTCTTGTGTTCAAGCCCCATTGTTGGCCAGCACTTTTCGATTGCAGCAGCTTGACCTTTGGTTAATCGGCCTTCGCGTTTTACAAAACTGCGAATAGTGCGGATATATTTACCTTCTTGCTTAGCTTGCTCAAGGTTGTTGTTACTTGATTCACTCATATTATTGGCCTGACAAAACAATGTGTTTAAAAATGGTTGCGTATTATCCCTGACCGGCGCTAGGTTGACAAGCACTAGGGCGTTATAGCTTGATCTTTTCAGTCACTCCAATAGACTGAGCCGCCATTAAGCATTAGTAAAAAAGTAAATATGTTGGATTTAAAAAAACAGCAGTCAGCTTGGTTTTCTAACCAAGTAGTTGATTGGTATCACCTTCATGGACGCAAAACGTTACCATGGCAATTAGCTAAAACGCCTTATAAAGTGTGGGTATCTGAGGTGATGTTACAGCAAACTCAGGTTGTTACTGTTATTCCTTATTTTGAAAAGTTTATGCAAAGCTTTCCCGATATTATTGCTTTAGCCAATGCTGATGAAGATCAGGTTCTGCATCATTGGACAGGTTTAGGTTATTACGCTCGTGCACGCAATTTACATAAAACGGCTAAAATAGTTCGGGATAAATACCAAGGCCAGTTTCCTAGCTCGCTTGAAGAAGTAATGGATTTACCCGGAATAGGGCGCTCTACTGCCGGTGCTGTTTTATCATTATCTTTGGGGCAGCATCACCCTATTCTTGATGGCAATGTTAAAAGAGTGCTTGCTCGTTTTTTTATGGTCGAAGGTTGGTATGGGGTCAAAAAGGTAGAAAATCAGCTTTGGCATTTAAGCGAACAACTCACGCCTAAAAATAATGTGACCGAGTTTAACCAAGCTATGATGGATTTGGGTGCAAGCTTGTGTTCGCGCAGTCGTTTTGATTGTGAGGCGTGCCCATTAAATAGCCGCTGTGGTGCGTTTAACGCTGGTAAAGTTAAGGAATTTCCTCACTCTAAGCCCAAAAAAGTAGTGCCTAAAAAAAGCTGCCACCAGTTAATTATTAAACATAACGACAAAGTGCTTATGGAAAAACGCCCAAACAGCGGTATTTGGGGCGGATTATTTGGATTTTTTGAATTTAATGAGTACAGCGAGCTTGAAACTTTTTTAGCACAACAAGGGCTTGAAAGTGATCTTGATGAAGTAGCGCCTTTTACTCATGTATTTTCACATTTTGAGCTTACGATTAACCCACATGTACTGAATATTGAGAAAGCCCCTGATGTAGTCAACGACAAGCAGCTGGTGTGGTATCCACTCGATCAATCAATAGAAGTAGGGTTAGCTGCACCGACTAAAAAGTTGGTTAAACAAATGAGCCCAATAGGTTAAACTATTGGCATTTAGCGTTTAGGGGAACAATCATGGCACGTACAGTATTTTGTCAAAAGTTACAAAAAGAGGCCGAAGGGCTTGGTTTTCAGTTATACCCTGGTGAACTTGGTGAGAAAATTTTTAATAATATTTCTAAAGAAGCCTGGGGGCAATGGCAGCATAAGCAAACGATGCTGATCAACGAAAAGCATTTAAACATGATGGATCCAGAGCATCGTACTTTTTTAGAAGAGCAAATGGTTGGCTTTTTATTCGAAGGTAAAGAGGTTGAGATTGAAGGCTATAAGCCAGTAGAAAAATAAATTAACCTCTGTTTATGTAAAATTACTAAAAAAGGGCTATTAGCCCTTTTTTATTGTGATAATAACACTCTCAGAAACATACGATCTTAGCTAAACAAGTTCGTCCTGTTCCTCATTATTTCTAATTTGTTCTTTTAAGAACTGTGCTGCTTTTGAGTATTCAATTTCGAGTTCATCTCTCATTTCAATTAACTCATCAGCATTTATCTCATCGCTCTTACATTTATCTTCAAATGACTGCGCTAAATCAGCAACAATGTTAGCTCCTACTGTTTTTGATATAGATTTTAATTGATGACAAGCTGCTACAACATCCGCCTGATTGCTTTGTAATACTGCAAAGTTAATCACTTTAATTTGTTCTTGGCTTTGTTCTAAATACATTTTAAAAAAGCGGATTATTTTAGCGTCATCACCATTTATATACTTATTTGCCGATTCCATATCAATAGGTATAACTGGCTTTTCAGCCGAACTAACTTTTTTCGGTTGTTTGCTGTATAAGTCACTCCATTGTTTTAATGTGTCTTCTAGTGCATTTAGCTCAATAGGTTTAGTGATAAAGTCGTTAATACCCACTGCTAAACATCGCTCTCTCTCGCCTTTTAGCGCATTGGCAGTGACAGCAATAATATATGGTTGCGCGTCGATTGATTCCAGTAATGAAGCTTCTTCTCTAATTTTTTCAACCATGTCGTAGCCAGACATTTTTGGCATATGTAAATCGGTTAAAATGAGCGAGTAGCTATTTTTACGCCACATATCTAGGCCTTCTTCACCGTTATTAGCCACTTCTACACTGTACCCTAGTATATGTAATTGTTCGGTGAGTACCTCTTGGTTCAATAGGTTATCTTCAACCAATAATACCAGTCTATTTGCAGCCAGCGCTTCTTCAGAACTTAGGTAGTGGTTCATAGTTTTGGCTTTTTTAATTTGCTTAGGTTTATGTAAGCCGGCAGCTACCAAAATTGAAAGCATAAAGTTAGATTTACACAATGGGGAAGCATTAATATAGAAAATATTTTTATGATTAATTACCGCTTCATCTAATTTACTTAACACCACCATTTGCTGGTTATTATCTTCTAATGAGTAGAGCAAGCTTCTTAGTAGGGTACTGATACTACTCATGTCATCAATACCATCGACAACCCAAATAATATCCTTGGTATCTTGATGCGTTTCTATATCTTGCTGCTCGTGAGAGTAAGTTATTTTAGCGCCCATAAATGACAAGTAACGATAAATGACTTTGCCACGTTCAGCGTTGCTACTAACAACAATGACATGTTTGCCATTGAGAGTGTTTTTGTGGGCAAATTCAGTTTTACCTGCGGTGGAAAAAGGCAACTCGACAGTAAACTCACTCCCAATACCTTCATGGCTAGTTACATGAATACTTCCAAGCATTAGCTCAGTTAAGCTTTTACAAATTGAAAGACCAAGCCCTGTTCCACCAAACTCTCGCGTAATAGAGCTTTCCGCTTGAGTGAATGGGTTAAAGATTTTTCTCAATTGAGATTGGCTCATTCCTTTACCGTTATCACTCACGCAAAAGCGCAATGTAAAGTGATCGGCGGTGTTATGTGCTACTTCTACTGATATTCTTACTTTACCCTGCGTTGTACCATTGGTGCTGGTAAACTTAATGGCATTACTACATAAATTATATAGTACTTGGCGCACTCTGACGGAGTCACCTTTAAGGTTGTTGGGGATGTCGGGGGCAATTGATAAATCGAGTTCTAGGTGGCGATTTTTAGCAACCGACGATAACACCTTAGCAACCTCTTCTAGCGTATCGGCAACGGAAAACGGAACTGGATCTATATTGAGCTTTCCAGCCTCAATTTTAGAAAAATCTAAAATATCATCTAAAATACTTAATAACGAAAATGCTGATTCACGAATAATAGTACTTAAACGTTGTTGTGCACCATCGAGTTCTGTTTGGCGTAGTAAATCAATAGTACCAATAACACCATTCATAGGTGTTCTTATTTCGTGGCTCATGGTGGCTAAAAAGGTGGTTTTAGTTTCACTGGCTTTTAACGCTTTTTGGGTTTGTTTTTCTAATTCAAAGGTTCTGCTTTGTACTTCTGTTTCAAGGCTTGTTTGAAGCTTTTTTAATTCTTTTTGTGCAGCTTGGTCGTCAGCTTGAACCATGCTTACTTTTTTCAGTAATAAATTAATTTGTTGAGCTACAGTTTCTAATCCCCCTTCAAGCTGCTCATTAAGGGTGCTTTGATAATTATCATTTTGTGTAATTGCTTTGAGTTCTTGAGTGAGAGAGTCTGTGTTTTTATGTAATCGCTTATTAATGTACTTATTAAACACTATGGCTAATAAAAACAGCGCTATTAGAGCTACAATACCGGCAAAAAAGGCATTCATTAGTGAACTTTGGGGCGAAGGTAAAGTTAAAGGTTGTTTTTGCTCAATAATAAGTTCAGCAATGATCTGCCCATCCACTGAAATAACATGATGCAGTATGCCTTGTTGTTTAATGTGCTTATTAATGGCTAAAGGTGCAATTGAGTTATTATTATTGCTATAAATTAGCTCTGCTTGATTGTTGGCATTAAAACGGTGCAGAGTATATTTAAAATCATTGTTGAGTAAGCTTGCAATGTCAAAAAGTGGTTTGGCCTTGTCTTGTCCGTATAATGTTAGTGCTTCTACAATGGGCTGCTCAAGACTTTCAGCAAGTTTAGTGACCGCGATGGTGGAGGCTGAGGAAAGTTCATTGTTCTTAGCATTGCTTTGTGAGTAAAGCGAATAGGCGACTATAAATAATGTGGCAGTTATAAGGTTACTAACTAAAAATAAAGGTAGTAGGCCTTTTATTGCTGAAGAGAACTTACTCTGCATGAGTTTTCCTATCGTGGTATTATTAAAACGGTAAGCCTGTACCGAAAGTTATGGACCAATCGTAACACCTAAAAAAAATAATTCACTACGTTTTTTAAACTCTTTTGTTGAATAAATGCACGGTGTTAACGAAAACTGTGGTTAGTTGTTTGAAAACCGTTCAAACGGTTATAAAGAATAAAAAAAAAGTTGACTTGTAAGGGCAAAACTCGTTTAATACGCCGCACGCCCAGATAGCCAAGTCAGTATAGTTTGGTGGGAATTGCATTAAAAATCTGTTTGGGTTTTTAATCAGCACTGTATAAGTGCCTCGATAGCTCAGTTGGTAGAGCAGAGGATTGAAAATCCTCGTGTCCCTGGTTCGATTCCGGGTCGAGGCACCATTTACAAAGAAGTTATCAATCTTTAAAATTGATAAAGTGCCTTAGCACACAGTTTAGTGTGCCGACTTAGCTCAGCTGGTAGAGCAACTGACTTGTAATCAGTAGGTCAACCGTTCGACTCGGTTAGTCGGCACCATTTTATTTTAGTTGAATGTTTACAATAACGTTAAACTAGCACTGTTTAAGTGCCTCGATAGCTCAGTTGGTAGAGCAGAGGATTGAAAATCCTCGTGTCCCTGGTTCGATTCCGGGTCGAGGCACCATTTACAAAGAAGTTATCAATCTTTAAAATTGATGAAGTGCCTTAGCACACAGTTTAGTGTGCCGACTTAGCTCAGCTGGTAGAGCAACTGACTTGTAATCAGTAGGTCAACCGTTCGACTCGGTTAGTCGGCACCATTTATTTAAATAGTTAGTTTAACTATTTGCACTGTTTAAGTGCCTCGATAGCTCAGTTGGTAGAGCAGAGGATTGAAAATCCTCGTGTCCCTGGTTCGATTCCGGGTCGAGGCACCATTTATACAAAGCCTCGCACATGCGGGGCTTTTTTGTTTCTATTCTAAATTTGGCTCAGCATCAAACTACCTTCCATCTCAAAATATATTTATAATTTTATTCCGCTTTAGCTGGTGTAATGCTAACAGTAAATCCTGCCGTCTTTTCTATATTCACTTTTTAAGAGTTTAAATTAACTTTTTGATTAAAAGTTGGCTTGCTGATTTTTTTGTGATCATTGTGTTAACACTTGGCGTATTGAGTAAACTTATAATTTCATCGCAAGCTATGTAATGTTATGTAAAGTCAATTGAGCAAAGTTTGCTAAAGTGATTGAATAACATTCATAAATAGCACTAATCAGGTTTAAATATGATGTGGCAATGTAAGCCATCTTTATTAGCAATAAGCATTATAATGCTAAGCGGTTGTGCGAGTAATTTAAACCCGCAACAACGTGAGCGAGCGCCGAGTGCACTACCTACCCAATGGCAGCAAGCTGCCGCTAAATCGGTAATAGCCGTAAACGATACTTGGTTCAATAAGCTAGCTTCATCAACAGTAAAGCAGCTAGTTACGCAAGCGCTTAAAAATAATCAACAACTACGACAAGAGCGTTTCGATGTAGAAATACAAAAACAACAATTAATTATTACTGGTGCTGCATTGTGGCCTAGCTTAGATATTTCATCACGGGTGGGGCGCAGTAAAAACAATCGCCCTGTTAGTTATAATAATTCGAGCTCTGTATCGTTAGAGTTAGGTTATGAAATTGATTTATGGGGTAAGCTTTCAAACGCAAAACGCAGGGACAATCTTAACTACCTTGCTCAGCAAGCTCGTTATGAGCAGGCTAAACAACAGCTTATTGCAGATGTTGTAACTAATTGGTTTAACCTAATCAGTGCAGAGCAATTACTTGATTTATTTAAGCGCAGAGAAGCTAATGCTAAACAAAACCTCGAGATTATTGAGTCGGGTTATCGCCAAGGTTTAAATGAAGCGTTAGATGTTTATTTGGCGCGTAACGAATTAAATAATGAACGCTCACGTATAGCCACTCAGCAAGCAAATCTAAGTCAATCTGCTCGTCGTCTTGAGCGCTTGTTGGGCGAGTATCCAAAAGGATTACTGGCGGCTAATCACGACTTACCCGTTATTAATGACGATATTCCTCTTGGTCTCCCTTCAGAGCTTATTACTCGTAAACCCACATTACGTGCTAGTTGGTATCAATTGTTAGCCACAGATGCTTCACTGGCTTATGCTCATAAACAGCGTTTCCCAAGTTTAAACTTAAGTGCAGGCTTAAGTGATAGTACTAGCAGGGTAAGCGACTTATTTTCTCCATCAAGCCTAGCATGGTCTCTGATAGGTAGTATTTCAGCTCCTATTTTTAATGGTGGGCAACTTGCTGCCAACGAAGAAATAGCCAGTTTACAAACGCAAAAGCAAGAGCAAGCTTATCTGCAGTCTTTGTATGATGCATTTAGCGATGTTGAAAATGCTATTTCGCAACAGCAGTCACTCAAAGCGCGCTACCAAAGTACATTACAAGCACAAGAGAATGCGTTAGCCGCCGAACAACTATCGTTTGAACAATATCAAAGTGGCTTAGTTAGCTACACCACAGTACTTGATGCGCAAGCCCGTTCATTTGATGCGCAAAGCTCACTGATTGAAATTAAAAATCAACTACTAACTAACCGAATTAATTTACATGTTGCCCTTGGTGGCGATTTTGTAAAATCAATATCCGTACAGGATGAACAAGCACTATGAAACTCAATAAACAAAAAATAATTGTTCCTGCCGCTATCATCATAGCTACACTTTTTTTAGTGATGTTTATTAAAGGCAATCCACCAACCGCATCACGTTTTTCAGCGCCACCGAAAGCAAAAATTAATGTTGCAGTAAAGCCATTACAGTTAATTGACTACCCAGTTGAAATTGATAGTTTTGGTACGGTTAAACCGCGGACTCAGAGTATGTTAGTGGCTCAAGTTTCTGGTCAAATTATCGATATAAATGAGCAGTTTCGCGAAGGTGGCTTTTTTGCCAAAGATGATGTGCTATTGCAACTAGATGATCGCGATTTAAAAGCGGAAGTTAAATCTGCACAAGCTAACTTATTAAATGCAGAGCAAAGTTTGTTAGAAGAGCAAGCTCGTGGTCGCCAAGCATTGACCGACTGGCAGCGCTTAGGGAATGAGTCTGAACCGAGTATTTTAGTGCTTAGAAAGCCGCAGCTAGCTGCAGCGCAAGCACAGGTTTTGTCTGCACAAGCACAATTGGAAAAAGCGCAACTAAATCTTGAACGTACTAAAATTAAAGCCCCATATGCTGGGCGAGTATTAAACCGCAGCGTTGATTTAGGTCAGGTAGTATCTAACAATATGCAGTTAGCGACTATTTATGCAACCGACAGTGTTGAAATACGCTTACCGATAAAGAATAAAGATCTGCCCTTTATTAATCTACCTGAGCAATATCGAGATGGTGCTAAAAATCAGCGTGGCTCAGCGGTTAACTTCACTTCTGATTTAATTGGCGAGCAACAATGGCAAGGCCAACTTATTCGTACTGAGGGCGCAATAGATAAAAGCGCTCAGCAATTGTATGTGGTGGCTAAAATTAATGACCCTTATAAATCAACTAGTGAAAATCAATATCCAGTAAAAATAGGCCAATATGTTAAAGCTAAAATTAATGGCAAAGTCGCCTCTCAGGTACTCGTTATTCCTAATAGTGCGATATATCAAGGCAGTTATGTTTATGTGGTTGAAAATGGCACACTACAGCGTAAAAATATTGCCTTAGCATGGCAAAATGCACAGCAAGGCATTGTAAAAAAAGGTTTAGAAGCTGGTAGCCAGTTAGTGTTAACACCGCTTGGGCAGGTAAGTTCAGGTACACCTGTACAGGTAATGGGTGCTACTCCTAAGGCACAAAAACGAGGAGAGCAGCCATGATCGCTTGGTTTACTCGTAACCATGTGGCTGCCAATTTACTGCTCATTAGTATTGTGTTGGGTGGATTATTCAGCCTTTCTTCTAAATTGCCTTTAGAAGTATTCCCTTCGTTTGTTTCTGATCGGATTAATATTAGCGTGAGCTTACGTGGTTCAACCCCTGAAGATGCTGAAAAAGGGGTCACCATACGTATAGAAGAAGCATTACAAGATCTCGAAGGTATTAAACAAATATCAAGTCGCTCTTCTGAGGGATCATCACAAGTCAGTGTCGAAGTTGATACCGGCTACGATGAGCGTGAACTGTTAGCGGATATAAAAAGCCGTGTTGATGCCATTAATACTTTTCCAGCGGATGCAGAAAAACCAGTAATAGGGTTAATCCAGCGTAAGCGTGAAGTAATTGCTGTTACAGTTTCAAGCGACTACAACGAAAAAGAAACCTTAGAATACGCAGAGCAAGTACGTGATCAATTACTGCGAATTCCGGCTATTACCCAAGTTGAACTAAGCGGCGTACGCAACTATGAGCTGGCAATTGAAGTAAGCCAAGATACGCTGCGCCAATACGATTTAACCCTGGCACAAGTATCTAGCGCTATTGCTAATTCAAGCTCAGACATTTCTGCCGGTAATCTTAAAACAGAGGGCGGTGATGTACTTATTCGCTCAAAAGGGCAAGCCTATCGAAAAGATGAATTTGCCAACATAGTGATAAAAAATCAGGCTGATGGCACCATTATTCGTTTAAGTGATATCGCAACCATTAACGATGACTTTGAAGAAACCCCCGTGCGCACCCGCTTTAATGGTAAGCAAGCGGCTTTTATAGATGTGTATCGTATTGGTCCGCAAAGTGCGATAGAAGTGGCTGATGCAGTTAAGAATTATATTACCAGTGAGCAAGCTAATTTACCGCAAGGGTTTTACCTGAGCTATTGGGATGATGACTCAGAGGTAGTAAAGAGTCGTATTGCAACACTGACTAGTAATGCCTTACAAGGTGGTATTTTAGTACTGGGATTGCTGACTTTATTTTTAAGACCAGCCATTGCGTTTTGGGTGTTTATTGGTATCCCGGTTTCGTTTATGGGTGCATTTATGGCAATGGCGGCATTTGGTGTCACCATTAATGTTATTAGCTTATTCGGTTTTATACTCGTGCTGGGGATTGTGGTGGACGATGCCATTGTCACTGGGGAAAACGTGTATACCCACTTAAAAACTGCTAAATCCGGTGAAGAGGCTGCCATAAAAGGGACTCAAGAAGTTGCTACGCCCGTTACTTTTGGGGTACTTACAACCGTAGCTGCTTTTTTACCCTTAGGTTTTATAGAAGGCGCTCGCGGCGCTATTTTTGCGCAAATTCCGGTGGTGGTTATTCCTGTTTTATTATTCTCTCTTATAGAGTCTAAATTTGTCTTACCTGCGCATTTAAAATATATCAAACTGCGTCAACAAAAAGGCGAAGGCTCTAAATTGGAACAACTTCAACAGCGTTTTGCAGATGGTTTTGAACATGCCATTTTAAAATATTATCAACCGGTATTGGGGTTAGCACTACGTAATAAATTGGCTACAGTCAGTTTATTTATGGGCGTATTTTTAATTATTTTAACTATGATCACCAGTGGTTGGACTAAGTTTATTTTCTTCCCGCGGATCCCAAGTGAAACTGTACGCGTTAATTTAACTTTTCCTGCAGGCACCCCGTTTGAGGTTACCAATAAATACATTATTGATATGTCAGATAAAGCCAGAGAGCTTCAGCGTAAGTATCAAGATGAAGAAACAGGACAAAGTATTATCCTTAACATTTTAGCCAGCACTGGTGGAAGAGGAGGGGCTGCTAACTCGGGTAGTGTGCGCTTTGAAATCACCCCAGCAGAACAGCGAGAGTCAGATATCGGCTCGCGTGAATTGGTAAAAGAGTGGCGGCAACTGATAGGTATAGTGCCAGGAGCTGAAAGCTTAACATTCAGAGCTGAGATAGGCCGAAGCTCAAACCCTATAGATGTTCAATTATCGGGTAATTCTATTAGCACACTGCAAACTGTTGCTGAGCAAATTAAACAACGTTTAGCGACGTACCCCAGTGTATTTGATATTGCCGATAGCATGTCTGACGGTAAGGAAGAGCTGCAAATAGAGTTAACAGAGCAAGGATTAGCCCTTGGGCTAAATAGGGTTGATGTATCAAGGCAAGTGCGTAACTCATTTTTTGGTGTACAAGTGCAACGCATTCAACGCGGGCGCGATGATGTGCGCGTTATGGTGCGCTTACCTATAGATGAAAGACGCTCAGTTGCTGATTTAAAAGATATATTAATACAAACGCCTAATGGTGGGCGAGTGCCGTTATCGCACGTAGCCACTTTAGTACCGGGTCAAAGCCCATCAACTATTACCCGTATCGACCGTTACCGTACGCTTAATGTATCGGCAGATGTAGAAAAAACCGATACCAATATGACCGTTTTACAAGCCGATTTAAAGGCTTATTTAGATGAGTTAGTTCAACAGTACCCAGGTGTTAGCCACTCCCTTGAAGGCGAAGCGAAAGAGCAGCGCGAATCGTTTGGTTCGTTACTGTGGGGAATGATCTTTGTCTTCTTTGTCATTTATGGATTACTCGCCATTCCCTTTAAATCATACTTACAACCGCTGGTGGTGATGAGTATTATTCCTTTTGGCATGATAGGCGCGGTAATCGGTCATTGGATAATGGGGATGGAGCTTACCATAATGAGCTTACTAGGCATGCTTGCGTTAATTGGTGTGGTTGTGAATGACTCGTTAGTACTGGTTGATTTTATTAATAAGAAGCGCAGTGAAGGGCTCGATTTAATGGAAGCGGTTAAAACTGCTGGCGTAGCGCGTTTTCGACCGGTTATGCTCACTAGTTTAACCACCTTTATAGGCTTAATGCCATTGCTGTTTGAAAAGGCGACTCAAGCGCAGTTTTTAATTCCTATGGCTGTGAGCTTAGGGTTCGGGATCATATTTGCGACCTTTATAACTTTATTACTTGTTCCAGTTAACTATATGCTTATGGAGCGCTTTCAAGGTTGGTTTAAGTAGTGTTAGGCATTAGAAAGACAAAGGGATAGGCGTTAGAAATAAAATTAAATATCGGGCTGTGGAGACGCAGTTCGATATATTTAAATACGAAAGATAGGGAATATTTAGTCTAAAGAAATGCTTGAGAACCTAAGCTATAAAAGAAGGTGTTCCCCGAGCATGCGGTGCCCGGTGTCAGTCCTGAAACCTTGAGGTTTCAGGGCGGAAATCTGCGGTCTACCGTAGGCTTCTCGGTACATGCCGAGCTTGCACAATAGTAAACGAACAAAAATCCTGGTATAAAATTTATCGGCTCAGGGACTTAACCAAGCTCCTGCACCCCAGGGAACAAATTTAGTATATAAGACATATTCCAATCCTTAAACCCCAATCGTAAAAAATTAAACTGTTCGCTCAGTTTTCCTGCAAATTTAGGGTCTGTTGACCTTTGCGGATTAAAATTTGTTCAAACTAGGGGCGGTTTAATCGCGGCGCGAGGTTTGTAACCTAGTGGGCTAAGTCAAAACCGAGCAAAGCTTCCGCGTCCTGCTCACGCCCCTTACCTACATCCATGTAGGCAACAAAGAGTAAATCGCCCCTAGGCAGAACCCTTCGGGCAGCGCCTGTTTGGCATTGATGCTGCGTTATCGCCTATTTATGGGGAATAACCACACCACATAGGCTCTGCCTTGCCTAAATACCAAACAGACTGCTGCAAATTTAACCTTGAAGGATCAACAGACCCTAATCTTGTATTTACTTTTAAGATTGCTTTTTGAACTCAATTTGCTTTTCAATCGCTTGCTTTTGACCTCAGTCATAGAATTCATTGGAGTTGCTTTTTATCGAGTGGTAGCATTGCTTTAATTAGCAAAGCGAAGACGTCATTATGAATAACTTACCAGATTACGAAAAAGCCCAACTTCTTTTAGAGAAAAACGAAATATTTGTATCACCCGCAGAAGCGCATGGCGTTATTAGCGGCTTACTTGCTTGTGGGCTAAGCATTGATGATAAAGAATACTTAGGCTTATTGAGCGATGTATTTAATGATGGCGAGTCGTTTAGCAACGATTTAAAGCAGTTTTTTGGCCAAATTTATCAGCAAGTGGTTGAAAGTTTTAATAACGAAGAGTTTCAATTTGACTTGTTTTTACCTAGCGATGACGAAACACTCATCGATCAGGCTAACGGGCTCGTATCATGGGTAGCTGGGTTTATGTTGGGTTTTGGCTTAAAGCAAAAAGACTATGGCAAGCTGTCGGCAGATGTAAAAGAAGTGATCAGTGACTTTAGCGAAATTACGCGCCTTGATACAACCTTTGAAGAAACCGAAGAAGATAGCCAAGCACTGCATGAAGTGATTGAGTACGTCCGCGTATCGGCGCTATTGTGTTTTGCTGAGCTAGGCAAAGAGCAAAATCCACAAAGCAACAAAAAAACACTGCATTAATTGAGCAACACAATAAAGGTAATGGGTTAGTTATTAATGGTTGAAATACAAAAGTCAGAGTTTAAAGCGCGCCGCGAGCGTTTATTGGCGGCAATGGATAATAACAGTATTGCTATAATTCCCGCAGCAACAGAACTCACGCGTAGCCGTGATACTCATTATCCGTTTCGACAAGACAGTGACTTTTTTTACTTAACTGGTTTTAACGAACCCGATGCCGTGTTGGTGCTTTGCAAAAACAGTGATACACCCTCACTATTATTTTGCTTAGATAAAGACAAACTTGCAGAGGTATGGCACGGCAGACGCATTGGTTTTGAAAAAGCACAAAGCGAATACTTATTCGACAAAACTTATGCACTTAGTGAGCTAAATGAACAATTATTGAATTTGGTGAACGGCCAACAGATTTTATTTTATGCACAAGGGACGTATCCTGCCTTTGATGGCAAAGTATTTTCAATGCTTAACACTTTGCGCAGTGCCCCTAAAAAAGGGGATGCAGCACCGAGTACAATTAAAGATATTCGCCCTTTATTGCATGAAATGCGCTTATTTAAATCGCCAGGCGAAATTAACATTATGCGTGAGGGCTGTGAAATAAGCGCTCGAGCACACATGCGAGCCATGCGTTTTTCCCACATTGGCGCAACCGAGTTTCAACTAGAGGCAGAGCTTCATCATCACTATGCAATGAACGGTGCGCCATATCCAGCTTATGGCACCATTGTGGGTAGTGGCGATAACGCTAATATTTTGCACTACACCCAAAACAGCGATGTATTAAGCAATGGCGACCTAGTGCTGATTGATTCGGGTTGTGAGCTACAAGGTTATGCGGCTGACATTACTCGTACTTTCCCCGTTAATGGTAAATTTAGCACCGAGCAAGCTGCGCTTTATAATATTGTGCTTAAAGCGCAAGAAGTGGCATTTAACGAAGTAAAGCCCGGTGGCTACTTATCGCAGGCTAATAAATTAGCTATGCAAGTGCTAACCCAAGGTTTACTCGATTTAGGTATTTTAACCGGCGATTTTGATGAGTTAATGGCACAAGGTGCCTGTAAAGAATACTACATGCATGGTCTTGGCCATTGGTTAGGACTCGATGTTCACGATGTAGGTGGTTACAAGGTTAATAACCAAGAGCGTGCTTTTGAACCTGGTATGGTACTGACCATTGAACCTGGGCTTTATATTAATAAAGATTCAAACGCACCCAAAAAATACCAAGGCATAGGTATTCGTATTGAAGATAACTTATTAGTAACTGAGTCTGGTCACGAAAACTTAACGATTACCGTGCCTAAAAAAATTAGCGAAATAGAAGCGTTAATGCAAAGCGCTAAAAACGCATAAGCTTGGAGATAAAAGTGGCTAAGCAGTTTGATGTTGTAGTTATTGGCGGTGGTTTAGTTGGCGCAAGTTGCGCACTGAGCATAAGTAAAAAAAATCCCAGCCTACATATTGCCGTGGTTGAAGCAAATCAAGTAACCACAGATTATCACCCAAGTTTTGACGACAGAAGCATCGCACTTGCCCAGCAGTCGGTAGAGTATTTACAAAGCCTCAATTTATTTGAAATGAAGGCTCCCTATGCTGCCGCCATAAAAAAAGTGAGTGTGTCAGACAAAGGGCACTTTGGTAAAACCCATATACAGTGTGATGAGTTTGCAAAACCCTCATTAGGTTATGTGGTAGAGGTAAACCCATTTGGCAGAGCGCTGCATCAGCGTTTAATGCAATCAAACATATCGCTTTTTTGCCCAGATAGCGTAACAGCGATAAAACAAAACGCCGATAGTAATGAACTTACATTACAAAGTAGCGAAAAACTCAGTGCTAAGCTGTTGGTGATTGCCGACGGTGCACAGTCGCCAACTCGTAATTTATTGGGGCTCGGCTTCAATACCCAGCCTTATGAACAAGGTGCGATTATTGCCAATATAGAAGTCGCTGGTGGACACCATCATCAGGCGTTTGAGCGGTTTACCCAAAATGGCCCAATGGCTTTATTACCCATGAGTAATAACCGCTATTCGTTAGTATGGTGTATGCGCCAAGAACATATTGAGCAGTATATGTCGCTAAGTGAACCAGACTTTATAAGTGCGCTGCAAACTGCCTTTGGTTATCGTGCAGGACAGTTTATAAAAGTCGGTATGCGCGCTAGTTACCCTTTAGTTTATGGGCAAATAGAATCGTTAACGACGCACCGCACAGTGGTGATAGGCAACGCGGCACACGCAATTCATCCTATTGCAGGACAAGGCTTTAATTTAGGGTTGCGAGATGTACAAGTGCTGAGTAACTTAATTGCAAACAGTGAACATGATTTAGGTAGCTATGCTTTTACTCGTCAATATTCAATCAAGCGCAGTGATGATATAAAAACCGTAATGACATTGACCGATGCCTTGGTTCGACTTTTTTCAAACTCATCACGAGTGTTAGCGCTTGGTCGAAGTATTGGGCTATTTTCAATGGATTTATTCCCTGCATTAAAAGCCCCATTAGCAAAACAATTAATGGGTCAAGTTAAACAAGGTACACGTTTATGAAACAAGTACAGGTTTGTATAGTGGGTGGTGGCTGCGTAGGTTTAACGCTGGCGCTAGGGCTTGCTAAAGCAAATGTCAGCGTGGTTGTGTTAGATGCAGCGCCAACTCAAGCTCCACCGAGTGATGATTATGGCTTACGAGTTAGTGCACTAAGCATTGCCAGCCAAACATTGCTCGAGCAGTTAAATGTATGGCCACACATAATAGCTGAGCGTGCTTGTGCTTATACGCACATGGATGTACGCGATGCCGATAGCTTTGGTAAAATAGCCTTTAATAACGAGCAACTTGAGCTTGAGCATTTAGGGCACATTGTTGAAAACGACATTATTCGCTTTGCATTAATAAAAGAGCTTGAGCAACAAAGTAATGCCACACTCATGTTTGATACTGAGTATCAGCAAATACATCAAAGTGAGTCTGACGTATTTATTAATTTAAAAACTGGCGAGCCTATTATTGCTAAACTGCTGGTGGCGGCTGATGGTGCAAATTCAGCGATTCGTAAACAGTTTAATATGGCATTGAGCTTTAAAGATTACGATCACCATGCGTTAGTGGCGACAGTTAAAACCAAAGAGTCACATGCAAATACCGCACGCCAAGTATTTTTACCAACGGGGCCACTAGCGTTTTTACCACTAAGCGATGAGCATACTCATTCAATAGTGTGGTCAACCAGCCCGAATCATTGTGATGAATTGTTAGTAATGGACGACACTACTTTTAACAAAGCAGTAATGGCTGCCATAGATGGCCAATGTGGTTTATGTGAAGTGCAAAGTAAGCGCGTCGCATTCCCACTTAAAATGCGTTACGCCCAACAATGGGTTAATGGCAAGGTGGTGTTAATGGGCGATGCAGCGCATACCATTCATCCATTAGCAGGGCTTGGTATGAACCTAGGTCTAAAAGATGCCGCTTATTTAATTGAGCTACTAAGTCAAGACGCCAAAGAATTTGCCAGTACGCGGACACTGCGTGATTACGAGCGCACCCGTAAGCTCGACGCACAAAAACACATCGCCATGATGCAAGGGCTAAAAGAGCTATTTGAAGGTGCAAACCCAGTTAAAAAGCTGATTCGTGGTGTAGGGCTTTCACTCGTTGATAACTTAGGCCCAATCAAACACCTATTCGCTAAAGAAGCGATAGGGAAGTAATAAAGACAAGCTGTCAGTTTCTAGCTGTCAGCTTTCAGTAAAATAAAAACCGATGTTTAGTTTAAGCATCGGTTTTTTTATAGGCTGATGCTTTCTTTAGTGTATGCGTACAGCTTGCTGACGCGACAAGCGAAGCTCGTAATGCTTTAAATTAATGAGCTACAAATTTTCTTGTGCTTCATTCACCATATCTTTGAGCGCATCAACTAACATTGGATCTCGCGAGTTTTGTTTAGCAAGTTTTAGTGCGTTTTTCATACTGGTAACGGCTTCTTTAAACTGTTTGTCAGCAGTGTAACCTTGCGATAATCGCATGTGGGAGTATGCAGCATTAGGATAATCGCTAGTAAAGCGTTTAAGTGTGGAAATAGCTTTTTTAGTGTTGCCAAACTTTTGCTGGCGGTGGGCAAATTCTACGTACACATCTTGTGGAATTTTAAGCTCAAACCCGTACTTATCGCTCAGTACCTGGTAATAACCGGTAATCAATGATACATCAGCGAATTTTCCGTGCTCGTCAGTCACTTTAAATATTTGGTCGCTAAATAAGTGAATTAAGCTATCGCTAAGTGCTGGAAGTATGGTGCCCATATGAGTAAAAGAGGGGTAATGCTTATATTCCCATTTTAGCTGTGTGGGCATTTGTTGCTCTAAATTTACTAAAGTATTTAATGCACCTGTATAAAAGCGTGCGCCTTCGCTTGCTACACTAATAAATAACGCTTGAACGCCTTTAGGGTTTTTAGTGTATTTAGTGATATTACTTTTTAACTCTTCATCACTCCACCAACTATTTGGGCTTATGGCTATATAGTTGTTAAATAATTCCGGCTGATTAACTAAAGTATAAAGCGCTAATGTACCAGCATTAGAATGACCAATTAAGGTGTTGTAACCATTAGTTGGGTAGTTGCTATTTATGAAGGGCATGAGCTCATCAGACACAAACTTTAAAAAATTATCGGTTTGCCCTGCGTCAGGCCATTTGTTTTTAACAAAGGTTTGAAACTCCGTTTTAGGCTCACCTTGCACTTTGGGTAAGTAATCACGAACACGGTTAGTTGTATCAATAGCAACAAGCATGGCATTAGGTATCTGATCGTAATCAACAAGGGATTTGATTACGCCAGACGCCGTATGAAAGTGTTCAACACCATCAAGTAAATAAATAACGTAAAGCGGCTGATCGTCTTTTACGGTTTCAGGTATGAAGATTCTGAGAGGTCTGTCTTCATTAAGTATTTTTGATTGAAGAATGACTTTTTTACCCACGGTTATGTCGGTTGTAGCGGTGTTTGCATAGCTTAAAAAAGAGGTACTAAAAGTAAGTATTAATACAAGCGATAATAAAAGCTTCATAAATATCCTTATTTAATAATGTGTTGCTTGATAATTGCACGGCTTTAGGTTTGAGTAAATGTTTATATTTTAGAAGTAAATGTAGAGCTTAAATAATTTAAAGCTATGCTTTTCAAGCTCGGCGTCTACCTCTTAAATATTAAGCACTTATCTTTATTTTATTTGTTGATATAAAGGGAGCATCCAATAATGTCTTCCCGAAACCCGAAACCCGAAACCCGAAACCCGAAACCCGAAACCCGAAACCCGAAACCTTTAACACTTATCTATCAAAGCTTAAAAAACCTGCTTGCTTAATTATCCTACTAAGCGTAAAATGCGCGCTCATTTCGGCTTTTAAACTATTAATTCCTTGCCTTAAACCGACCGGCCGAAACGGTAGAAGGCTCTATTAACCGTAAGGAATATCCATGCGTCATTACGAAATCGTATTCATGGTTCACCCTGATCAGAGTGAGCAAGTATCTGGTATGATCGAACGTTATACTGGTTCTATCACTGAAGCGGGTGGTACTATCCACCGTCTTGAAGACTGGGGCCGTCGTCAACTGGCTTACCCAATCAACAAGCTTCATAAAGCTCATTATGTTCTTATGAACGTTGAAGCACCAACTGAAGTAATCAGCGAGCTAGAAACTACTTTCCGCTACAACGATGCAGTGCTTCGTAACTTAGTTATGCGTACTAAAAACGCTGTAACTGAAGCGTCTCCTCTTGTAAGAGAAGAGAAGAAAGAAGCACCAGCTGCTTAATTGTTTTGAGTTCTAGCATGGCACGTAGTCAGCAGTTACTATAATGGTTAGCCCATATACGAATCAGCTGGTTATATCGGGGGTAGTTTGTAAAACACCCAAGTTTAGCCAAAGCCCCGCGGGCATACCGCATTGTATTTTCGTTGTAGAACATAAATCAATGCAAGTTGAAGCAGATCTTAACCGTAATAGTTATGTTAGGCTTCAGGTGGTTGCCAGTGGTAAGCAAATGCAACAACAGACTCAACATTTGCACGTTGGGCAGGCATTGCAAGTGAGTGGTTTTTTAAATCGCCACGAAGGTCGTAACGGCCTTAGCCAATTGGTTTTGCATGCTCAGCATATAGAAAGAAT